>Ga0247838_1000242_pt1 | contig 87185 bp, 84 predicted proteins | sample LaCruzMarch2015__5_FD_189097 | JGI IMG/M metagenome (GOLD analysis project Ga0247838, IMG submission 189097) | Freshwater microbial communities from meromictic Lake La Cruz, Castile-La Mancha, Spain - LaCruzMarch2015_15m | ecosystem: Environmental > Aquatic > Freshwater > Lake | place: Spain...
AGGCTGTTGCTTTTGATAGCGGATGTTAAGGTGTCAATAATCTGTTGCTCTCTAGTCGTCATTTGTAAAATTGTTTAGTTATTACAAACTATCGCCTATGCTGTCGTTTTATAATGACCGATAACGTTTTGCAAGCAGGCGCTCGACCCGCCTTTACTACAAATCGATTCGTTGAAGTTAGATTTATTTTTTCACAATATATCGTTTTTGCGAAGAAAAAATCGGGTTGGCGCTTGCTTGCTGTTAGCGTTTCGTTGATTTGATTATTTCAATATTATTAATTAATTTTTAAGTGAAATCTAATAAGGAATACTTTAACGTTCGATTATAATTTTCTTTGTATATGTATGATCATCTGTTCGAATTATTGCAAAATAAACTCCATTGGGTAATCCTAATTTTAATGATGTGTTTTCTGATGTAATATTAAACTCATTCATTTTTCTTCCAAACGAATCTATTATCGTTAGAATTATTTTTTCATTTTTAAATTCATTCATAGAAATATTTATTTCCCCATTAGATGGATTTGGAAAAAAATTAATGTTCCTGAACTGAATAAGACTTTGAATGGATGTATTTTCTGAAGAAGATATTTCAATACTATCTATTGCAGCATAACCACTTTTAATAAGGTCAAATACTATTGTTATTGTACTGTCAAGTGAATTGCTTATATCAAGACTCGTTGAACATAAAAGCCAATTAAAAGTATATGGAGTAAGGCCTGGGGCGTTACCAAAAATGGTGTCCTCATCTAGAATAGTGCCTGGCGACGCAAAAGAAAAAATTCCACCTGGTGTATCATATACTTTTAAATTCATTTCAGCCGTATCAAGCCCAAAAGGACCACCGCAGTTAGGAATATCAATTGGTGATAAAAGAAATGACAAATTTAAAAAAGGCAACATTTGTGCATTTAATGTCAGAGCTAATTTATCATTTTGGAGGTTAGCATTATTCAACATGCCAATGCAGTAGTTTGCTCCTAGTCCGGAAGGGTCGTTGTATTGTGTTCCTTGAATTATAATTGTCTCAATTGTATTCAGTTGCTGAAAATTACCTCCACCACCTATACCAAGACCAGTTCCTCCCCAAAGTGTATTTACCTGGTTATTATCAAGATCTATACTACATGTTGACACAGGTGGAATTAATGGCGTCTCAAAACTGTTCTTGTATAAGAGTATATTTTGGGCAAAACCAATTTTAGCGTTAAATAGAATCATAATAATTGCAAGAAACGGCCAATGTAAAATTTGATTTTTCATTTTGATTTAATTTATTTCTGTTAATGCTTACTCTAAATGGTTTTCAGCAACCCCATTTTTATTTGTCATTAAATTAACTTGTTCTTCTCGAATTCATTTTTTTAAAATTGTCTCAAATGTGGGTAAATCCACCAATGAACGCTAACTTATATATATGCGCTACAAACTTTCGTATATACGCCCAAAATAGATAGATTGACGAAGGATTGTTTCGTTTATTTATTTTAAAGGTACTTCTAAATTTTTATAGTTCATCAAAAGGTCTCTGATTTGTTGAACACTTTTTGCGCTAACATGTGAGGAGATCTTTCCAAAATAAACTATATCTTGGTTTCTCCTAACCCAATACTGCGCGTTCGTATAATTTCTGCTAGATAGTGCGTACATTTGCCTACGTTTTTTTTAAGCATGACAGATTTACTTTCTAAATTAGAAGCCATTCATTATCGTTTTCTTGAAGTGGGTAATTTAATTACGGATCCCGCTATTATTTCGGATATGGACCGCTATGTTATATTGAATAAAGAATACCGTGATTTAGATCTCCTCAACATCATCTATAAACAATACAAAAATCTTTTAGAGAACATTCAAAGTTCTAGGACCATGTTGGAAAGTGAAAAGGATCCTGAAATGCGCGAAATGGCAAAGATGGAAATTGATGAATTAGAGAAAAGCAAGCCTGTCCTCGAGGAAGAAATAAAATTGATGTTGATTCCTAAAGATCCGGAAGATGATAAAAATGCCATCATGGAATTACGCTCTGGAACGGGCGGGGATGAAGCTTGTATTTTTGTCGAAGATATCTTTCGCATGTATACCATGTTTTTTAAAAATGTTGGTTGGCAATATGAGATAATTAACTCTTCTGAAGGATCAGTCAAAGGCTTTAAAGAAATATCCTTGAGTATAACGGGTCAAGGACTTTATGGTATGTTGAAGTTCGAATCGGGTGTGCATCGGGTGCAACGTGTTCCCGAAACAGAATCCCAAGGGCGTGTCCATACTTCGGCTATTACGGTAGCGATTTTACCTGAAGCGGAAGAAGTGGATTTTGAACTCGATATGAATGACGTCCGAAAAGATACCTTCCGTGCATCAGGTGCTGGTGGGCAACATATTAATAAAACAGAATCCGCTATCCGATTAACCCATATTCCAACAGGTGTGGTGGTGGAATGTCAAGACGGTCGGTCTCAACACAAGAATTTAGCCCAAGCAATTTCAGTGCTTCGGTCTCGTTTATACCAAGCTGAATTAGATCGTTTGCACAATGAACGTGCTGCTCATCGTAAAACATTGGTTTCTACAGGAGATCGTTCGGCAAAAATTAGAACTTATAATTATCCGCAAGGTAGAATAACGGATCACCGCATAAATAAAACCATGTATAATTTAGGGGTGTTTATGAATGGTGATATTCAAGAAATGATTGACGCGTTAAAAATGGCCGAAAATGCCGAAAAATTAAAGGGGGATAACGTATGACAAGAAGTGAATTAATTGCTCAAATTCATCTGAAAAATTCCTTTTTATGCGTGGGATTAGATCCCGATTTAACAAAAATTCCCAAGCACTTATTACAGTTAGAAGATCCTGTATTTGAATTTAATAAAGCGATTATCGATGCCACAAAGGAATATTGCGTCGCTTACAAACCAAATACGGCATTTTATGAGGCGCTTGGCGTAAAAGGATGGATTTCCCTTGAAAAAACAATTAACTACATCCCAAAAGATTGTTTCATTATTGCAGATGCTAAACGAGGCGATATTGGCAATACTTCCTTGGCGTATGCCAAAGCATTTTTTGAAACCTTGCCATGTGATGCCATAACGGTTGCTCCATACATGGGTGCGGATAGTGTATTGCCTTTCTACACGTACAAAGAGGCATGGGTTGTGCTTTTGGCGCTAACCTCCAATACGGGATCGGCAGATTTCCAACTATTGGAAGTAAACAATCAAACGTTGTATGCCGAGGTAGTTAAAAAGGCAATAACGTGGGGAAATGACGCCAATACGATGTTTGTTGTTGGAGCAACCCGAGGAAAGGAAATTGCAGAATTGAGGAAACTGGCACCTTCACATTTTTTCTTGGTACCTGGTGTAGGTGCCCAAGGAGGCTCGCTGGAGGAGGTGTTTAATTATGGTGCTAATAAAGAGGTGGGACTTTTGGTGAATTCATCAAGGGCTATATTATATGCCGAAGATGGTGAGGGTTTTGCGAATGGGGCAAAAAAAGAAGCGCTGAAGATACAAACTGAAATGGCTATGTATCTTCAGCGCTTGCGCTGAAATAAAATAGAATGTTATTTAGAAGCTAAATCGCTATTTTTTTCGACGTTGATTTTTCCATAAGCATCACAACCAGCTTTTCTAGAGGCGCCGCAAGAAGACAAAATAACTGTAATTACAGTTAAAAGAATTAATAAATTTGCTTTCGTTTTCATAATAGTTTGTTTTGTTGTTTGTGACTCCTCTAACGGAATGTTATATGGTAAAGTTACAAAAAAGATTGGAAGTAAATTGATTTAATATTAAATTATTTTAAAATATGCCTTTATTTTCGCCTCGTTTCCGGCTATTTTATACCCTGGTAATATTTTATTTATTTATGCCTAATAATGGCTTTTCTCAAAGTAAAACTATCTTATTTACAGCAGCTCAAAATGAAGTTTTACCTAAAAACATAAAGACTTCGCTTCGTGTTCCAAGCAAGACGAATATAAAAGCTTTTTTATCAGAATTTAGATTTGATTTGGTTAAGAAAGGCTACTTTTTGGCAAGTATCGATTCTACCAAGGAATCAAAAGAGAATATTGAGGCCTTTGTCTTTCTAGGACCTAAATTCCAAAAGATAGCCTTGCTGATTACCGAAGAAGATTACCTGTTCTTGCGTCGAATAGGATTTTATGGCTTAATGAAACGTACCGATCAAACAATTGCACTTTCACCTGCGCAGTTAAGCAGTACCTTACGCCAAATTTTAGCTTGTCTTAATCAAAATGGCTACCCATTTGCACAAATTTCATTAGCGAATTCCGAAATTACAAGCAATCATATTGCAGCCACATTAAAAATAGTAAAGGGAAGACAGTTGGTTTGGAAAGCTATTCAGGTGAAAGGGGATTCTACGTTTTCTATAGCGTCTATTCAAAGTATTTCGGGTATTCATATTGGGGAGATTTATAATGAAGAGCAATGGAGAAACTTGGATCAAAAATTAAAACAGATTAATCATATTCAAGTTGTAAAACCATCTGAATTATTATTTACAAACGATGGGGTGGAGTTATTTCTGTATTTAAAATCGGCTCGGATAAGTAGTTTTAACGGTGCATTGGGATTACAACCCAACCCAATAAGTCAAAAAATTGGACTTACAGGCGAGCTTCAATTAAAATTGGTCAATACTATGCGACAAGCTGAACAGATAGATTTTAATTGGAGAAGTATTCAACCTGCGACTCAATCCTTGATGTTAAGGGTGAATTATCCGTATCTATTCAAAACTACTTTCGGTCTTGATGGTAAATTTAATTTATATAAAAGGGATTCCACATTTTTAGAAATGAAGGGTTCGCTGGCAATTCAATATCAATTTAAAAACGGCAATTATTTAAAAGGTATTTATCAATATTACTCCAGTGACCGCCTAGCAGGAACAGGAGCAAGCTCGGGATTCAGTCAATCGGTTTCGTGTAAAACATCGGCATTTGGCTTAGCATTTTTGAAAAAAGAATTGGATTACATCCCTAATCCTTCCAAAGGTCAGGTGCTTAATGTGGAATTATTTGTTGGTAGTAGGGAGGCAAAAACGGATACGGTTTCAAATTCAACCTCCACCATTTTTAAAGGATCGATTTCTTTTGAGAAATATATTCGTTTAGCGGCAAGACATGTCTTAAAGGGCGCCATTGCCTACGACTTTTATCAAGCGCCCGTAATTTATCAAAATGAACGATTCCGCTTCGGGGGATTAACAACACTTCGTGGATTTAATGAGGAAGAGATTTTTGGGACATCTAAAGCGATTATGACGATTGAGTACCGATTTTTAGTGGATAAAAACTCTGCGGTATATATGTTTTATGACCAAGCAATTTATGAAGATCGTTCCGCTAGTTATAGTAAAGACCATCCTTTTGGTGTAGGGCTAGGCTTTTCTATTGGTTCGAAAATTGGCATATTTTCAATTAATTATGCGATTGGGAAGCAATTAACGAATCCCTTCGATTTAAAACAAGGAAAGGTGCATTTTGGATATATTGCTTATTTTTAAAAATGTACCTTTGTTGGCATGGCAAAACAAGTGCTTTATTTGTCCTATGATGGGATTACCGATGCCTTAGGACAATCCCAAATATTGCCCTATGTGTTGGGATTGGAAAAGCTGGGCCATTCATTTCACATGATTAGTTTCGAAAAAAAGGAGACGTATTTTCTGTTTCGAGCCAATATTGAGCAGCAGCTGCAAGGGACAAAAATCACTTGGCACCCATTTTTCTACACCAAAAAACCTCCTGTGCTATCTACCTTGTACGATTTGAAGCGCATGAAGAAAAAAGCAATTGCCTTGCAATCACAGCATCATTTCGATCTAATACATTGCCGTAGCTACCTGCCAGGAATTATCGGATTACAACTTAAAAATAAAATGCCCTGTCAATTTCTATTTGATATGCGTGGTTTTTGGGCAGATGAAAGGGTAGAGGGGAAAATATGGAATTTGAGAAATCCAATCTTTGCCTTGATTTATAATTACATTAAACGCAAAGAAGGAATAATGTTAGCTCAAGCAGACTCAATTGTTTCCTTGACCAATGCTGGTAAATTTGCCATGAATGAATTGTATCCCGATTTAGCACTCTCCTCAAAAATTAGCGTGATTCCATGTTGTGTTGACCAACAGCTATTCAATCAGGAAACTGTACTTAAAACGAACAATGATCTAGAAACCTTGAAGAAAGATAAAATTATTTTAGGGTATGTTGGCTCCTTAGGTACTTGGTATATGTTGGATGAAATGTTAGCTTTTTTCAAGATTCAAAAACTAAAAAATGAAAAGCTTCATTTCCTTTTTTTAACCAAAGATGCAAAAGAATTGGTGCATACAAAAGCGAAAGAAAGACAAATAGCTATTGAAGATATTACCGTTTTATCGGTTCCTTATCAAGAAATGCCCAGTTACATTCAGTACATTGATTATGCTATATTTTTTATTCGACCTACTTTTTCAAAACAAGCATCTTCGCCCATAAAGCAGGCAGAATTTATGTCTATGGGCATTCCAATTATTTGTAATGCGGGCGTTGGGGACACCAAAGAAATCGTTCTACAAAATACCGCAGGATATGTTTTTGATGAGCTATCGTTCACTGCATTTGATGAATTTAATTTTAAGGACCATTCTTTTGAGAAGGAAAAAACGATGAATGCCGCAACGACTATTTTTTCTCTACAGAAAGGTGTTGAGATGTATAATACGATTTATAATAATGGCCATGCATAAAAAACGAATCGCTATTCTTGCGCCATATCCATCGGATGAAGCTCCTTCTCAGCGCTTCCGGTTTGAACAGTACCTTTCGATTTTAGAAGAAAATGGCTATGAATATGCTGTTTTCCCATTTTTAGATTTAGACTCGTGGAATCATTTTTATAGCAAAGGAAAATTCTTAAAAAAGACGTTTGGCTTTTCTAAAGGGTTTTTCAAACGCTTGATCTTGCTTTTTTCGATCCGGAAATATGACCATGTTTTTATCCATAGAGAAGCATCTCCAATTGGGCCACCAATTTTCGAGTTTATTATCTCTAAACTGCTAGGCAAGAAATACATTTATGATTTTGATGATGCCATTTGGATGGCGAATTACAGTCAAAATAATGCCCGTTTCCATCGATTGAAAGCCTACTGGAAAGTTAAGTATTGCATTAAATGGGCCGGAAAAGTGAGCGCGGGAAATGAATACTTGGCAAGTTATGCCAGGAAATTTAATGCGGAGGTTCAAATAATTCCTACAACGATTGACACAGAAAACCACCATAATTCCATTATTGATTACCAAAAAGAACAAATAACCATTGGTTGGACGGGAACACATTCAACGCTGCGTTATCTATTGCCATTATTGCCTGTTTTCAAAAGTGTTTCGGAGAAATATAATGTTCCATTGGTGGTTATTTCAAATGAAAATCCCCATTTTGACTTAGCGAATTTTACATTTATTCAATGGAAAAAAGCCAGCGAAATAGAAGACCTGAAAAAAATTAGCATTGGTGTGATGCCGCTCGAAATGGATCAATGGTCGGAAGGGAAATGTGGATTTAAAGGTCTTCAGTACATGGCATTAGGCATTCCAACGGTGGTGTCACCAGTTGGGGTGAATAAGGAAATTGTCGATCATGAAATTAATGGGTTTTTAGCTGCGGATCTTGTGGATTGGCAGCGCTATTTGGAACAACTTATCTTGGATCCTGCGTTACGAGAAAAAATTGGGAGGAGTGGTCATCAAAAAGTAATGGCTAATTTTTCTGTTTTAGCTATAAAAAATAAATTCCTTCAACTTTTTATCAAATGAAATTAATTTTTGCTTCGCACAATGAAAATAAAACGGCTGAGATCCGTCAACTACTTCCTGCAGGTATCGAATTGCTATCGTTAAATGATTTGAATTTTCAGGAAGAAATTATCGAGACTTCCGATACCTTGGAAGGTAATTCTAACTTGAAAGCAGCTTATATATATTCCATTTTTAAGTTGCCATGTTTTGCCGATGATTCCGGTTTAGAAGTAGATTTCTTACAAAATAGGCCAGGGGTTTATTCTGCTCGTTATGCTGGCGAACCCAAAAATGATGATAATAACATGAATAAGTTGCTGGATGATTTGAAAGGAATTCAACATCGAAAAGCCCAATTCAGAACCGTTATTACCTTAATGCTTGAATCGGCGACCTATTCTTTCGAAGGCATTATTACAGGCGAAATTACGGAGCAAAAAATAGGGGTAAATGGTTTTGGATATGACCCCATCTTTCGACCGATTGGCGAAGTAAAAACTTTTGCGCAAATGTCCTTGAAAGAAAAAAATTCACGAAGTCATCGCGCACTAGCCTTGGAAAAGATGATTTCATTTTTATCTTTGGGTAAATTCTCCAACTAAAATATAACTATGAGTTTAGAAGAACGTTTTTTGAGATATGTTGCCATTGATACTACGTCCGATCCTACGGCGACTTGTTTTCCCTCTACTGAAAAACAAAAGCATCTTTCTCGCTTATTGAGCGATGAATTATCAGCACTCGGCTTGGTGAATGTGGAAATGGATGAGTGGGGCTACGTTTTTGCAACAATTCCTAGTAATTCGCCCAATAGTAATGCACCAACGATCTGTTTTTGTTCACACGTTGATACAGCGCCTGATTGTAGCGGAACGAATGTCAAACCTTTGGTCCATCGTTCGTATTCGGGTCAAGATATTGTCTTACCAGACGATACGACTCAACGTATTACCACGGAGAGACATCCCTATTTGAAAGAAAAAATCGGGGATGACATTATAACCGCAAGTGGCTTAACGCTTTTAGGTGCAGATGATAAAGCGGGTGTCGCTATCATAATGGATTTCGCTGAATTTATCATTAGCCACCCGGAAATAATTCATGGCAATATTCGGATACTTTTCACCCCTGATGAGGAAGTTGGAAGAGGAGTTGAAAAACTAGACATGAAGAAATTAAACGCCGATTTTGGTTACACACTTGATGGTGGACCACTTGGTGATATTGAAGATGAAACCTTCTCCGCCGATGCGATGGTTTTTAATTTTGAAGGGGTAAGCGCTCATCCAGGTTATGCAAAAGGAAAAATGGTCAACGCACTAAAACTCGCGTCAAAATTTGTAGAATCCTTGCCTATTCATGAACTTTCTCCCGAAACTACCAAACATCGTGAGGGATTTGTGCACCCTGTTTCCATGGATGGAGGACTTGAAAAAGCACAGGTTAGCTTTATTATCAGGGATCATGTGACCTCTAAATTAGCTCAATACGAAGATTTGTTGAATGAATTAGCTCAAAAAGTAGTGAGCGATTTTCCTGGTGCAAGCTTCTCATCTACTGTTTCAGAACAATACCGGAACATGAAGGAGATTTTGAATAACTATCCATTTGTAACGGATTATGCCGTGTTAGCCATGGAAAAAGTGGGTCTAAGTCCCAATCGTTCTATTATTCGTGGTGGAACTGATGGATCTAGGTTGTCTTTCATGGGGCTTCCATGTCCTAATATATTTACTGGAGAAATGGCCATTCATTCTAGGCACGAATTTGTAAGTTTGCAAGATATGCAGAAAGCTGTTAGTACCTTAGTGGAATTAGTGCAAATCTGGGAGAAACACGACCTGAAAAATGGATAGTAAGGCCATTCTTAAAGAAATAAAAGCGGGAGTTTTTAAATCTGTATATATTTTACATGGTGAAGAACCTTTTTTCATCGATGAGCTATCAGATGCGATAGAAAAATATGCATTGGAAGAGCATGAACGAGATTTTAATCAATCGATTTTTTATGGAAAAGATCTAGATCTTGCCGTTTTGATTAATGATTTGAAGTCCTATCCTTTAATGGCTGAACGAAGGTTGGTTATTTTAAAGGAAGCACAAGATTTTAAGCAATTGGAAAATTTAGAGGCTTACATGGAGTCGCCAAATTTAAGTACAGTTTTCGTTGTTTGTCACAAGTACAAAACGATTGATGCACGTAAAAAGCTACTTAAATCTGTCGGGAAAAACGGCCTTATTTTTAAGTCAGAAAAAGTCCGAGATTATCAATTGGGCGAGTGGATTCAAAATCAGGTAAAATCTCTTGGTTTTGGCATAAGTTCAAAAGCGAATATGTTATTGGTTGAATCTATTGGAAACGATTTAAGTCGGATCGTGAATGAGCTGAACAAGTTAGCCATATTTGTCGCGAAAGGAACCACCATAGATGATGCGATTATTGAGGAAAATATTGGGATTTCAAAAGACTATAATATTTTTGAACTAACAAATGCCATAAGGAATAGGGATTTACTGAAAGCCTTAAAAATTGTGAATTATTTCGAGTCAAATCCTAAAGCAGCTAATCTTATTGTAATCATACCTAATTTGTATAAGTTGTTTTCGCAATTAATGCGGATTCATTTTCTTCCTAATAAATCACGAGAAGGAGTAGCACAAGCATTGAGTTTACATCCATTTGTTGCAGGTGAATTAATTAATGCAAGAAATAATTTCAACCCAAAAATGATCGCTGCCAACATTGCTTTGTTGCATGAATACGATTTAAAAGGCAAAGGATTAGGAAATTCCTCCTCAACACAAGGCGAATTAATGAGGGAATTGGTAATTCAACTTTTACTCTGATGGCACTATTTTATCACCCGGGAATTACGACTCAAACGAAGACTGCCTTTCTTTCCGAAGAGGAATCTAAACATTGCATTCGCGTTTTGCGAATGGTGAATGGGCAATCATTGACCTTGATAAATGGTGTTGGTGATTCTTTTGACGTTAAAATAATAGGGGATAATCCAAAAAAATGCGAAGTTGAAATTATTTCCCACACGCATTATGCCCCTCCTGCTTTTCCAATTCATATAGCCATCGCGCCCACCAAAAACATGGATCGAATGGAATGGTTGGTTGAGAAAGCTTGTGAAATGGGCATGACAAAAATGAGCTTACTCCAATGTCAATTTAGTGAGCGTAAATCGGTAAATATAGATCGCTTACATAAAATTGCTATTTCTGCGATGAAACAATCGAAGCGTTATTATTTACCGGTAATTGAAGAACAAGTTTCTTTCAAAGATTTTATAAAGGCGCATCCAGTCGGTAGTATTGCCCATTGTTATGATAGCCCAAAAAAGAATGTTAAAGATCTAATGTTAGTTGGACCACTTTTAATTGGACCAGAAGGTGATTTTTCTTTGGATGAGGTTACTTTAGCAGAAAACTCAGGATATTCAAGTATTAGTCTTGGCGATTACCGATTAAGAACAGAAACGGCTGCTCTTTTAGCTGTTTTTCATGCTTCAATTGCTTAAGGAAATGAGGCGATTCCCCTTTATTATAGCCCAGCGGAAGTGATATTTCCATCGGAAATGAGCGATTCTCCTTTCATTTTTAAATACAATTGAATCAGCGCAATAACATCTTTTTCGCAATATATTCGGATCCGATCTAGGTCTTTTTCTTCGTAATAAACCCGCGCAACATCCGCACCTGAGATATCGTCTTTGGGTGTAGGAATATTAAATACGTGACATAAAAGTGATAAGGAAGTATAGGCTTTGTAATCACCAAATTTCCACATTTCCATGGTATCGATGTGTTTTATTTCCCAAGGTTTTTTACCGCCTAAATCCAAACTAGTTGGGAGCGTAATACCATTGATAAGCATCCGCCTGCAAATGTATGGGAAGTCGAATTCTTTTGCATTATGACCGCATAAAACATGGTCGTTGGTGTTATAATGATCATCGAGTAACTTCTTGAATTGTTTTAATAAGGTTTCTTCATCCTCATGGGCAAAAGATTTAAGTCGCATGGATCTCCCTAATGTCGTTTTGTGAATCATTCCAATGGAAATGCAGATGATCTTGCCGAATTCCGAGAGTATGCCTCCTTTTTCATTGTAGATCATTTCAAATGATTTTTCTTCGTTTTGTGCAAAACGATTCTTGGCATTAAATAACTCTTTCGTTTTCTCGTCTAAATTTGCGTATTCATAGGTTTGTGGTACGGTTTCTATATCTAGAAAAAGTATTTTTTCGAGGGGAATGTAATTGCTCATTATTTTAAATTTTTAAATGAAAATAGTCAATTTTTATAGATTATCCAACAAAAAACGTGATTTTTGTTTCTTATTTTTATAAAGTGGAAAGCCAACTAATTGTTACTGGAAGTAAAACCGAAAGGTATGAGGCCTTGATTCCACAGCTTAAAGCACTAATCGCTTCTGAAACGGATCAAGTAGCAAATTATGCGAACATCAGCGCCGTTTTAAAAGAGTGTTTTGGTTTTTTTTGGGTGGGTTTTTATCGTGTAATAGAAAACGAACTGGTTCTTGGACCATTTCAAGGACCTATCGCATGTACAAGGATCTCTTTTGGAAAAGGAGTTTGTGGGACCGCATGGAAGGAAATGAAAACGATTCTTGTTCCTGATGTTGAAAAATTCCCAGGTCATATTGCTTGCAGTTCTCAAACAAAAAGTGAAATTGTTGTCCCTGTTTTTGCGGATGGAAAAGTAATTGCTGTTTTAGATGTGGATAGTGATATAAACGATAACTTTGATGAATTAGATGTCAAATACTTGGAGATGTTATGCGGATTATTAAGCTAGGTTTTATATTTCTTCTGCTTCTCTCCTCGTGCGCACAAGTTGGAACAATTACAGGTGGCGAAAAAGATGTTACTGCTCCAAAAATAAAAAAGAGGTCCATTCCTGAAGGCGCGGTGAATTTTAATTCAAAAGAAATATCCCTTGATTTTGATGAATATTTTCAGTTGGTGCAGTCGCAGGGAAATATTGCCATTGTCCCGCCCGATGCACTAATTTCATGTAAGGTGAATAAAAAAAGACTTACCCTTTCTTGGTCGGAACAACTGAAGCCAGCTACTACGTATCGAATTTATCTAAACAGTGCCGTGAAGGATGTTTCAGAAGGAAACAGCGAACTGATTAATCTTATTTTTTCAACCGGACCTACCATCGATTCGTTGGTTTTTAATGCGCTTGTTTTTGATGCCTTTTATGGAACGCCGATTGAAAATGTATTGTTAGGTTTATACGATTCTTTAAACCAAAAAATCCCTAGGTATTTTATTCAATCGAATGCTGATGGCATAGCCACTATTAAAAATATTGCAAAAGGAACTTATTTCTGCAAGGCCATGATCGATCTCAATAAAGACCTGATAATGCAAGAAAGTGAAATTCAAGGGGGAAGTTTTGAGGGAATTACGATAGATGGGGATTTTCTTGATACCCTTCATATTGGGCTTTCAAAACCAACTAGTAAAGACAAAATCAAGAACATAAAATATATCCCACCGGGTTTAGTTGGGCTTCATTTTCCAAAAGACATGAATACAGATAGTTTGTATTTCAACGGGAGTCGAATCACAACATTTTTTTCAGCGGGAACCGATAGCCTATTACTTTCTACTGGCCCTATTACAAGTGATGTTTCCTACTTAGTTGTCGGAAGTGATACCACCCGTATCCGAACAGTTTTAAAAGACCGATCTTTGAAGTTGAATCCAAAGTTGCTTCCTCAAAATCCATCGAATGCCTATCCGTTTCATGCCATTTTTGAAGTGAAGGATAAAATTACTGGAATAGATCTTCAAAAGTTGAGCGTCTTAAATTTAACAGATAGTACGAAAATAACACCAGATTCTGTTGTGTTTTCCGGCAATAAGCTTGAATTCTTTTTGAAGTGGAATAGTTTGAGCAACGTTTTAATCCATGGTGATGAAGGTGCAATTACAGGATTTTCTGGCGCGATTAGTAGCGGTTTTACTTCTAAAGTAAGTGTCTCTCAAAAGCGCGATTACGGGAGTATTGTTTTAAATAGCAATACACAAACAGATAATGCCATTATTCAATTAATGAAAGGGGAAGTGCTTGTCCGCGAAGTAGCCGCCAATAAAACAAAAAAGTATGTCTTTACCGATCTAATTCCTGGTGAATATTACGTTCGAATCGTACTCGATGCGAATAATAATGGTAGTTGGGACCCCATTAATTGGGAAGGAAAACGGCAAGCGGAAACGATTTTGTGGTACCGATCCATCCTAAAAGTGAGGGCTAATTGGGAAGTTGAAGGGACTTTAACGGATTAAGCGTTGAGATTTCACCTAATCAGTAAGTTGAGATATTAATTTCCCTTCTTCTTGTGCATTTATGGTTTACGAAAATGCGCTTATTTCTACCAAGAAGTGCCGTGTTATGTCTTTCAATTAAAGAGTTTTAGCGGGCATTATCTCGCTACTATGTTTTTGGTAGAGAAATCCAGAAATTTATTTTTCAACAAGTGAAAATGTAGTTTATAAATTACCTAATTTTAACATTCCAATTTTTTCCATTTATGTACATAGTTTTTGATACCGAGACAACGGGCTTGCCGGCGAATTTTGATGCGCCGATAAGTGATACTGATAATTGGCCTCGGGTCGTTCAGTTGGCTTGGCAAATTCATGATGACATGGGCGGACTCATCGTACAAAAGGATTTTATCATTAAGCCCGTAGGTTATAATGTCCCCTTCAAAGCAGAAAGCGTACATGGAATATCAACTGAATTAGCCGATTTGCTTGGGGAAGATATGGGGGATGTTTTAAGGTTGTTTAAGAGTGATTTAGCCAAGGCTGATTTTATGGTTGGGCATAATCTAAAGTTTGATGTGAATATCATGGGGTGCGAATTTTTTAGACTGCAAGAAGAATCGCCGTTCTTAGATATTCCAATATTGGATACTTGTTCAGAAGAAACAGCCAAACTTTGTCAATTAGGAGGAAGAAAAGGTGGAGGCTTCAAAAAGCCAACTTTAACGGAATTAATCATCTTTCTTTTTAATCAACCCTTTGATGAGGCGCATAATGCTACTGCGGATGTGGAAGCCACTTCTCGTTGCTTCTTAGAATTAATTCGACGGGGACATTTCTCTGAAGAACTATTAAAAAAAGAAGCAGGCTACTTGAGAAGATATAGCGAGGCGAACCCTTCTCCGATAGCGCCTATTGGATTAACGCATCTCAATTTAAAAGCAGAAAGTGCTAAATTAGCTCCTGCCTCTGTTCCGAATCAAAAAAGGACAATTTCTGAAGATCAGCGCTTAGCCTTTGAGGAAGCGAATTTTGTTCACCTACACAATCATTCTCAATATTCTATTCTCCAATCAAGTTCTGATATTAAGTCTTTAGTCAAAAAAGCTGGTGAATTAAACATGTCAGCTCTTGCCATAACGGATCTTGGAAATTTGATGGCGGCTTTTCATTTTGAAAAAGCGGTTAGTGACTATAATAAAAACATACTTAAAGATCGAGAGTCCGCTTTGGAATCAGGGGAGGAATTTCATAAAAAAGAGATGTTACCAATCATAGGGTGCGTATTTAATGTTTGTGCGAATTATTTGGATAAGACACGCCAAGATAATGGCTCTCAAATGGTCTTTTTAGCAAAAAATAAAAATGGGTATCAAAATTTAATCAAGTTAGTTTCTTTGTCTTACACCAAAGGGAAATACTATGTCCCAAGGATTGATAAGGGTTTAATTGAACAGTACCACGATGATATAATTGTCCTTTCGGGAAATTCCTACGGTGAAATCCCTAATTTGATTTTAAATGTTGGGGAAAAACAAGCGGAGGATTCATTGATTTGGTGGAAGAACTTGTTTCAGGATGATTTTTACATAGAAATTAATCGGCTTAACATCGAATCGGAGGATCGCTTGAATCAATTGTTAGTTGATTTAGCGAATAAACATGGGGTGAAAATTATCGCAAGTAACAATACTTTTTATCTTGAACAAAAAGACGCTGTTGCCCACGACATTCTACTTTGTGTGAAGGACAATGAATTGGTTTCTACACCAATAGGAAGGGGGAGAGGGTACCGTTTTGGGATGCCAAATAATCAGTTCTATTTTAAATCTTCCGATGAAATGAAGCGACTTTTCGCGAATCTTCCGGAGGCAATCATTAATATTCAAGAAATAATTGATAAATGTGAGTATTATTCTTTAGCACGAGAAGTTTTACTTCCTGCCTTTGATATTCCCACCGAATTTATCCATGAAATTGATGCGGAAACAGGGTCAAAGCTTGGTGAAAATGCCTATTTGCGCTATTTAACTTATGAAGGGGCTAAAAAACGCTACGGTGAATTAACGGATGAATTAATCGAACGAATTGACTTTGAGTTGGAGACCATCAAAAATACTGGTTATCCGGGCTATTTCTTAATTGTTCAAGATTTCTGTAATGCGGCACGTGAAATGGGCGTGTCTGTTGGTCCAGGAAGGGGCTCGGCAGCTGGCTCTGTTGTTGCTTATGCGACAAAAATAACCAATGTTGACCCTATAAAGTATGACTTGCTTTTTGAACGTTTTCTGAATCCTGATCGAATATCTATGCCAGATATCGATATTGATTTTGATGATGAGGGTAGAAGTAAAGTCATTGATTATGTAATTCAAAAATATGGGGTTAGTCAGGTAGCTCAAATTATTACGTATGGCACCATGGCGGCAAAATCTGCCGTTCGTGATGCTGCAAGGGTCCTTAATTTATCCTTGCCTGATGCGGACCGATTGGCTAAGCTTATACCTGATATTTCATTGAAAAAGCTTTTTACAATGGAAGATTTTCTATTGTCTGATGAATTAAAAAATAACCAAGAGGCCTTTACCAATGCCAAGGAATTAAGGGTGATTTATAAAGGAACAGATTTAAAAGGACTCGTCCTTCAGAAGGCAATGGAAATTGAAGGAACCGTTCGAAATACCGGAATACATGCCTGCGGCGTAATTATTACCCCTGATGACATTACCAATTTTGTACCTGTCGCTACAGCGAAGGATTCAGAAATGGTCTGTACGCAATTTGATAATTCAGTGGCGGAAGATGCGGGCTTACTAAAAATGGACTTTTTAGGATTAAAAACCCTCACCTTGATCAAAGATGCGGTAAAAATTATTTTTGAAAATCGAGGAATTGTCTTGGATCCAGATGAATTTGCCGACGATGACCTAAAAACGTATTCCCTCTTCCAAAAAGGGGAAACAATTGGCATTTTTCAGTATGAATCGGCAGGAATGCAAAAATACTTGAAGGAATTGAAGCCAACTGAATTTGCGGATTTAATCGCTATGAATGCGCTTTATAGGCCAGGTCCATTGGAGTACATTCCATCGTTTATTAAACGCAAACATGGTGTCGAACCGATTGTGTATGATTTGGATGATTGTTCCGAATATTTAAAAGAAACGTACGGCATTACGGTCTATCAAGAACAGGTAATGCTTTTATCACAACGATTAGCTGATTTCACGAAAGGACAGGCAGATACTTTGCGAAAAGCAATGGGTAAAAAGGATGCGAAGGTTTTGAGTAAAATGAAGCCAATATTCATAGAACAAGGGGGGGTGAAGGGGCATGATGCCACGAAGCTTGAAAAGATATGGAAAGATTGGGAGGCATTTGCATCGTATGCGTTTAATAAATCCCATTCGACGTGTTATGCGTGGATTGCTTACCAAACGGCTTTCCTAAAAGCGAATTATCCAGCGGAATACATGGCGTCTGTTTTGAGTAACAATATGAGCGACATGAAACAGGTTACTTTTTTCATGGAAGAATGTAAAAGAATGGAAATTCCAGTTCTTGGACCTGACGTTAATGAATCTAAATTAAATTTCACGGTCAATAAGGACGGCGCAATACGTTTTGGTCTCGGCGCAATTCGTGGTATGGGGGCTGGACCGGTGGAAGCGATTATCGAAGGCAGGAATGACGATCCTTACTCTTCCATATTTGACTTCTCAAAGAAAGTTAATTTATCAAGTTGTACGAAACGTATTTTCGAATGCCTTGTTTATGCAGGAGGCTTCGATTCATTCAAGGGGGTTAATCGTTCTCAATATCTTTTGAAAGATAACAGCGGTAGACTTTTTATTGAAAGTGTCCACCGATATGGGGAATTGTATCAGTCTAATTTGAATTCGCCGCAATACGATATGTTTGGAAATAAAACCGAAAATCTTTTGCCTGAGCCTGTTATTCCTTACTGCGATGAATGGGCAAGTAGCTTTAAGTTAAGCAAGGAAAAAGAAATGATAGGAATTTATATATCTGGTCATCCCTTGGACGATTTTAAAGTGGAAATAAGTGCTTTTTGTCCTGCAAATGTGGGTATGCTTTCCGATTTCGATAAAAATAAGGGGCGGGATTTGTTTTTTGCGGCTGTAGTAACTAGTGTGGAACATCGTTTAACACGGGCAGGAGATCCTTTCGGCACATTTGTTTTTGAAGATTATTCGGATCAATTTAAGTTGAATATTTTCAAGGAGAATTACCTGAAATTCAAACATTTTATGGTGCCAGGAACTTTTATTACGCTTCGTGGAAGAATTGAAATACCTCGTTATCGAACTGATCTAGAGTTCGTGGTCAGCAGTATTGAATTATTGGAAGATTTACGCGTTAAGAAAACAAAAAACATTCAGTTAACGATTTTAAATTCCGATTTAGATAAGTTGTTAATTGACGAATTAAGCGGTGTGTTCCTTAATAATACTGGAAATTGTCCTATTGAATTTACGATTATTGATAGTCTAGATGGCGTGGAGATAAAAATGCCTTCACGCTCTGTTCGGGTAAAACCTGGGACTGAGCTGTATAAAGAATTGCAACGCTTAAATGTATTGTTTAAGTTAAATTAACTAGATTTTCGCATAGATATTTTATCGATCTTTTTAGGAAATAATACGTATTACCTTCAAGCCGTAAATAGCAAGTTACTTATATTTAGTTTGAATCCAATAAAAATTAGTTGGGGTGTATTTTATTTCTCCTCAGTAATTGGGGCTAAAATTCGACCGCAATGCTCACATACCAATATTTTCTTTTTGGTAACGATGTCTAATTGTCGTTGAGGTGGTATTTTATTAAAACAACCGCCACAAGAATCTCTTAAAATTGGAACGACAGCTAAACCATTTTTTGCATTCATGCGAAGGCGAGTATAGGCAACTAGTAATCGTTCTTCAATCTGTTTTTTAGCATCATCTGACGATTTAATTAATCGATCCTCATCTTTTTGAGTCTCTTTAACAATCGCATCTAATTCTGCTTTCTTGATAGTTAAATCTGCTTTCCGTTCGGTTAATCTATCTGAAGCTTCTGTAAATATTTCTTTTTTACCCTCAATTCGAATTTTTCCTTCTTTCGATCTTTTCTCGTTTAATTTAATTTCTAATTCTTGAAATTCAATTTCTTTAGCAAGAGACTCGAATTCACGGTTGTTACGTACGTTATCTTGACGCTCTTTATATTTTGCAATGGCTAATTCAGATTCCTTAGACGCTAATTTTCTATCAGAAATCTCTGTTTCCAAGCCTTTAAGTTCGTCTGACATTTTTTCAATGCGCGTTTCTAAACCAATAATTTCATCTTCCAAATCTTGTACTTCTAATGGAAGTTCACCACGGATTGTTCTAATTCGATCGATTTCAGAATCAATCATTTGAAGCGCATAAAGAGCATCTAGCTTATCAGCGATGGTTACTTCTTTTTTGGTTGCAGTTGCTGCCATATATCAAAGGTAGTTAATCGGATTTGTATTTATTTCACTTAATCGGATGGCAAAGTTAGTAAATTTTTCTTTAAGTATTTCCATCAATCGATGAGAAGTATATTGTTCGCTTTCGTAATGACCAATATCCACTAAAAGTAACTGCTTTTCTGCATCAAAAAATTCGTGGTATTTCACGTCTGAAGTGATGTAGCAGTCAGCTCCTTGGCGGATGGCATTTTTGATTAAAAAACTCCCGGATCCACCACAGACAGCTACTTTCTTGATGGGTTTATTTAGAAAATTGGTGTGACGAATTCCTTCGCAAGCAAAAATTTCTTTTATTCGTCCTAAAAATTCTTTCTCGTCACAAGGAGTTTCTAATTCCCCGATTTGTCCTGCACCTATGTTTCCCCCTTCATTTTTTAATAAAATAATATCATGGGCGACCACTTCATAGGGATGAGCACTATTCATAGCGCTAAGTACACGATCCAAGTGGAGAGCCTCTACCAGGTAATCCACTTTATACTCTTCTACTGCGGCCCGAAGACCAATTTCTCCAAAAGTCGGATTAGCCAATGGACTTGGTTTAAATGTCCCAATGCCCTCTTGGCGAAAATGGCATTCTGAATATTCCCCAATACTACCACCGCCAGCCTCAAATATGGCTGCGTCCACGGCTTCTAATGCTGCTGTTGGTGTGTAAACGGAAAGCTTATATAGAGGAGCGTTTTTGGGAGAGAGTATTTTTGTATTCATCAATCCAATTCGTTCGCAAATCTCAAAATTCACTCCTTTTGGATGATTATCTAGGTTTGTGTGGATGGCATACACAGCAATGTCATGTTGAATGCATAGTCGAATCGTTCTTTCAACATAGGTGTCATTGGTAATTTTCTTCACTCCTTTAAAAAGTAGCGGATGGTGACAAAGCACTACATTACAGTTCTTTTCAATTGCTTCGAGAACCACCTTTTCGGTGCAATCTAAACTCACCAACACGCCTTTTATCTCACTTTTTTTATCTCCCAATTGTAAACCCGAGTTGTCGTAATCTTCTTGCAGGTTTAAGGGAAATTCTTTTTCAAGGAAATTGATTAGCTCTCGTATTTCCATCTATTCTAAGTTTTTACTAATTCCAAAGCTGTAACCAAGCCCCTTAGAAAAATGTACGTAATCACCGTATTTTGTCAAGGTATTGGTGAGTTGTTGACGGTAGTTTACCTTCAAAAACAAACCCCAAGATTTCATTCCCACATAATGAACGCCTGCGGAAGAAATGACGCTTAGACCAAACGAGTTACAAGTGTTATTATCTTTAATCGTCTTTTCGTTCTTACTCCCAGTTTCGGTGGTCCATTGTTGATCTTGTCGATACCCATTAAAAAGCTGTGGCATAATACCTGCACCTAGTGAGAATCGGAAATTATTCCCGAATTCAACTTTTAGTTGACAAGGCATTGCGATGTATTTATATTTTGTTTGGTAGGAGAATGTACTGTCGCTTCCCAAAGGACCTTGATAGGTATATTGTTCACCGTTTTGGAGATACGAAATCCCACCTTCAAAACGCAAGTATTTGGTAAGTCCAGTATTCATTCCTAAGAAATAGGACCAAATTTTTAGTGGCTCTTCATTTGCACGTTCTCCTAAGGGAAGGGTAATAAATTCTTTATTTTCAGTCAATTCTCTGAAAGAACTGGTCCGATTAAATTCTAAAAACGCAAAAGTGACAGGTTTAGTTCTTTTGTTTTTTAGTTTAGTGCCATCTTTCGATACAATTTGAGAAAAACTTTGCAGTGTAGAAAAAAAGCAAAGCAGTAAAATAAAGACCTTAATTTTCATATCTCAAAGTTACAAAAAAATGCGACGATTGAAAGCTATGTATCTTGTTTTTGACTTCGATTTTTGACTATTTTTACGACGTGAAAAATCATCTTTTGTATTTGTGTTTATGTTCGGTTTTCAGCGTGTTTTCGCAAACTGAGTTCAAAATTGCTTTTGGTTCTTGTGGTCATCAGGATAAGCCAATTCCCCTCTTTAATGATATCGCGGCACAGTCGCCAGATGTATTTATTTTTTTAGGAGATAACGTTTACGGTGACACTAAAAATGCGCGCGTTCTTCAAAGGAAGTATGCGCAATTATCGGCGAAGGAATCCTATCAAAATTTAAAAAAATCAACACGAATACTTGCCACTTGGGATGATCATGACTTTGGTAAAAACGATGCGGGGAAAGAGTTCCGCCGAAAGAAACGATTTAAGAAGCTATTTCTTGATTTTTTTGACGAGCCCAAGGAGTCAATACGTAGATCACAGCAAGGTATTTACACGAGTTATTCGTTTGAAGTGAACAGTAAAATAATTCAAATTATCCTGTTAGACACCCGTACTTTTAGGGATAAATTACTAAAATTCAACAAGGCTAATTCCATTGATACCTCTTTCAAGTATGAATTGGATTATTTACCGCATTATGATACAACCCAAACATTTTTGGGAGAACAGCAATGGAATTGGTTAAAAACAACGCTCGAGCAAAAAGCAGATTATAGAATTATTGGTAGTTCCACGCAATTTGGTATTAGCTATAATGGTTATGAGGCGTGGGCTAATTTTCCACATGAACAGTTAAAAATGTTGCGACTTATTAAGGAAACCAAGGCGAACGGAGTTGTTTTTATTTCTGGTGATGTCCATTATGCCGAGATATCAAAAATTAGCGCCCATTCCCCTTATCCAATTTATGATGTTACATCAAGCGGATTAACTCAAACTTGGCATTTGTCAACTCCCAATAAAAATAGAATTGAAGGTCCTTTTATGGGAAATAATTACGGACTTTTAAACATCGATACGGAACAGAATGTATTGAAAGTTGAAATCCGTAATTCCGATGGAAAATCCGTAATTGAAAGGGAAATTAACCTACAAGAGATTCAAAAACCGCATTAATTTATGCGAATTCGGAAAGTTCTAGCCAGCGATTCGTTTGCCGGTCAAGTTCTTCCACCAACTTCCCTAATTCCATACCGGTTTCATAAAGTTCTTGGTTGCTTTTCTCAGAATCACTTAGCCTATTGGTTAACTCCAACTTACCTTGTTCCAAATCTACCAAGCTTTTTTCCAGTGCTGCTAATTCCTCTTTTTCTTTGAATGTTAGTTTTCTTTTCTCATTGGAAAGTATAGTCGGCTTTAAGAATTTTTGATCTTCTTTACTGATGATAGTCTTTGTATTGGAAGATTTTTCTTCTTTTGGTTTGTTGGTTTGTACTTTCCTATAATCGGTATAGTTTCCAACGATATCTAATATTTTACCTTCTCCTTCAAAAACAAATAAATGATCTACCATTTTATCCATGAAATACCTATCGTGTGAAACGACAACCAAACATCCTTGAAAATTCCGCAAGTATTCTTCTAAAACAGCCATCGCAAAAATATCTAAATCGTTGGTTGGCTCATCTAAAATAAGAAAGTTCGGATTTGCCATTAAGACTTTTAACAATTTTAAGCGACGTTTTTCTCCACCGCTTAATTTATGCACAAAATTATAGTGGCTGTCACGTGTAAAAAGAAATCGCTCCAATAATTGTGAGGCGGATAATTGCTTTCCTTTTTCTAGGGGGATATATTCTGCCACATCCTTAACGACATCAATCACCTTCTTACCGTCGTCCACTTTTATTAAGTCTTGACTATAATAGCCAAAAACGATGGTGTCTCCGATAACCACTTTCCCTTTTTCTGGTTGGTCTTGCCCGATGAGAAGGTTTAAAAAAGTACTCTTCCCGGTACCATTATTACCAACAATCCCCAGGCGTTCCTTGCGTTGAAAGTGGTAAGAAAAATCATGTAAAATGGTTTTTTCACCGTAAGCTTTACTGAGTTTATGGAACTCTACTATTTTGGAACCTAAGCGCTCCATTTTTACGGGCAATTCCATTTCGTCTTCTTCCAAGCGCATTTGAGCGGTTGTTTTTATTCCCTCAAAAGCATCCACTCTTGCTTTTTGTTTTGTTCCTCGTGCCTTTGGTTGTCTGCGAATCCAATCCAGTTCTTTTCTAAAAGTGTTTCGTGCCTTATCTACTGTAGCGTGTAATTGCTCTTCCCGTTCAGCCTTTTTCTCTAAATAATAGGAGAAATTCCCTTTGTATCGAAAAAGTGTTTCGTTGCTGAGTTCGAAAATGGTATCACAAACCACTTCTAAAAAATAACGATCGTGGGTAACCATTAGAATCGTTGATTTAGAGCTCGATAAATAGCTTTCTAACCATTCAATCATATCCAAATCTAAATGGTTAGTCGGCTCATCTAAAAATAATAAATCTGCTTCGGAGAGAAGTACTTTGGCTAATGCAACCCTTTTCTTCTGTCCACCGGATAAATCTTCAATTTTTTGTGAGGTATCCGTGAGTTTTAGCACGCTCAATATTTGCTGTACTTTGACTTCAATATCCCATGCATTCAAATCGGTGAGCTGCTGATAGCATTCCTCTAATGCTTTTTCGTCATTATTAGCAATGGCGATATTGTAGGTTTTGATTAATTGTAATTCTGGAATGTCATGGTCAAAAACAGCCTCGAGAATACTATGTTTGGGGTTCAGCATTTCGCTTTGTTCCATAAAGGCAATACGAATGTCGTTTCGGTATACAATGCGCCCGCTATCGTAGGGCTCCATTTCCATTAAACATCTGAGTAGGGTAGTTTTTCCTGCGCCATTCTTTGCTACAATAGCCACTTTTTGTCCTTGGTCTATTCCAAATGTTAAATCTGAAAATAGTACTCTTACACCGAATGATTTGGTGAGGTTTTCAACCGATAAATAATTCATGTTAACGAAGTCTGTTGAGGGAGTCAAGTAAATTCTTGTCTCGCAATATCCCGCGTAAGCCTAAATAAGTAAAAGGCAAACCAAGGATTAATAGGTAATAACCAAATCCAAAACTCACGGAGTCTGGCACGTTTGGCATTAGTTTAAAAAGGAACAAGGCGGTAATTCCTACCACAAAAAGTAAGTAAAATAAGAAGGTGAATTTTATCAATTTTAGTTGTAAGCTAAGCTTTTTAAACTTGCTAATGGTGAAGAGTAAGAGCACCACTAATGCAACAATTACTAAATAAAATGGAAACCCCCAAACCACTTCTTTTCCTTGAAAAAATCCATAAATAGTGAATTGATGTGGCATCTCTTTCGCTTGATAAGTTCCAATTTCCAATCCGCTCAATAATAGAGAAAGATTGATTATTACAAACCCAAAATACAAGTGTTGAATACGCTGAATCATGATTTTTTTTTACAAATGTACTGACTTATTGCGAAGATAGAAATCTAGAATGACAATAGCTGCCATTGATTCTACGATTGGAACGGCTCTTGGAACCACGCAGGCATCGTGTCGGCCTATGATTTGCACCTCTTCCATATCACCATCTTTTGTTAACAAAGCTTGTTTTTTGAGGATCGTTGATACCGGTTTGAAAGCGACACGAAATAAGATCGGCATTCCGTTGCTTATACCGCCTTGCACCCCGCCAGAATGGTTGGTTTGTGTGCTTCCATCTGAATTGAAAAGGTCATTATGGGCAGACCCCAACATGGAGCTAGCATGAAATCCACTTCCAATCTCAAATCCTTTTACGGCGTTGATTGATAGCATTGCTTTACCTAAATCTGCATGAATTTTGTCAAATACAGGTTCTCCTAAGCCAGCAGGCACATTTTCAATAATACATTGAATCGTGCCTCCCAGCGTATCGCCCAACTTTTTTGTGTTTTCAATCAGCGATTCCATTTCTTTGGCAAGGCCTTTATCCGGACAACGAACTGGATTACTTTCAATGTCAGCAAGTGGGTAAAATTGATCGCTTGTCAGTTGGATGGGCCCTACTTGTATCACATAGGTTGAAAATCGAATGTTTAATTTTTCTAATGCTTGCTTAGCCAAAGCCCCAGCAACAACACGACAGGCGGTTTCTCTTGCACTGGATCTTCCGCCCCCTTTATGGTCGCGAATACCGTATTTTTTCTCATACGTGTAATCGGCATGTGATGGCCTAAATGAATTTTTTAAATTAGCATAATCGTTGCTTTCCTGGTTGTCGTTAGGAATGGTAAAACCGATGGGTGTTCCGGTAGAAACCTCCCCTACAAAACCAGATAAAAAGCTCACCGTATCAGATTCTTTTCGCGGAGAAACAAGCGACGATTGGCCTGGTTTTCTGCGATCTAATTCTGCTTGAATCATCGCGAAATCAACCTTTATGTTAGCTGGAAATCCTTCAATAATTCCACCGATTGAAGGACCATGGGATTCTCCAAAGGTGGTAAGTTTAAAAAGGGTACCAAAACTTGATCCTGCCATGAAGCAAAGTTAAGGAGAATCATTTGTTTACCCTATCAATGAAGAGGCTTTTCCATCAATCCAAAACATTTATTACTTTTAGCCAACGCAATTTGTTGCTAAATTAGAATTAACAAGCTCTTTATTTATAAAATATGACAGAAGAAACAACCGAATTTAAAAGATCCTTAGGTTTATTAGATGCTACAGCAATCGTTGCTGGTTCGATGATTGGCTCTGGCATTTTCATCGTTAGTGCCGACATGGGACGAATGGTCGGATCTGCTGGCTGGCTAATTGTTTTATGGTTATTAACAGGATTCATTACCTTACTTGCTGCCTTGAGTTATGGCGAATTAGCGAGCATGATGCCAAAAGCAGGTGGGCAATTCGTCTACATTGAAAGAGCTTATGGTAAGTTTACTGCTTTTTTATATGGTTGGACGGTTTTTACAGTAATTCAAACGGGCGTAATTGCAGCTGTAGCAGTTGCTTTTGCTAAATACACGGCATTTTTCTTTCCTCAATTAAGTCCTGACAATATTCTTTTTGAATTGGGTACCTTGAAAATTTCTGCGGCACAGATTTTTGCTATCCTTAGTATTTTCTTGCTAACCTTCATTAATAGTAGGGGTATTAAAAGCGGAAAAATAATTCAATTGATCTTTACTTCAGCCAAATTAATTGCTTTGCTTGCGCTTATAGTGTTAGGCTTAGCAATTGGTTTGCAAAGTGATGTCTTCTCTCAAAACATGCAGCATCTATGGGACACTTCACATACTTGGACAAAAGGAGTAGGAGGGAACTGGACCGAATCCATTTCTCCCATTACAGGCATCGCACTCATACTTGCCTTAGGAACAGCGATAATTGGTTCCATTTTTTCCAGTGATGCTTGGAATAATGTGACTTTTATAGCAGGGGAAATTAAAAATCCCAAGAAAAATATTCCCTTGAGTTTGTTAATAGGAACTTCTATCGTAACCATTTTATATGTATTAGCCAATTTTGCGTATTTGGCATTAATTCCTTTACATGGTTCTCCAGATGGTGCTGATGCCATGGCACAGGGTGTACAATTTGCAGGTGGATTAACGACTAGCGGTGTCCCTACAGATCGTGTTGGAACGGCAGCTGCCTCCATGATTTTTGGTGATTTTGCCGCTGCATTTATGGCTATTCTTATCATGGTTTCCACTTTTGGTTGTAACAATGGATTGATTCTTTCAGGAGCTAGAGTTTATTATGCGATGGCGAAGGATGGCTTGTTTTTTAAACGTGCTGGTCACCTTACTTCTAATTCTGTTCCTTTGTTTGCATTGATGATACAAGCAATTTGGGCAAGTATTCTGTGTTTAAGTGGCTCGTACGGCGATTTGCTAGATTATGCCACATTTGCGTCCTTATTGTTCTATATTATTACGATTGCTGGAATATTTGTTTTGCGGAAAAAAGAGCCGAATGTAGAAAGACCTTATAAGGTTTTTGCATATCCTTTTACGCCCATTTTATACATCATTTTAGCGGCAGGAATATGTACAATCCTACTCATTACTAAAACGCAAAACACTTGTTTTGGACTGCTTATTGTAGCTTGTGGGATTCCAATTTATTTTGGTAGAAAGTACTTATTAAAAAGCTGATTTCATGAAAAATAACGCGTGTATACTACTATTTTTAGGATTTTCCTTGTCTTCAATGGCTCAAAATTATACCCATCAAGATTCCTTGAGAGGGGGGATTACCAAAGAAAGGGCTTGGTGGGATATTCAATATTACCACCTTAGTTTCGAGGTAAATCCTGAAGCGAAAAGTATTCAAGGTAAAAATGTGATTCGGTATAAAGTCATTGCTGAAAATCAGTTATTGCAATTGGATCTACAGTCACCTATGACTATTTTGTCGGTGACTCAAGATGGCGTTCCTTTATTAATTTTGGATGATGGAAACGCCCATTTTATTACCATGGTAAAAAAACAAGTTGTGGGTGCACAAGAGGAATTAGTCGTTTTGTTTTCTGGCAAACCTCAAGTAGCTAAAAACCCACCGTGGGATGGAGGATTTGCATGGAAAAAAGACAATAATAACAAGCATTTTATAGCCACTTCATGTCAGGAGATTGGGGCAAGTTTGTGGTGGCCATGTAAAGATCACATGTATGATGAACCGGATTCAGGCATGCTAATTTCCATCCAAGTCCCAAGGGGATTAGTAGCAGTTTCTAACGGGAGATTGAAGGAGGAAAAACACGAAAATGACCTTACTTCAACGTTTGTTTGGGAAGTGAAAAATCCCATTAATAACTATGGTGTGAATATTACTATTGGGGATTACGTCCATTTTTCGGAGGTGTATAAAGGTGAAAATGGATTGTTAGATATGGATTACTGGGTATTAAAAGATAATTTAGAGAAAGCTAAAGTTCAGTTTAAAGATGTCCCTCGGATGATGGCCGCTTTCGAACATTGGTTTGGGCCCTATCCTTTTTACGAAGACAGCTATAAATTAGTGGAGGTTCCCTATCTAGGAATGGAGCATCAAAGTGCCGTGTCGTATGGAAATAAATACGGAAACGGTTATTTAGGTTCTGATTTAAGCGGTACCGGTTGGGGATTGAAGTTTGACTACATAATAATCCATGAGTCGGGTCATGAGTGGTTTGCAAATAATATAACGGCGAAAGACAATGCTGACTTATGGATTCACGAATCTTTTACGACCTATTCTGAGGCCTTATTTGTGGAGTATTTTTATGGGAAATCTGCCGGTTTCGAATACGTAAGAGGCTTGAGACGTGGCATTGATAATAGTGCTCCACTCATCGGGAATTACGATGTAAATGATCCTAATAATGGTGATATTTATTCAAAAGGGAGCAATGTTCTCCATACTCTTCGGCAATTAGTAGGAAATGATGAAAAATGGCGCGAGCTTTTAAGAGGATTAAACAAAACGTTTTACCATCAAACGGTAAGCTCTAATCAGATTGAAAAATATATTGAATCAACCACAGGCTTAAAATTAGATGGGTTTTTTGATCAGTATTTGCGCGATGCGAGAAAGCCAGTTTTGCAGTATAAACTTGACTTAAAGAGAGGAAAGATCCTTGATTATCGCTGGGTGGATTGTGTAGAGGGGTTTGATATGCCTATAAAAATTAAATATAATAATACTGTTTTAACGCTTCATCCAACATCAAGTTGGTCATCGATCAATTTGGAGGAAAAAACAGAAGGAATTATTGTTTCCAAGGAATATTACGTGGGATTAGAAAAGCTTTAATTTATAGCGCTTACTATTTTTTTTTCTTTTTTTCTTGAAGGAAAGTATGTTAATCCTTATATGATTAGTTGATATTATGGTTGTTTTAGGTGAAATGCCAAACCCATTTGCGCGCAAAATATTGCTGTAGAAGGCTTGCTAGCAAGTCCTTTCGTTTGATTAATAACCGCTTCGGTATTTGGGGAATAAAAGTAAGGAGTGCAAGAAATAAGTACAAAGGGAGAAATACCATTTTTATTTTTAAATTTCATGAAATAGCCCATCTTAAGACCTACTTCGCCACCAATTCCATAAGCTTTTGATTTTTCTTCATCATACGTAAATGGTTTTCCGTTTACATTTCTAAATAGTGCGCTTGATGTCGCTGAAAAAATGAAATCAGTATAGATATTTTTTAATTTTTCTTTGTATTCATAATGAAGAAGATAGGCCAATTTAAGAAAATTAAGGTGCAATTTAACGTCTAAATTTTCATTTTCAGATGAACTTCTTAAGTAAGAATAGGAAATGTTTATTCCGTGTTTTAATTGTTTCGATGACTTAGAAATATAGGTCCCAGAAGTAGTTAAGCCATGCATGAGTAATGGTTGCTTCTCATAATTAAATGGTCGGCTAATGTTGTAAGTTTGAATGGCTTTGTCCCATTGATTTGCAAACAAATAGTTGTAAGAAGCATCGATTTTAAATTCCTGAGCAATTGAGTTGAAATGCACAATAATCATAACGACAATTACTATTATCACTTTCATGTTGCTAGGTCTTTTAGTAGATTAATAACTTCTCTATAGCCTGTTTCTACAGCTCCTTGTACAGTTTGATGGTGGCCGTTCAAATTCATGGCTTCACCGGCGAAATATATTTGTTTATTTATGGATTGTGCGGCAATAAAGCGCGCATTTCCCATACCAATAGTGCTGTACGAATAGGCTCCTTTCACAAATGGGTTGGTGGTCCAATCTTGAACATGTGATACAATAAATGATGCAGTAGCTTGTCCGTTATACATCGTGTCCAATTCTTGAAGTAAGGCGTTCGTAATTGCTGCATTGCTTCCAAGTGCGCTTAAATATTCCGCCTGCTCTCCCATAACAAAAGCAAGCAAGATGTTATCATCTTGTACTTTTCCAATGCTATCGTCGGCATAAGCCGCACAAATTGTTCCGCCAATAATGTTTTGGTCGAAAAATTTATTGCTGAATTTTAGAAATACCTTCATGCCTGCACCCATTCCAATTTTTGAGAATGCACTTGTTTTTTCAGTAGGTAGTTCCGGGATAAATTGTATATCACCTGATTTTAGAATGGGGATAGGAACCGTGATAATTACCTTATCTGCACTGTATACATTATTGTTGCTGTCGGTTATTTCGATGCTTGATTTTGAATAATCAATTTTAGAAACGATGGTGTTCAATACTATTTCATCTTTTACTTGAGTCGCAATTTGCTTATCAATCAAATCGAAGTATGTTTCTTGAAATTTATAATCATCATCGCCAGAATTCCAATTTTCTTCGTCTTTATTATTCCCATAGACAGAAAGTTTGGAAGCGTCCGCCCCTTGATCACCAGCAATATTTTCTATGATGTACTTATATTCGTTGCCAAATCCTTTTTGTATTGCGTAATCTTCGTATGAAATATCTGGTAAATCATCCCCTTCAAAAATGTCTGTGTTTTTGGGCAATTTATTTACTAATTGGTTATTGAACCAATATTTTAGATCGCTATCGTCCAAGGATATTTTTGTATCAGACTTTGTTATAAAATCACTGAAAATATTATTTTTCCCATGCATCCATTGTGCGCCTAAATCAATTGGGAAATTAGCAAATCCAGTAAGTTTACCCAATCTCCCGCCATAATTCGCGGATGCTTCTAAAAGCTGGAATTTTATTCCTTTAGATTTTAATAGGTATGCAGCATACAATCCAGCGGCTCCTGCTCCAATTATTATAACCTTCCCATCGAAGTTAATGTCTTCTAATAAGATTTCTTTTCGGCAAGAGCCAACAATCGCTGAAGGAAGTAATAAACCACCGATTGAAAATAATGCTGATTGTTTAAGAAAATAGCGTCTATCCATATTTGATTTGAATAATTTGCAAAGTGTTTTTGCATTGCTTCAAAATTAATTAGAAAAATAACATGGAAATTATCCTTGCTAAAAAATTAACTTTTTTGCAAGGGCAAATTATTGCTTTAAAATTGTTTGGCGAAAAGTACTTCCGTCTGACAATCGGAAAATAAGGGTGTAATAACCACTTGGTATGAAATCTAATTCCAAACTATTTTTATTAATTGATCTTACGATCACCCTGCCATCCAAATTAAGTAAGGAGATATCGAGTACTTCATCCAAGCGTTCGCCGGAAAAATAGAGTCTATCTTCAGTTGGATTGGGGTAAACGGAAAATAAATAATTCGCTAGTAATTTCACATCTGTATCTGGGCATGGACCGGGTGTATATTGTAAAATACCATTGTAATTATAGGCAATACAACTATTATCATAGGTGATAGAATCGCAGCCACATACTGGTTCGTAAATACCAGGACATAGGACATTTAGGTTGATTATGCTGGAGTCAATGCACTCAAGAATTATTATTGTATCGTTCATGCAGAAACTATTACATTCCCACAACGAATTGAAAAAATAGCCACTGTAGTCGGTTCCATTACTTCCAATCATGCTGCATCCTGAGACCGTAAAACAAGAGTCATTTTGACGAATTACACCTAATACCATCGCGCATGCACCGAAATTTACATTCGGAGGAATAATGAGGCAGGTGTCCAGGCTAGGCATTTGACAATCGCCATCTACCCATGAGGTAAGTCCCCCATAATTTATGGCATAGCAAGCGTTTGAATAGGTAATGCCATTGCAGCCACAAACGGGTTCGTATATCGTTGGACAAATTGCAGTGGAATCAATTAAATTGAGATCCACACATGGTTGAGCCCATAATTTGAGATGAAACAATAAAAAGAGTAAGCATATCTTTTTCATTCTATCACTATTATTGAAAGTCAAATGTAGTCAATGTTTTGTTCATATTTATTACAAAGGAGTCGTTGGAGGAGTTTCATCTAAACAGCAAGACTATTTTCTCAAAAAAGAAATGTTTCGCTTTAATCCTTCAAATTTGGTTCGTTTAACGGCGCTGTTCTTAAAAAGTGACTGAAAGGTTTCTTGTTCTAGGTCTTCCCAATCATGTTGATTTAAATCTAACAATTGGGCGCTAGGTTGAAAGCGTTTTTCTTGGTTTATTTTCCCAAATTTATTCCACGGACAAACATCTTGACAAATATCGCAACCAAACATCCAATTATCCATTTTCCCTTTAAATTGATCCGGTAAAATAGCATCTTTTAGTTCAATGGTTAAGTGCGAAATGCATTTAGAACCATCAACCACATAGGGCGCTACAATCGCTTCCGTAGGGCAGGCATCTATGCATTTTGTGCAGGTCCCACAATAATCTTTCATTGGTCCATCTTCCTCTATTACTACATCGGTAATAATTTCTGCAATAAAGAAAAAACTACCTTCTTTGGGATGAATTAAATTGGTGTTTTTCCCCATCCAGCCAAGTCCTGCTTTTTTCGCCCACACCTTATCCATTACAGGAGCTGAATCCACAAAAATACGGCCCTCAATAGCGCCGATTTCTTGTTTCATAAATGAAAGTAACTCGCCAAGTTTATCTTTTATTACAAAATGATAATCTTCCCCATAAGCATATTTGGATATTTTTGGAGCTAATGGATCTGTCTGCTGTGTTTCTGTATGGTAATTTAATAACAAGGAAATTACTGTGTTGGCATCGTCGACTAAAAGTTTTGGGTTGAGGCGTTTGTCAAAATGATTAGCCATGTAGGCCATAGATCCCTGATAATTATTTTTGAGCCAAGTTTCTAAACGTGGTGCTTCCTCTTCTAAAAAAGCCACTTTTGAAAAGCCACAATAAAAAAATCCGAGTTCGCTCGCTTTATTTTTTATTGCTTGTTTGAATTTTGAAGCATTCATGAATTAGAATAATCCGCCTTGGCTCCAGCCCATTTCTTTGCCAAAGAGTTTGAATGCTTTTTCAGTAGCTTTTCTTCCACGTTGCGTCCGCATTAGAAAGCCTTCTTGAATTAAAAATGGCTCGTATACTTCTTCCAAGGTGCCAGCATTTTCGCCAATTGCGGTGGCAATGGTACCTAAACCAACTGGTCCTCCAGCAAATTTATCGATGATAGCACGAAGAATCCGAATGTCCATTTCATCTAAGCCATTTTCATCCACGTTTAATGCTTTCAGTGCAATTTCTGTAATGCTATCGTCAATTTTCCCGCTTCCTTTAATCTGTGCAAAATCCCTAACACGTCGTAATAAGGCGTTGGCAATTCTGGGCGTCCCGCGACTTCTACTTGCAATTTTATATGCGGCATCTTCATCGATGGGGATGTTTAACAAATTAGCAGACCGCTCAACAATGCTTGTTAATGTTTTGGAGTCGTAGTATTCTAGTCTAGAATTAATACCAAATCGAGCACGTAATGGTGAGGTCAATAATCCAGATCGAGTAGTGGCACCAATTAAGGTAAAAGGATTCAAATTTAATTGAATGGATCTTGCATTTGGACCTGTATCTAACAAAATATCGATAACATAATCTTCCATGGCAGAATACAAGTATTCTTCTACCACCGGACTTAATCGGTGAATTTCATCAATAAATAAAACGTCTCCTTCGCTTAGATTGGTAAGAAGTCCCGCCAAATCACCTGGTTTATCTAATACTGGTCCACTTGTCACTTTAAATCCTACGCCCATTTCATTGGCGATAATTTGTGCAAGCGTTGTTTTCCCTAATCCTGGAGGACCATGTAATAATACATGATCTAAGGGTTCTTTACGGAGTTTTGCCGCTTGAACAAATATGGCTAAGTTTTCTACTACAGCGGGTTGCCCGGCAAAATCAGCGAGTGATTTCGGACGGAGAACCTTATCAATTTCTTGTTCAGGTTGTTCGGCATTTTCACGATAGTCAAAAGAATCTTCCAAAAGGATTGTTTTTTTACAAATTTACAAAAGCCATTGAATTGGCAGTCAAATTCTACTGATTTTACGATGGGTAACTAAAGACAACTATAATTAGGACTGAATAATTTTTAAAAAGTCAGTCATGGATTCAAATTGATAATCGGCAAGGATCAGTCTCGGATCAACAAGATGCGTTTTTTCTGGTATACAAACTGCCTTCATCTTTGCTGCTTTTGCAGAAATAATTCCGTTAAGCGAATCCTCAATGACAAGGCATTTTTCTGGAAGAACAGCCAGTTTTTTAGCAACTGTTAAATAAACTGCGGGATGAGGTTTCCCATATTGTTCCATTTCAGCGGAATGAAAAAAATTAAATAATGGTTTAATAGCAAGGCTATCAAGGACAATTTTTATCAGTCGGCTGCTTGATGAGGTGGCTAAGCCAATTGGTATTTTTTTAGATTTTAAGTAGTGCAAAGTATCAATTACTCCTTCTAGTGGGTAGGGATTAGCAGCGATGAGTGCTTCCATTTTTACGATAATAGCTTCCTCTACTTCTGATTCATCAGTTATCCCCCAATTTTCTTGTAAGTTCCAAAAGTGGATGACTTCATCAATTCTAAGCCCCACCGTTTTTTGAAAGTCCTCTTTTTTTAACTTTGACCCAAAGGCCGAAAAAACGTCTTCCATGGCAATCTTCCACAGAGGTTCAGAGTCAATTAATACACCATCCATGTCAAAAATAACCGCTTCAAAATTGTTTATCTCAATCAAGCTGTCTTTATTTTATAATGGTCAATTTTACTAATTCAATTCTGCGTTCGCTTACTGCTACAATTTCAATACTTAGGTTTTGGTAGTGTAATTCTTCTCCAACCGTTGGAATTGACTCTAACTCATGAATTATTAATCCACCCAGTGTATCATATTCCTCTGATGCTGTAAAGTTAAGTTTGTAGTGTTCAATTAAATAATCAATTTCAACTCTGGCAGAGAACAAAAATTCAGTCTCACTTATTTTTTCTTCCGTTAAATCTTCTTTGTCATGCTCATCTTCAATTTCGCCAAAAATCTCTTCAATTACGTCTTCAATGGTTACAATTCCAGCTGTTCCTCCGTATTCGTCTGTTACTACGGCAATATTTCCGGATTGGGTGGTAAACATCTCCAATAATTCCTTCCCTGACATTACAGATGGTACAAATTCGATGGGTTTTAGGATTTCTTTTATAGATTTTGGTGATTTAAATAAATCAAATGAGTGAACGAAGCCGATGATATTATCAATTGATTTTCTATAAACTATAATTTTTGAAAGGCCCTTTTCAATAAATAACTCAACTAAATTTTGGAGGTCATCGTCAATAGCAATTGAGACCATCTCGGTCCGAGGGATCATACAATCTCGGGCTTTTACTTTTGAAAAATCTAAGGCATTTGATAATATAAGCATGTCATTACTAAGTGCCTCTTCGTTGTGGATCCGCGAGGAAATATCATCAACGTAATGTGCTAAATCAACTTTTGAAAATACTTTTTCCGTGTTTTTGGATTTCCCACCTGTTATTTTTAATACGGCTCCGCTGAGCAGAAGGATTAATTGGGTAGGTAAATATAATAGTATAAAAACGATGAATAAAGGGAGAGTTCCGATTGTTAGAAACCGATTAGGGTTTATTTGAACAATCGCTTTCGGTAAAAATTCCGCAGTGATTAACACTAATAATGTGGAAAGGATTGTCTGGGAAATTAACAATAAGGCCTCATTATGCATGCCCAAATCATCCAAAATAGGATTTAATATGTCGGCTGCCTTGATCCCATATATTACCAAAGCAAAATTATTTCCCAATAAAAGCAGGGCAATCATGGTTGATTGATTGGCATAAAAAATTGATTTTAATTTCCCTTGCCAGGTTCCTCTTGATTTTTCAACTTCTATTTTTAAGCGATTCGATGATAGGTAGGCCAATTCCATACCCGAAAAAAAGGCTGAAAAAAACAAGGTGATTAATATGATTATGTATGCTTCCATGTACCTTATTTAATGACATCTCTGCCAATGTCTTTCCGATAATAGGAGTTTTCAAAGCTTATTTTAGCAATCGAATCATAACATTTATCAACGGCTACCTCTATATTTTTTCCATAGGAGGTTACACTCAACACCCTTCCTCCATTCGTTAAAACTTGTGGTCCATCAGAGGTGGTGCCAGCGTGAAATACGATGCTATCGGCTACATTGTTAATTCCGTAAATCGGCAATCCTTTTTCATAATGATTAGGATATCCTCCTGAAACCATCATGACGGTTGCCGTGCTTTTGTCGATAAATTGAATATCTCTTTCGGATAGTGTATTACTTGCAATACCCTCAAATAAATCCAGAATGTCAGATTTTAAGCGAGGAATAACCACCTCGGTTTCAGGATCGCCCATTCTACAATTGTATTCAATCACGTATGGGTCTCCTTTTACGCTGATTAATCCGAAAAACACAAAACCCTTGTAGGCAATTCCTTCATTTTTTAATCCTTTAATGGTTGGCACAATAATTTGATTGTGTACTTTATCCATAAAGCCAGCATCCGCAAATGGAACGGGTGATACAGCTCCCATTCCGCCAGTATTTTCTCCTTGATTCCCGTCCAAGATTCTTTTGTAATCTTTAGCTTCGGGCAGCAGCTTAAAAGATTCGCCATCTGTCATAACAAATACAGAAAGTTCAATGCCATCTAAAAATTGTTCAATCACCACTTTTTCACTTGCCTTACCAAATCGTTCATCCACCAACATGGAAGTAAGTTCCTTTATTGCAGTAGCTAGATCGTTGATGATTAACACGCCTTTTCCAGCGGCTAAGCCATCGGCTTTTAGGACATATGGCGCTTTCATTTCGCCTAAAAAAGCGATGCCTTCTGCCAAGGTAGCTGAGGTAAAAGTCCCGTATTTTGCTGTAGGAATTCGATGGCGAGCCATAAATTCTTTTGCGTAGTTTTTACTTCCTTCGAGCTTGGCACCTTCTTTACTTGGGCCAATAATTGCGCAATGACGGATACTGTCATCGGCTTGAAAAAAGTCGTAGATACCTAAAACCAATGGTTCTTCGGGTCCAACGACTACCATGTCGATGTTATTTTTTAGTACAAATTCTTTAATTCCTTCAAAATCAACAGGTGATAACACGACATTTTTGCCGTATTGCCTTGTCCCTGCATTTCCTGGTGCAATAAACAACTCGTCTAAGATAGAACTTTGTGCGATCTTCCATGCCAAGGCATGCTCTCTTCCACCAGCTCCCAATAATAATATTTTCATGCTAGCGGTTTAACAAAATGATAAAATCGATTCAAAAATAAATTTACCGTCTGTATTTCCTAAAATATCATCCGAAGCACGTTCTGGGTGAGGCATCATTCCAAAAACATTTTTCGCTTTATTGCTTATTCCTGCGATATTATTGATGGATCCATTGGGATTTGCACCTGCATTTTCCACCCCTGTTTGGTGGCAATAACGAAACAAGATCTGGTCATTATCCTCCAACTCCATTATTTTATTTTCATTGGCGTAATACCTTCCTTCTCCATGTGCGATTGGAATTTTATATGTTTTGTCAAAATCTAAGCCTTTGGTAATTCCCGCTAATTTAGAAACAGGTTTTAGGAATACATTTTTACAAATAAACTTTTGTTTATCATTGTGTAGCAATGCGCCATCCAATAAGCCTGCTTCTGTTAATATTTGAAATCCATTACACACGCCTAATACATATCCACCGTTTGTAGCATGCTTTATAACTTCATGCATGATAGGGGAAAACTTTGCTATCGCACCAGATCTTAGATAGTCGCCATAGGAAAATCCTCCTGGTAAGATGACCATATCTACATTTTTTATGCTAGTATCTTTATGCCATAGTTTTTCAACTTTTTGACCTAATAGATGTTCCAAAACATATACCATGTCTTGATCACAATTGGATCCCGGAAATGTCACAACTCCAAACTTCATTGATAAATGGATTAATTAAAAAGTAAAAATTTTTATTGTCTACAAATGTAATGAAATAGATGTTCACCTAAATTCGATCAACGAAAAACTTAATAACAGCATAAGTAATCGTTAGGTAAAATAGAATCACTGAAATAGTACCAAATCGCTTATTGAAAAATGAATAGGATAAAAGAATTGCCAATGGAATAATCAAAAGGCTAAAGCGCTCTATTTGTTGGTAGAAAAAGAAATCGATGCTTCCCATACTGATCGCTACTAAGATTACAAGCCAAATAATCTGGATCTGTTTTTTTAACCTGTTAGAACCTTTTAGAATACGATTTCGAATTCCAAGCGCACTCAAGATTAATAAAATTAAAATGAAGATTAGAATTATAAAAAAGTCTTTATGAATTTGAATACTTTCTTTGGAGAGTATTAAGTTGGTACTTAATTGTCCCCCAGTCCATTTTATATAGGTAATACCAAATAAAAGAGGTGTAATGAATCCCGCAATAAAAATTACGAGTTCCCGAATGATAAAAGGTCGAATAACTAGATACATAAAAATATAAACGGGCATAAATAGGATCAAGGGAGGGTGAAATGAAGCCGCGGCACCTAAAAAGAAAGCCCCATTAAATATGGATTCTTTACCATCAGCGTTTTGTTTCAATTTGAAATATTGGACTAAAGCAAGGATGATAAAAGTGTGCGAAATTAAAATGCCATCTAAACGATAAAATGAATAATAAAAGCTCATTAATATCACATAAATCAAGGATATTATGTACGTGTTACGGTCTTGAAAATCGTAATAGTTGAATAAGTAGTTTAAATATACAGCGTTAAACAAGACAAGAATGCTGGCCGAAATCTGAGTTAAGATTATGGGGAAGTTGAATAATCCATTCCAAAAACCATAATTTATTTCATTGCCAAGTTCATGGTATTCAAATTGAATGTTTAGTAAATAAAAGGAAAGGATAATAAAGGGTAATAAAAACAGTACAATTATCCTATTTCCTAAAAACAATCGAATCATAGGGCGAAAATAGAGAAAATTCCGATTATTAAATTAAAAATTAAGTAAGTCAACTAGTATTAAATATTAATTTTGAAAATTACGGGTGCACTTAAAAAACATTATATTTGTTTTCCTTTAAAAATATAAAGCGATGGCACAACCAAAAATAAGATTTTCCGATGTTGAATTAGAAGAGTTTAAAACACTTATTAATCAAAAATTAGTGGATGCTAACATCGATTATAGCCTTCTTATTGGCTCATTATCACACAACGATGATCACGGAACAGATGATACTGGACGTGCTTTTAATATGATGGAAGATGGCTCTGAAACGCTATCTCGGGAGGAAGTAGCTCAACTTGCAGCACGTCAGGAAAAATTTATTCAAAGTTTGAATGCCGCCCTAAATCGAATTAATAATAAAACGTATGGAATTTGTCGTGTGAAAGGAACGTTAATTCCTAAAGAAAGACTTCGACTTGTTCCACATGCAACCATGAGTATCGATGCTAAAAACGAACAAAAAGGATAGTGAATAAAAAATTAAAAATTGTTGCGCTTGTTATCATTTCGCTTTTAATTTTAGATCAGTTAATAAAAATCTATGTTAAAAGTACTTTTGAACCAGAAGAACACAAATACCTTATTGGAAATTGGTTCGCTATTCACTATATAGAAAATCAAGGAATGGCTTTCGGTACTACTTTCGGTGCATCCATTTGGCACAAATTAGCACTCAGTATTTTTAGAGTAGTTGCGATTGCATTCATTGCATATTACATGATCAAAGAAGCGAAAAAAGGCGCTAAATTATCTTTTTTAATCGCTATGGGCTTTATTTGGGCCGGTGCAACGGGAAATCTTATTGATTCAATGTTTTATGATTTTATTTTTGATTTCAATCCCTGTGATCGCTTTAATCAATTAGAGGGTTCTGGCGTACTAACGGATTGCAAAGATTTTGGGAGATCCTTTCCTGTAGAAATTAGGCACAAGGGCTTTTTATTAGGTAATGTGGTAGATATGTTTCAATTTGATGTCATGTGGCCAAAATGGGTGCCTTATTTAGGTGGAGGACAAGTTTTTCCTGCTATTTGGAATGTCGCAGACGGATCAATTACAGTCGGAGTAGCAATTATTATTATTCGCCAACGGCACTTTTTTCCAAAAAATAATAAAGAAGAAATAGACGTTCAGGCGGAAAGCTAAAAGTTGTATTTCATGTTTCGATCGTTAAGAATCGCAAAAGATACTTTCCATCCAACTTTTGTATCCATTTTATTGCCGTCCGCAACAAAACTATAAACGCCAATTCTTAATCTGCGCCTCGTTAATTTAAAATTTCTTTCTAGCCCTGCGATGAGTTCATAATATTGGTAATTATTTTCTTTTACATACATTGCTCCTCCGCCAAAGACTAATCCAATACGGGTTTTTTTCATAAAAGGAATTTTATTAATGATCGCCCCATTATCATGGTGGACAAAGTGAGCTTCAAAAATATAATCCTTCGTTGGCATGGTTGAATCTAAGCCTTGGAAGGAATACAATGGATTTGAAAACCAAATAGGATCACTTCTACGTTGGAATTTATAGTCCGCATCTTTTAAGGATCGTGCACTAATGAATTTTCCTGCAGCAACACGATAACTTGTGGTTCCTAAGGTGCCGATTTTAAGCGATTGATTTATTGAAAAATTAAGGTATTCATGATCAACATCACTTCCAAATATCTTGGGAATTCCTCGTTCATACATTAATGTAAAGGTTGGCCATGCTGAACCAAGTATTACTTTTCGATAGGGCTCACGCATATATTTTTGCTGCGGTGTATAACTTAAACTGAAGTCCATGATATATGCTTGGTACGAACTAAAATCAGTTGGTTCATTATTAGGAATCACATCGTCTAATATGGTTGAAAAGGTATATCCCTTTAACGATCTTCTTTCAGCGAAACTCGCCTCTGTACCAAAATAGAGCCCGTTTATTAACTCATACTCGAATGAAAAACTCATACTTGTTGCCTCAATGAAGTTTTCACGTTTATAGACTTGTGTTATAGCGTCAAAACCTCTAATAACATCAAAATCGTGGTTGATGGAAGCACGTATATACCCAAAATGGAAGGGGTCAAATTTATATTTCCACCATGAGTCCCCTTTGATATCACCGTTTAAAATACCATAAGAAATTCTTGTATAGGCATCTAAGGTTCGTTCATCGTTCCATTTTTTAAAATAGTCGATACTTGGTGTAATCCTTGGACCAGCAATGAATATAGGTTGGATGAGTGTCGCTAATGAACCCAACGACCATTGGGTCTTTTTAAATCTATTTCTGTGTTCCACCCCAAACCAAAGTACTTTTAATACGGTTATTTTATTAAATATCGCATCGATTGAATCTAAGTATTCCACCCGATTCCTTGCATCTTTTATGCTGTCTTTGATAATGATGAAGCGCTGCTCTTCTAGGGTCAGACTTGCAGGTCTATTGTCTTTCCAAAACAAGGAGTCTTTTTCATAGGCTTCTTTTGTCGTAACGGCTAATTCAGTACTGAAAAATTTACGGTCAAATTTTGGATCAAAATTGTAGTTGCTAAAGATGGCTTCCGTTTTGTAATCCGAGGCCTCTGATTTATATTTTACGTTGTATGTTAAAACCTGTTTAGTTAACAGGCAAAGACTATCTCCAGGATGATCATATTCTTGATAAATTTTAAAATTATCATACACCAAGAGGTTGCCTTTACTCATATTTAACTCCAACTTTTGGATCAGCCACAAAGAATCAATTACCCAAATGTACCCCTCTAATGTCGTGGTGGCCATATTTCTTGGGCTGATTTTTATTTTGGAGATAATCTGGCCATTTTCTTCAATTTTACTTTCTAACTTATAGCGATATGATAGAATGCCAGTCGTGGAAATAGGCGAACTCACTGGAGTTTGGTGAAGGTCATCTAAATGCAATAAATTTTGAAAGAAATTGAAGTTTGATTTAACAGTTGTGGTGTAGTAAAGTGTCTTTGCATTACCTCTCAAGGTGTAAGCATTCCTTATTTCTTTCACTTTGTTGCCTGGGGCATAATTTCGCGTTAGCTGTACCTCGACCAAATTCATTTTATTGGCATCCTCATTCTTTTCTTTTTCTTCGAATGATGGTTCTCGCGTATCATCCTCCTTTTTTGGATTCTCCTTCACGCTTATTTTTTCGCTCGCTTTTATATATACATCGACAATATGTGGATAATTCCACTGATTGATTTGATCTCTTTTATTGACGACCTTCAGCATAATATCCCTTCCAGGATTGGATTTTTTTACGCTTACATCAACGGCTTCAAAATCTTTAATTCGAGAGGAAAACAGTTGGAAATCGCGGGTAATATCAAGGTCTGAAATCGAAATATACGTTTCGCGTTCATCAAAGCCTAAAGCACTAAAAATTAAAAAATATTCTCCCGGCATTAAAGCCATTTCATATTGCCCATTTGTATTGGCAACGGTCCGCATTTCCGCAGCATTTTTTACAAAAATCTTTGCATTTGGGATGGGGGAGTTGTTTTCGTCCGTCACTATACCGCGCACGAATAGTTGTGAATTAACTGCATTTATGAGTAGGACAAATGAAAAAAAGACAAAATATTTCATTAATAAGAATTCTGAAAATCGAGTTGTATTAAATACTATGCCGTTTTTGAATTTTCTTGCTCTTTCAAAAATTTTGAATGATTTTCAAATCGCTTCATCATCCAACGTTTTAAAAAAAACATAGTAAATGCAAGGGCAACCATCCAATAATAAGACCCCCAGCGATTGAATCCCTGCGTAAAGCTATTATAGGTTACAATAAAGCATAGTACAATGCCCAAACCAAGCCAAAAATATTTCATTATCTTATTGTAGATAGCCATAGTAATTAATTTATTTCTTCTTCTTTTTTAATTTTTATTTTGCCTCGAGGTTTCAATATTTCGTAACGACTAAAATCTTGTTTCGTTTTTAATCCTTCGCCGTAAAATACGCCATCGGGTTCTTTTACAATAACCTGAGTTGGTGTAAAGATACTACTGTCTTTTTGATTCCAATATAAAACCTCCGTTTCTAAAGTCTGTTTTTTTTTATAATTGTATAAACGCACAGAATCTTTTACCATTAGTAGGCCTTTAGCATAATTTATTTCGCCATACAAGGCGGTTAGTGTTGATAGTATTTCTCCTTTTTCAGAGAAAAAGTTTACCCGTAAGCTGTCTAACAATTTGGTAATCTTTTCAGGTTTTTGCATTGTTTCGGCATAGGCAGCCATTAATTCAACACGTGCATATCCTGAATCTGAATAAACCATTTTCAGGTCATAAATGGTTTCGTCGGGTGACTTGGGATTGTAGGTAACTTTTGCAATAGTTGTTGGGTCGTTTTCACAAGAAAACAGTGTTAAAAACAAAACGGCCATACAAAAAGTTGAAAATTTCAATTTCTTATTTTTTTTAATCCAATTTTCGTTTCCTAAACCAACGTTCAAAACTAGCCGGAGATAATATAATCCCAAAATTAATTCCTATGTAATTTTCTCCTAAACTTCCTGCTGCGAAGGTGGATCGTTGACCAGCGCTAAGACTAAGATTAACACTTGATAGTGATTGTTGTGCAAGAATTGGAATGCCGAACCCAAGTGAAATTCCCCGGTCAATATATTGCACGCCATTTTGGAAATAAGGTAGTTGGTCGTAATATCCTCCTAAGCGATAGGTTAATTTATCAACTGCTTTCAGCGAGGCGATATTTTCATAAATTTTTGTTTCTGGAGAATATTGAATCCCAAATCCGAAATGAGTTCCCTTGTTTGAATTCCAAGCAGGCACTAATGAGTCAAAATCATTCGCCACGCTATTTTTTACACTGTATGAAGCTGTTATCATTAAACTGGGGTGCAGGGTTTTGTTTTTTCTTTTCTGAATACCTAACAAAATAATTTGCGATAGTCCGACACTATAGTTTAATTTAGATACGATATGCCCTTTAGAAAAAGAGGTGCTCAAAGTATCGTAGCTAGCAGGGGTAAATATATTCGTTGATGTGTAAAAAGAGGTGGTATAGTTGGCATTATAACGTTGTGCTGGCTCCACTGTTCCCCCAACAATAAGCGAATATTTTTTACCGATTAATTGTTTGTAGTTCATCCCAAGTGTATACTGAAATGCTTTTATTCCAATTTCAGTGCTGTTTAGTCCGCCAGACAAGGAATTGTTATCAATTAGTAAACTTATTCGGTCGTTGTTCAACGTGCCAAACAAATAGCCAGCATTAAAACCGAATGACAAGCTACTTTTTTCAGTTTGAATCGGCGCGAAGGAAAAACCAACAAATAAATTATTTACGGTTCCTTTTCCGGAATAAGTATATTTTAGGGAATCTACGCCTGTAAAAATTTGTTCACTTATTTCATATCCTTTTTTCGCAAATGGCTTTAGTCCAAATGCAAGGCCCATCCGTGACTTAATTTTGAATCCTAATGCGAAATGGTCGACCATCGCCACCGTTGAACTAGCTGATGCATTGTTTTGTGTATAGTTGGAAATTCTGCCATTAATTCCGAGGGATAAAAGGGTATTTCCGGTACTTAAACTACTGTAGCTCGCAGGATTAAAATAATTTAATTGACTTGAATCGTAGTAGGCATCATACCCCTTGCCCAAACAATCATAGATGGCGTGTGAATTTTGCCCTAACTCTCCAATACCAAAATTAGATAGTGGATGAGAGGTAAGGTTTTGTCCCATTACATTCGTCAAGCAAAAAAAACAAAAAAATAAATTAAGGATGAAGCGCATTGAATAAATATATTTCGTGAATACCTTTTAATGTCAAGTTTTCGTCTGCAAAGATGTCGTTTTTTTGCGCTAAATCAAAATGCTGGGCGTCGCCACCTGTAATAAAGATAGTAATGTTAGGGTCTAATTTTCGATAGTTCTCAATTCGCCAAGAAATTTCCCCTTTAATTCCACCAAGAACACCGGCAAACATGGATGATTCTGTTGAGTTCCCATATAGGTCAAACGTTGGATAGGGTGCAGTTAGCAAGGGCAAAAGAGCGGTATAATCATGCAATGATTTCAGTTGAATTCTTATCCCAGGAGAAATAGAGCCCCCCAAATAAATAAATTCGGAATTTAGATAGTCAAATTTCACACAGGTGCCGATATCAATGGCGAGTCCCCCTCCTAAATTATCCTTCTTGTTTAAAGTGGCGTACATACCGGAAACATTACAGAGGCGATCTGCCCCAAGATTTCCTTGGTAACTATTTGTAAAAGGAAGTGAAGATTGATTGTTTATTTCATAAATAGCGAATTGCTTCCTTAGCTTCTGGGCAAAATCATCTGCTCGAACAGAGGCTAATACTATTGGATAATCGGAAGAAAGATGCTTGGAAAGATCTTCAAATGAAACAAATCGTTGAATTTCTTGAAGTTCCTTTTGTTTAAAAATAGCAAGCTTAATTGCCGTATTTCCAGCATCAATACACTGTATGATTTCATCCATCGTTCTACAAAGATACGTCCAATCAGCCTTGATTTTATGATAAAATGAAAGAATATCCTAAAATTCACTTGATAAAATATAAAAAAGTCGTAAATTCGCACCCACAATTAGGCTGGTACCTTAGCTCAGTTGGTAGAGCAAAGGACTGAAAATCCTTGTGTCCCTGGTTCGATTCCTGGAGGTACCACAAAAATCCCCATTATATTGATGGGGATTTTTTATTTTTGGAGATGTTTACAACCTATGTTTTATATTCTTCAAAAGTTCAAAAAAAGTATACGGGACATACCAATGATTTGGATCGAAGAATTAAAGAACATAATTTAGGATTGCTCGGTATTTCTACCAAAAATAAAGGTCCTTGGGTTCTAATATACTCAGAACAGTTTAACACACGTTCAGAAGCAATCCTACGCGAAAAAGAATTTAAAACGGGTAAAGGCCGTGAATTTATAAAAAATCAAACAGGTTTATGATAACTTGAGTCCCTGTCCGCCTAGGCGGACGATTCCTGGAGGTACCACGAAAATCCCCGTTATATTGATGGGGATTTTTTTTTTGTAATAGTGGAATACTCATTTCAAAAAAAATAATTTATAATCCAATACTATTTCATTAGCAGTGTATATTCGACAAAACAGAATAGTTGGTCATGTATTTCCTTTTTAACCAACCAATAAATAAGTCGGACGTTTTAAAGCTATAATCACTTAAACTTCACGTTATGAGCCTGAAAACAACACTTTTGTGTACAGTCATTGCTATGTCTTTTTTTATCAATTCAACTGCTCAAATTGAATCCGACAACCATGATTTAGCAACACATTTGTTAGATCATATCTTGCCTGAAATGTCTCAATACCAAATAGATAGTATTTACAATAGGGCTAATCAAAATAATAGTCAGATTGAATTGGATCGCAAAATCCTTATTGAAGAATCCATAAAAAAGGGAAAAGAAAATTCCTCAAATAAAGAAATGGAAAATTGTGCTTTAGCGAATTGGAGTTTTGATAACGGTACTACTTCTCAATGGACCACCTCGGGTTGTGTTAGTTTAGTTAATGCTGGAAACAGTCCGTATAGTGGGTATTCAAATGTTTACGGCGGTAGCGGCTACTCCTTGCAACTTAGTAATGACTTGGATTATAATTGCCTCAATTCACAAGCCGCAAGAACGTACGCTGTTCCTCTCGATGGCAAAACATTCATAACTTTTCATTTCAAGGTTGATATCTTTAATTTTCCGCACAACGCTGTTCCCGCAGCAAAATTTAAATTTAATATATACGACGAAAATCAAAATAAACTAGCGTGTCCTTCCTATGAAGCGTATTATGCACAAAATAGTGGCCCGGTTGGAATTCCGAGTTTGCAAACCACGCCTTTGCCGGCTTTGACGTATAATCCGTCCGTTGCAGGTGATATGGTTTTTAATTCCAATGTGAGTTACTCTGATTGGCATAGCGTAACCGTAGATCTTACACCTTATGCAGGGACAAATATCACCTTGGTTTTTAGTAACGTTTGGTGTATGTTTAATGTAGATTGGATTTATACGATCATTGATGTGGAATGTCCAGTTAACGTTTTTGAACCAACGCAAATTTGTTTTACCGGCGATGACCTTGATCTTTGTGCACCTGAAGGAATTAATGCTTCGTGTCAATGGTCTTACAACGGAGCGGTTTTATCTAATACAACACCTTGCATAAGCGCCACAGAAAGTGGGAGTTATACGCTATCGTTTCTTCCAAATTATTTAGAATGTTCTGAAGTAGGTTATGAGCAAACGTTTGAAATAATGAAACAACCCATAGCAGCATTTCATAGCGATGAATTGTGTGTGGGTGAAGACATCACTTTGTATAATGATAGCCAATTTGGGCAAGAGTATGAATGGAATTATGGAAATCAGACCTCCGCAGATTTTATTCCAGATTTCGATTATGAACAGGGAATAAATGAGGTTGAATTAATCGTTACATCGGAATTTTGCGATGATACCATTCAAGAAGTAATAATTGTTCATCAATTACCAATACCGAAAATGGAATTTAAGAATCATTGCCTGGGTGAATCCTATACTTTTGTCAACAACTCTTACAACAATGAAGGCGGAACATTATCAGCTATGTGGACATTTAATGATACGAGTATAGATTACGATTGGAACGGAGAATATACGCCGGAAGATATAGCCCCATTTGAGCTGGATTTGCAGGTGACAAATCAGTTTGGATGTAGTTCTGCTATAGGAATGATTGGCAATGCTTTTCCGCTTCCTAACGCTGACTTTATGATAAGTGATTCTTTGCTCGAGGAAAATACAGCATTTGTTAGCTTTAACGATGCTTCTTCTGTTGATGTGGTAGAATGGTTATGGGATTTTAGTGACGGAGCTACATCATCCATTCAAGATCCAGTTCATGAATACCTTGGAACGGGCCAACGGCTTATTCAGTTAATTGTTCAGAATCAATTTAATTGTGCCGATACAGCCATAAAGATGATTGAAATTACTCCTTCAATTAGTGTTTATGTACCCAACACATTTACGCCCAACGATGATGAGTTCAACCAGCTTTTTTTACCCGTATTTTCGGGTACAGGCTTAGATCAATCTACCTATAACTTTTCCTTATTTAATCGATGGGGCGATGTTGCTTTTTATACAGAAAACATTGGGGAAGGATGGGACGGAGGATTTAATAGTTTTGCTTGCCCTCAAGGCACCTATACTTGGAAAATTTCATTTGTGGCGAATGGAGCTGAGGTAGTGGAAATGGGACATGTAAATTTAATCCGATAATCGTTTTTGAACAGTTGAAATCCAAGCTGTCTTAATACTTCGTAAATGGGATGGATTTTAATCCACAAGTCTTTTGATTTTCGTTATTAATACGGATAAAATAATTCCCCGCCTTCAAGGTGCTGATATCAATGGATGTGATGGTCATTCCATTGCTCCAAGGATTGATCGAATAAGGCGTTTTGATGATTTCACCGTTGGAGCCATAAACGGTTATGGATTCAATGGGCAAGTCATAGCTTTGGATTTTGATCAGTTGATAGGCAGGGTTCGGGTAAACACCTACTACAATTCCTAGGTCGGGTGAATTTATCCCTGCAAAGCGACTGCAAGGGGCTGCTAAAGATTGTAGGAAAGGACCATGGTAGAATGGAGCAATGCATTCGACAGGTGAAACACTCGTTTGAGCATATAAATTTGAAAAAAAGCTAATTGCGAAGAGGAATAAAACAGTTTTCATACCAAGTAATTCTATACAAAATTAGCTTCTTTATTTATCTAGGATGTAAACGGAATATTAATTTACCTTAGGTTTTACAAAAAAAAAATGAATTTTTTTTTTGCTCTCCTAATTAGGAATTTCGCGAAGAAAAGCAGTTAAAATTGCTTGCTAATAATTGAAGATTGAAACTTGATGTATCTTCATTTTTTTAATAAGTCCAAGATATGGCTTAAAATAATAATAAAAGAAGGTAGTTAGTATTCGACCAACTACCCTCTACTATATAATCTAATCAATCGATCCGGAAACGCGCTTCATGAAATTATTTAGCGCATCACGTTTCGGAGTCCCATTTTTTATTTCTTTATGGACTTCCACCGCTCCAGAAAAATTAGAAAGTAACTCTCCAATAACATCGAGTTCTTCGTCTTTTAAGCCTGGCGCATCTATAAGATTTTCCAATGTTTCCATGGTTTCTACTACGTAGTCTTCATCGTTTTCCTCGATAAATGAAACTATATGTTTAATTATTGGTAATCGCATCTAGTACTTCTTGAATGGTTTCTATTTTATTTCCCTGCGCCTCTGAGACAAGTTCTCCATTAAGAAAAGCGGCAAAAGTGGGTAAGTTACTCACGTTAGCAAATTTCCTTGAATTGGGCAATTTCTCTGCATCTACATAATAAAACGCAATGACTTCATTACTTTCAGCCAAGCGCTTAAATTTAGGTTTCACTATTTTACAGTTACCACACCAGGATGCTCCATACTGCACTATTACCTTTTTGTTTTCCGCTAATAATTGTCCCAGGTTGTCTTCTGTAATTTCCTGAAACATCTTAGTTGTTTTTTAAGTAATCAGCAACTCCATCACGTGATGCTTTCATTGCTTCTTTTCCTTCTTCCCAATTCGCTGGACAAACTTCGCCATGCTTTTGAACGTGTGTAAAAGCATCAATCATACGGATGTATTCATGCACGTTTCTTCCAATTGGAAAATGATTTACAGACTCGTGAAAAACTTGACCTTCCTCATCAATTAAATAGGTTGCTCGGTAAGGAACATTGTCTCCATCTGACTCATCTTCTTCTTCGAACATGTCATAGTCTAAAATACCAAGCTCATAAGCTAAAACACGTGTAGAATCTGCAATTAATGGGAATTTAACCCCCTCAATTCCTCCGTTGTCTTTTGCTGTATTTAACCAAGCAAAATGTACTTCAGCCGTATCGCAAGAGGCACCAATTAAAATGGTATTGCGCTCTTCTAATTCTGCTGCAATTTCTTGAAAAGCATGTATTTCTGTTGGACAAACAAATGTAAAATCCTTAGGGTACCAAAAAAGAAGTACTTTTTTCTTGTTTTCAAGTGCTTGATCTAATACATTGATCATAAATGTATCGCCCATTTCGTCGATTGCTTTAACGGTAATGTCTGGAAATGTTTTACCTACTAATGTTGCCATGTTTGTTTTTTTTAAGTGAATAATCGTCCACAAATTTAACATATTAACTTGTTAGGTTTTATCAATTAAATTTATATTTACATAAATTTAACTTATATGATATCAATTCAACAAATGCAATATATTCTTGTTTTAAGTGAAGAGTTGCACTTCCAACGTGCTAGTGAACGTTGTTTTGTTACTCAACCCACTTTATCTATGCAAATAAAGAAGGCAGAAGAGTTGTTAGGCGCGGTTATATTCGATAGGAGTGCCAATCCAATTAATTTAACTGCTTTTGGGATTGAGGTTTTGGAAGTTATTCGCGAAATATTAACGGAAAACGAACGCTTAAAAGTAATAAAAAGTCGCTTTAAAGGAGATTATAAAGAGGAGATTAGGCTGGGTGTGATCCCGACTGTTTCTGCCTATTTGATTCCAAAAATGTTTTCAATTTGGAAAAAAAGTATGGGGGAGATCAATTTAACGATCGAAGAATTAACGACCAATTCATTATTGGAAGCGCTGGAGAAAAATGAAATTGATTTAGCAATTTTTGCTGGGCCACATGCGGTAAATAAGTACAGAACAGTTCCTTTATTTACAGAAGAAATTCTCATTTATTGTCCGAGCCTAAAGAAAAAGGAGGTGAGTATGGACGTGCTACAGCAGCAAAATCCATGGTTGCTTTCCAAGGGGAATTGTTTGCGTACTCAAATGATAGAATTTTGTCAATTAACGGATAGCCATCTATTTGGGCAATGGAACTATCAAGGGGGAAACTTGAAATTATTAATGGAAATGGTGGATAATGAGGGCGGATACACGTTGATACCTGAAAATTTACCGATATCAGAAAAGCGAAAAAAAGCAATGGTTCAACTCACCTCTAAATTTGGATCTCCTGCTAGGGAAATAGTGGCTGTTTTTCCTAGTCGAACGATAAAAACCAACGGAATAGATCGCTTAATAAGAGATGTTCAGCTCAACTATATGTCCAGTGGAAAATCTAAAAAAATTAATGTGCTCGGTTGGAAATAATAACCATCTGCACTATAACTAATTATTTTCCGGCTAGTTCCACAAATTCATCGTAACTAACAGGCTTAGCCACTAAACTCACCATTGATTTAAAGAAGTCAGTAAGTTTCTGTTCTGCCATTTGATCGTAGATTCCGTTGGCTTGTTCTTTATTCTGCAGTAGACGTATCGCTGTTTCACTAAGCTCAGCATCTTCTGGCGCAGGAATCCCGTATTGAGCATAATTGCCTCGTAACAAGTCCTTTGTGTATTCAATTACTTCTGCTTGATCAAGTTTGATGTTATTGTCTTTAAATATTTTCGTTTGTATTAATTGCCACTTTAATGATTTTAAGTAACTATCGAATTCTAAATTGATATCTTCTTCTGTTACGGGCTTATCGTTGGTCATTCGAATCCATCTTTTCAAAAAATCAGTTGGAAATTCGACCTCTGTTTTTTCCATAATGGAATTAAAAACGGAACGAGTCAATAATTTATCTGAATCTTTGGAAAACATTTGTTCCATATCCTTTTTAACACGGGCTTTTAATGATTCTTCAGAATCAACCTCTCCTTCTTGAAATAACTTAGCATATAGATCTGAGTTCAAGTCGGCCATAGCCATTTTTTTAATTTCGGTGATCGTAAAATTAAAGTTACTTGTTATTTCATTCGCAATTTCTTCAGAAACTCCTAGTAAACTCGCCATGTCTTTGCTGTCTTTGGCTACTTTTGACGGAGCTAATTCGAATGTTTCATTCACTTTTTTACCGACTAATAATTGGCTAACCGTTTCATCTTTTAAGAATTCAAGAGAAATCGTTGTTGCGTTTGAAATTCCTTCTGTATTTATTGTACCATCAGCGTTTAATTCTTGAAATTTACCTAATATCATATCCTTTTCGGCTGCGATATCTGTGGTAATTAACTTCCCATAGCGACGTCTTAAGTCTTCAATTTGCTGATTGATGATTTTATCATCTACTTTAATGGTGGTGTAATTATATTTTTCATCCATTGCTTTTGACATGTCAATGGTGGGAGATAACCCTATTTCAAAACAGAATTCAAAATCTTCTGGTGCATTAAAATCGCCTTTTACTTCCGCATTTTCTTTTGGAATTGGATTCCCCAATATTTCCAATTTGTTTTCTGTAATAAAATTGTAAATTCCTTCGTTGGCTAATTTATTTAATTCCTCTGCTAATACTGTTTTTCCATATTGTTTTTGAATCATCCCCATCGGGATATTCCCAGGTCTGAAACCTGGGATTTTAGCTGTTTTGCGATACTTTTCTAATGCGTTCCTTACTTTGTTAGCATAATCTTCTTTCGCAATTTTAACGATTAAATTAGCATTCAATTTATCTACATTTTCTTTTACAACAATCATTTAAAACTTAGTTTACAATAAATAAAAAAGGCCCCCATCGAAAATAGAGACCTAAAATAGTGCGGATGGAGGGACTCGAACCCGCATACCTCTCGGCACCAGATCCTAAGTCTGGCGTGTCTACCAATTTCACCACATCCGCATTAACTTTTAACTTATCATAGGTTACTTTTAACCTATCGAATAATTCAAGATGAACTATCGGGATTGCAAAGATAGCGCTATTTTTAAAAAACACAAGTAACTTTATGATGGTCTTATTTTTTTTCTCTCAATTTTGCTTTGATTTCTTTCATGAAGTCAGAGGCATAAACGAAGTTGTTGATTTCAGGATTGTCGGTGCTTAGTATGGATTTTTTATCTCCCTGCCACCAGTTTTTACCTTTATATATAAAAAGAATGTGATCGCCAATTTCAATTACGCTATTCATATCATGGGTTATAACTATCGTTGTGATTCCATAATCATAGGTAATGTCTTTTATTAATCCATCAATTAGAATCGCTGTAATAGGATCTAATCCTGAATTCGGCTCATCGCAAAACAGGTATTTTGGATTCATCGAGATAGCCCGCGCTATGCCGATTCTTTTTTGCATGCCGCCTGAACATTCGGAGGGGAATAGTGCATTTTTTCCATTAAGATTGACTCTTTCAAGACAAAAGTCGGCGCGCATTTTCATTTCTTTTTTCGTCATGTTTGTGAACATAGACAATGGAAACATTACATTTTCCTCAACCGTTAACGAATCGAAAAGTGCAGCGCCTTGAAATAACATGCCGATCTCTTGTCTTAGTGCTGATTTCTCCGGTCTTTCCATAGAAGTAAAATCATTGCCATCGAATAAAATTTCACCACTATCGACTTCATGTAGTCCGACCATACATTTCGCTAGTACGCTTTTTCCAGAACCAGATTGGCCAATTATTAAATTTACTTTCCCTTGCTCGAATTGTGCCGATACATCAACTAATACTTGTTGAGTTTTAAATGATTTATTAATATTATTTATTGTTATCATTATAATAATATCATTTGAGTCAATACAAAATTTGCTATTAAAATGGCCACACTACTTGCTACAACAGCCTGCGTAGAAGAGCGTCCTACTTCTAAAGCGCCACCTTTTACGTAATATCCATAAAACGATGAAACGGAAACAATTAGAAAGCCAAACACAACCGTTTTGGTTAAAGCATAGTAGACATTTCCAACATCAAAAAAAGATCTAATTCCCATTATATAGGTTTCAGTACTTGTTAAGTCAGAAATAATCAATGAAATATATCCACCGATTAAGCTCATAAACATCGAGAAGATAACTAAAGCTGGAAAAAAAAGAATGGCAGCCATTATTTTTGGAAGGACCAAATGATTCAAAGAATTGACACCCATAATTTCCAAAGCGTCTATTTGTTCGGTGACTCGCATAGTGCCAATTTCAGAAGCTATGTTGGATCCAATTTTTCCAGCTAGAATTAGCGAAATTATGGTAGGAGAAAATTCTAAAATTGTACTTGATTGTGTTATATAACCTACGGTATAAGCTGGCAAGAGAGGGCTATCCATATTTGAGGCGGTTTGTAAAGCAATAACTCCACCCATAAAGGCCGACATCAAGATAACGATAGGGATTGAATTTATACCAATTATTTGGATTTCATTGAATAAACTTCTCCAAAATATTGACCACTTTTTGGGTCGGGTACATATAATGCGAAGCATTAAAAAATATTTTCCTATCGTGGCTAATGATTTCATTTTGCTAAATTAATGATAATTTCTACGCTTACACGGACAATGCAGTTTATGTCTTTTACTTTTCTAATTTTACCTTGAAATTACAAATGAAGAAACGAGAAAATTATATTGCGATTTTTAACAAGTATGTACCGGAAGAATTTTCTCCAATTCTAGCTGATCTTTTGTTAGGAACCGCTATTTCCTTTAAAGTGGTCAAAGGACGTAAAACAAAACTTGGTGATTTTAGGTTGAATCATCTTCGAGAAAATCCTGTAATAACCGTAAATGGTGATTTAAATCCATATTCTTTTTTGATTACTAGCCTTCATGAGTTTGCGCATTATTTTACTTTTCAAAAATATGGCACCAACGTTTTACCGCATGGTGAAGAATGGAAGGAAGCATACAGAAAGCTTATTTTACCCGTTGTTATGAGTGGTCATCTTCCTAAGGATATCGAGGAAGCGTTAATGCACTCATTAGTAAAAACAAAAGCATCTTCATGTGCGGATATTAACTTGAGTCGAATTCTACATGCATATAACAATTCGAAAACACCTGGTAATAAGTTAGAAGAAATCCCCAAAAACACTACCTTTGCCTTGAGCAAGCGGCAATTTGTAAAATTAAATAAACGACGTACAAGATATGAGTGTAAAGAAGTATCTACCGGAAGAATTTTCCTTGTACATGCCTTGGCAATCGTGACAGTAATAGAAGAAAATGAAGAATAAATATTCCTTGATTATGGCTGGTGGAGTCGGAAGTAGGTTTTGGCCGAAATCTACTCCCCAGATGCCTAAACAATTTCTTGATGTGCTTGGAATAGGAAAGTCCCTGCTTCGACTTACTTTCGAAAGAATGCAAAAGGTTTCTGCTGATGAAAATATTTTTATTTTAACTAATCGAAATTACTTGGCATTAGTTTTAGAACAATTACCGGAATTAAATGCGGAACAAGTTATTTGTGAACCTCAACGGAAGAATACGGCGCCCTGTATTGCTTATGCTTCTGCAAAAATAATGGCGATAAATAAAGATGCGGTTTTGGTAATTGCACCTTCAGATCATTTAATTTTGGATACTTATCGATTTAAGGAATTAATTGATGTGGCTATCCAAACAGCTGAATCATCCGATCAATTGGTTACTTTAGGAATTTTACCTTCGCGGCCCGATACAGGCTATGGTTATATCGAGTTTTCAATGACAGATAGTAGGATGGCTGGAAGCGTAAATAAAGTATTACAATTTCAAGAAAAACCAGATCTAGCGAAAGCGACATCTTTTCTAAACGTTGGAAATTATTATTGGAATGCAGGAATCTTTGTTTGGAAAGCATCAACAATTATTGAGGCTTTTCATGTTTTTCAATCAGAACTTCATCAAATTTTTTGTGCAGATATTACTCAGTATGGTACTGAAAGCGAAGCGAGTTTCGTGGAAGATGCGTTTAATAAATGTGAGGATATTTCTATCGATTTTGCAATCATGGAACATGCTAAAAATGTATCTGTCGTATTAACGGATTTTGATTGGAGTGATCTTGGAACATGGGGCAGTTTAAGTGATCATTTATCGAAGGACCAAAACAATAATGCTATTGTTGGAGATAATGTGTTTTTATTTAATTCCAACAATTGCTTGATTCATGTGCCAACTGATAAATTGGTTGTCTTAGATGGTCTTGAAAATACCATAGTGGTTGAATCAAATAACATGCTTCTTGTTTTACATAAAGACAATGAACAAGAATTAAAGAAATATCTAAAAAATATTGAATCCTCCTTACCTCATTTATTTGCATAAAAAGTGGTAAAAATTAGAAACATAGAATTAGGTGATTTTCCTTTGCTCTTAGCGCCAATGGAAGATGTGAGCGACCCTCCATTTCGAGCCTTGTGCAAAAAACACGGTGCAGATTTAATGTATACGGAGTTTATTTCTTCCGAGGGGCTAATTCGCGATGCTGCAAAAAGCGTTCAGAAAATGGATATTTATGAATATGAACGACCAGTTGGCATTCAGATTTTTGGGTATGACATTGAAAGTATGCGCGAAGCAACGAAAATTATTGAGAAAACTAATCCGGATATAATTGACATAAATTTTGGTTGCCCAGTTAAGAAAGTGACGTGCAAAGGAGCAGGGGCGGGGATGCTTCAGGATATACCGAAGTTGATCAGGATGACAGACGAAATTGTAAGAGCCACTAACTTACCTGTTACAGTAAAAACACGATTAGGCTGGGATGATAAAACGAAATTTGTGGTAAGTACAGCTGAAAAATTGCAAGATGTAGGTGTAGAGGCAATTTCAATTCATGGACGAACACGTGTTCAATTATATAAGGGGGATGCAGATTGGACCTTAATAGGTGAAGTAAAAAACAATCCTCGTATGCATATTCCAATCTTTGGAAATGGTGATATAAATTCTGCTGAAAAAGTAGTGGAATATAAAAATCGATACGGGGTTGATGGGATAATGATAGGTCGTGCAAGTATTGGGAATCCTTGGTTTTTTAATGAGGTGAAGCATTTTATGCAACATGGAACGCATTTGGAACCACCCACAATTGGCGCACGCGTTGAAGCAACCAAAGATCATTTAAGAATGAGTGTTGATTGGAAAGGTGTAAACCTAGCAATTGCAGAAATGAAAAGGCATTATACCAATTATTTTAAAGGGATTAGTCATTTTAAAGAGTATCGAACCCAGTTAGTTACTTCGAATGACTTAAGTGAGATAAATGACCTATTAGATTGGATTGCAGCGAATCAAGATCAATTTTTATTCAATCATCCTGATGTTTAATCGGTCGATTTTGCGCGAAATATATTTTTTGTAAGATTGGTTGCAGGAATTTTGATTGTGCCTGTAATAGATTGTTGATTAATTGTATCAATTTTAAAGTAATAATTTGTTTTATTGATAGGCCATAAAAGCTCATTTTTATCGCTGTCCACCGTCTTTGGACACTTTAATCCAGAATAAAAGAAATAGTAATCACCCTTTTTTTTCATGTTTAATAAGGGAGAAAAAAGTATTCGAAATTGGTTTCCTTCACTTCGCATAATTCCTTTTTGCAATAATGTATTAATAAATGCCGGCCCTTTATTATTGGTGTTAAAAAGCAAGGAGTAACCGGGCACATCAATCGTTCTATATTTCTCTACCTGTGTAACATTAAAATCCTCATCCATTTCTGAAACAATAATTCGTTCTGACACTTGTTGTTTACCGCCTTCAACGAATGAAAGTACTCCGTCCCAAGCATCAAGGAATGAAGCGCTAGGAAAGCTAAGTTTTTTCCCTTTTGTAATTAACAAATTTTTTAATGGGTTGTTTTTAGACTTCCTAAATTCCTCAGCATCAAGATGTAGGTCTATTGAATGATTAGAGGCCGCTTGTCCTGAAAAACTTAAACCATTTTTCTTATTTGAAAATGGAAATGCCTTTTGTTTATGAAAATAATACTTAACATTAAAATCAGTGGAATCACTATCGTGTGCTAAAAGGGCGTATTCAATTCCATATTCATTTAACTTTTTCCATTTTGAATAAATTACTAAGTGCTCATTTTTAAATCTGGATATTGCGAGGAATTCTTTCCAAATATTCGTAATGCCGTTGTATTTCGCATTTTGTACGCGCGAAATAACACGTTCCACTTTTTTTCCTGAATATACTAATAAATAGTTAGCGCTTAAATGAAGGTAGATTTTTAATTTAGGAATGAAATAAAGCATAGTTTTACTTTTGCTAGAATCTTGTACAGCAAAATATTGCTTTAATCTTTCAATGCCAAGTTTCGCTTTCTCAGCATCATCTAGTTGAATTAAAGCTCCCCATTCTCCGTTTTCATCTCCAAAAATATAAAGTGGATTTTGTAAATTAAGTCCAAAAGTTTTTCCTTGACCAAGGATGTAATCCGCACTTGTCAAATCTCTAAATGGTGTTTTATAGTAATAGAGTAAGTCGTTTGTTTCCTTGACTAAGTCCAGTAAATTTACCCTACCAATAAAATCAGCATCGGGTAATCGGTCAATTATTCTTGGCGTGTCCTCCTTCGCAAAAATAAAAGGTTGGAAATATAAAAAGATACCAAGAGAAAGAGCAAGAGTAGCTATGACTAGCGACTTTTTTAACATATGGAATTACTTTGAGAAAATATAAAGTGTATTAACTAAATCCAATAAGTGTTTTCCTGAATTCTCATCTCCACGGAATTCATACGTCAATTTAAAATTTGTTGATTTGTTCGTTGTTTTCGATGATTCTAAGAACATTTTTCCTGATTTCCCTTTAAGTGAATTGATCATTTCACTTCTTCGCTCATTTAATAAATCGCTTGGAAATCTATTGAGTGTTCCTGCAATATCAATGTACCCATTCATAAAACCTTCTCTTTTTAATTCTTTAACAATTTTTTTTGGCAACGAATTGGAGCCATAGCCATTTGAATGATTTAAAGCCAAATCTTCATCGTTGGTAAAAATAAACAAGCCATTTTTATTAATCATGTACAGCGGCGCTGCATCAAGTATGGCATTATTTAAAACCCAATAATCATCATGTTTTTCAAATTTACTGGTTAATCTTCCGAGATTTTTTAAAATAATTTCCGGAATATCGCCTCTTCCTATGGAAAATCCTATTGTAAAGATCGGCATGTCCTCAGTTGCCTCGGTCTCTTTTTCGCCGTATTCAAACGTTTCTTCATCGTAATAAAATTCTATCTTTTTTGTATTAACTTTTTTAATTCCGTTAAAAGTTCCAAACATACTTCCTCTATAAGTTTCAAAAAGCGCATCTTTATTAACAAGTTCATTAAGTAATTCCAAGGCCAATACATTCATGGCTATATTTGAGTTTTTTTCAGATGAAAGAATTGGCATAATCACCTCATAGGCTTTCTCATAGGCTTTGCGCATATTTACATTGTACGTAAAATAGGCGGAGTTTCCTTTGTGAATATATTGAGTTATGTTTTTATCGAATTTAGAATCATTCATTTCTTGATAAATAGACCCTAGTTTTTCTCCGTATCTTGCCTCCACTAAAAACTCTATTGAGTGCTCTTTTAAAAATAAATCACCCAAAATAATATTTCCCGTATAAAGCTCTTTTATATCCTTATACAAGGAAGGCATTATTGTTTGGAAATACCAAAGGCTATTTGCTTGGCCTAAACTTCTTGAATTGTCTAAATAGAATGTTCCTTCGCATGGGTGAGTTAATTGCTCTTTGAATACCCCATCACTTGTTACTAAATTTGTATTCTCAATAAGTAATTCATCAAGGAGTTTTGAAAGCAGTCCTTTTTGCAATTCTAATTGAACGCTATCCCTCAGTTCAAAATAATTTTTTTCTGATGGGTCCTCTAATGCTTCAGGAAAATCAATTTCTTCAGAATCACTTAATGAATCATCCTCATTAAAAGCCTCTTCGTCAAATATGAATTCATCACCGAATTCATCCCCTTCATAGCCATAAGGATATGAGTTTCCTCTCGAGTACCATATGGAATCAGTTTGAGCATCAATTAATTCGCTTGATGGCTCAATTCGTATTAATAGAGCATTATTATTCTTGATGATTAGGTTGTTAAAAAAAGAACCGAATATTTTAACGTTATTGTATTTACTTTGAAGTTCTTCAAAGTCATCAAACACTTCAAATAAATTGTTGGTGTTGCTAATTCCAAAAGTAAAACCTGATAATTCTGCATCATCGCTTTTACCATAAAATACATTTAACCGTTGGTTAAAATCTATCCCGGCATCTTTTAATGTTTTTTCAGATGTCGAGCCATCGAAAAGTTCCTGATGAACTTCTTCCATAAAGTCATATTGAACGAGTTCGTCCATGGATATTTTTTGTAATAAACTAACATTGTTTATGCTAAAAACGGTTACTGCATCACGAGGAATTAACAGTTCTGATTGTGAGAATATATTCGAAAAGCTAAGGCAAAACAGAAAAAGTACAAGTTTTTTCATAGGGTAAAAATTATTTATTTTTTAAGGGAGTTAGATAAATACAATTGTCTATGAGTGAATAATTCTTTTGTAGATCATATGTATTTACCTTCAGCATCGAAGCTGTTCTACTAGGGTTAATTTTAGTAGTTGATTTTTCTGCTTTCTCAATCGCTCGATCGAAACGACAGATTGTTGTATAACTGCCTGTTTTTAACAAATCCAAATCAGTCTCTTTTAACTGTTCTGATATGGTAAGTGACATAAGTGGAATGTTTCTTCTAAGTATTTTTCCATCCCAACTTATCCAATTTTGATTTAATTCGTTTGATTGATTTGAATCATCTGATTGTTTTGAATCCCTTATTGATAAAATGGCTGCCTTTAGCCCACTTTGAAAATTGGGAATGGAGTTAAAGTCAAACGAAAGTTTAATAATTAAATCAGCATCGTTAATAGACATCGTGACATTAGAAATCCCCAATTGTGTTTTTAAATTTGCGGCAAAGCTGTTTGCCTTTGCTTTGATTTCAGCCATAGAAGGCACCTTCTTTCCGTCAAGGCTATCCAACGCTAGAATTGAATTTACTTTAATTTTACTGGCGCTTAAATTAATAGTGTATTTAAATGTTCCACTCCCATCATTGTGAATAGTCAAATCATCAATTAACTCAATACATGAAGAAAGTAGTAGTGTTAGTGAAATGAAAAAGAAAAGTATTTTATTCATAGTTAAGAACATAATACAAAATTAAACCCAATTGTTTAATATAATCTTTATTTTTTTATTGTTATCAACAATAAAAAGAGAATTAACTATATTTTGCGATTGTTTAAATGGTCAGAAAAGAACAATTCTATTGAAGAGTCAACTTTTTTTCTAAATCTTCTAAATAAACTTTAAACTGCTTATCTGTTTCCGAAAGATTAACAACCGTCCTGCAAGCATGTAGCACCGTCGCATGGTCTTTTCCGCCACAATGAGCGCCAATATTTGCAAGGGATGACTTGGTCATTTTTTTAGAAAAATACATGGAGATTTGACGAGCCTGTACCACTTCACGTTTTCGTGTTTTAGATTTTAGCATTTCTATTGGCAAGTCAAAATAGTCACACACTACTTTTTGAATGTATTCTATTGAAACTTCACGCGCCGTGTTTTTCACAAATTTATCAACCATTTGCTTGGCTAATTCCAGTGTAATTGCTTTTTTATTTAATGAAGCTTGTGCTAGTAGAGTATTTAGCGCACCTTCAATTTCACGAATGTTTGTGTTAATTGAATACGCTAGGTATTCTACCACTTCTTTTGGAAGTTCAATGCCACTCCCGTGCATTTTTTTGTGTAATACGGCAATTCTTGTTTCTAAATCCGGTACGGATAAATCTGCAGAAAGGCCCCATTTAAAACGAGACAATAAGCGTTGCTCCATTCCTTGCAATTCGACTGGTGCTTTATCAGATGTTAATACGATTTGTTTCCCGTTCTGATGTAAGTGATTAAATATGCTAAAGAAGACATCTTGCGTTTTTTCTTTACCGGCAAAGAATTGAACATCGTCAATAATTAACACGTCTATCATCTGATAGAAATGAACAAAATCATTGGTTGTTTGGTTTTTGATTGCATCTATAAATTGATGTGCAAATTTTTCGGATTGAACGTATAAAACCGTTTTGTTTGGCTGTTTCTCCTTGATGGCAATGCCTATAGCATTTGCTAAATGTGTTTTTCCTAAGCCTACTCCCCCATAAATTAACAAAGGATTAAAAGCGGTTCCTCCAGGTTTGTTTGCAATCGCATATCCAGATGCACGTGCTAATCGATTGCACTCTCCCTCTACAAAATTTTCTAGGGTAAATTGAGGCATTAAATTCGATTCAATATTTATCTTCTTGAGACCAGGAATGATAAAGGGATTTCTTATTTGCTTTTCACCATTAGTAAGAGGGATAGAAACAGGTGAGTTTCTAATTGAATTATTATTTTGTGTAGGAAGTTTTACAGTATATGGTATAGCGTTTTTGTGATTACTTTCCATTAAGATGGAATATTCTAAGGTCCCTTCAGATCCAATTTCTTTTTTAATTACACGGCTTAATAAATTGATATAATGCTCCTCTAACCACTCATAGAAAAAATGGGAAGGAACTTGAATTGTCAAGGTGCTATTTTCAATTTTCACGGGGATAATTGGCGTAAACCATGTTTTGAATGCTTGTGCTGAAATATTGTCCTTTATAACATTGAGGCAGTTTTCCCAGGTCCCTTCGTGATCTTTATTAATCATATTCTTTACTTATTTCAATATATAATGTGTGCCGATTATTACCAGCTAGATTTTTTTGTTATTTGTTGCCAACTATTAAATTAATATGAACAAAGGTTTGTATAAAAAAGTTTAAAAAAAAACCAAAAGGCTATTGATTTTAAACTATTTTTTACAAGTGTGTAAAAATTTAATAAGTGGTTGAAATAATTAAGGAATTGTAAATATAAGGAATAAAAAAATGATTAAAGTACATTAAAAGTGTATTTTTGATTTAATATGAAAATAAATTACACGAATAAGCATTATGTCAGGGTGCGGTATGCCGAAACCGATAAAATGGGCTACTGTTATTATGGTAATTACGCGTCTTTTCTAGAAATCGGCAGGGTTGAATCTTTACGTTCATTGGGGATTTCATATAAATCATTAGAAGATAATGGTATTATGTTACCTGTTTCTGAATTTCAGATAAAATATTTTTCGCCTGCCTATTATGATGACATGCTTTTGATTGAAACTAAAATCACAGCTATTAAAGGTGTTCGAATATATTTTGATTATTTTATTTACAACGATAATCAAAAATTAGTAGCCTCTGCCATGACAAGTCTTGTCTTTATAGATTCAATTACTAAAAAACCAGTCGCTCCACCTAAAGAGTTACTTTCTATTATTCAATCTTATGCTATCCAAGAACAGTAATTTTGAATTAGTAACATTTACAGAAAAGGATTTTTCCATATATACTTCATTGCGCCCTGGTGAAAATAGAGTAGGCCAGTCTTTGATTGCGCAGAATGACCCCCTAAAAGCAAGATATATTATTTTAGGTATTTCTGAATCGATTGGTCCAATGGCAAATGGTGGATTGCAGGGGGCGGAAAATGCATTTCTCGCATTTTTCTCATCATTCTTAAATACACAAGATTTTCAACATAATTGTTCCTGTATTGGATACATTAATTGGATAGGTTCAACAATAAACGAAGGGCATTTAACGGATTTTGTTGTTGAATTAGACGAGTTTATATTGAATGTTTTAACAAAATCGCTGCATCGGGAACAAATCCCAATACTTATTGGTGGAGGTCATAATAATGCGCTTCCATTAATTAGATGGGCAAATTTATTTAATGATAAAATAGATGTTTTAAACATCGATGCACATGCTGACTGCCGAGCGTTGGAGGGCAGACATAGCGGAAATTCGTTTTCTTACGCAATACAGGAAGGATTGATCAAGAAATACCATGTTTTTGGTTTGCATCAGTTTTATTTAAATGCAAGTAGCTTAAACTATTTAAACGATAACCAGGCTGGATATACTTTTTATGAGGATTATTTGGATGGCCACCGTCAACTTTCTGATGATATTGAGAAATTGATCTTGGATCAAGTAAAGCATACTTCAATTGGACTTGAAATAGACATGGATTGTATTGCCGATATGCCAAGTTCGGCTATTTCCCCTTCGGGTTGGCGACTTGATGAACTTAGAAGTGCTGTTAGAAAATTGGCGAATTCTAACTTGAATATTGCTTATTTACATTTAACTGAAGCCGCTCCAATCAGCGATGAGGATAAAAAAAAGGTAGGTAAAGCTTTGAGTTATTTAGTGCGGGATTTTATTGGAAATTAGCTGCCTATTGGATAACTTGAACGCTATCAAGTACTACCACACCATCTATTGAACAATTCTCAGGACTCATTGCTTTACTGTATGTATAAACAAAGGAAAGTTTCAATCCTTTTTTCTTGTAATTGTCTTTAAAATCAATAGGATATAGTTTTTTATGTAGATCGTCTTTGACACCTTCGACCACTTCTATGTAATAAGGACAATTATTCTCAGCAACATGCACTATACCAATTGTTCTATTCTCAATTGAATTGCTCCGTTTCACATGGCAAGGAGTTTTGCAAGAAAAAATCAATAAACTAAGAAATAAGAAGCTTGTTTTCATGGTATTTTTTTTCAAAGATAAAAAAAAAGAGGCCCGAAAGCCTCTTCTTTCAAACAACCTGTAGCAAAGTTTATTTGAATCTGATATGTCTTAACGGCTGATTTTAGTAAAAGTTACAGCGGAATTAACATTTGAACATTGATAAAGATTGATTTTGTGTTGAAAATCAAATGCAATACCGAATAAATTTGCAAGGTGAATATACGAATGACAAAGATTGAAGCCTTAATTCGATTAATCGAAGATCCTAATAATCAGGTTTTTGAGCAGGTTAAAAATGAACTAGTTAAAATAGGTGACAATGCCCTATCTTCTCTGGAGAATGCAGCGCAAAAAAATAGTTTTGGCGATGAATTTAATGAGCGTGTAGTTTCATTAATTAATGAAATCCAACGAAATGTTTTGAAAGATGAATTAATTCAATGGATCAATTCAGAAGAAAAAGATTTATTATTGGGTTCAATAATTGTCTCAAAACATCATGATACTTATTTAGAAGATTCACTTGTTTATGATGCCATCCAATCGCTTCGTCGGGCCATTTGGTTAGAGTTTAATGATTACCAAACAAGTTTTGAGCAGATAAAGATTTTTAACAGAATATTTTTCGGTGTTTTTCAATTCAAATGCCTAAATAAGGAAAGTTATAGTCCTGATGAAATTGACATTTCTAAAGTGTTGGAATCAAAACAAGGCGCTCCTTTAACAATAGGATTGATTTATAGTATTATAGCTCAATCTCTTGACTTGCCTGTGTATGGGGTGAATTTACCAAATAGTTTTGTGTTGGCATTTATGGATTATAACCAATCAAATTTCATAATAAATCAACAAAACGATTTTGGGGTATTGTTTTACATTAATCCGAAAGCATTAGGCGATATTTTAGATGCTCGAGAAATAGATGATTTTTTATCTTCACGTAATCTAAATCCCAATAGATCGCATTTTGAGCCGTGTTCTAATTCAAGTTTAATAAAAAGAATGATTGAGGATTTAATGATATCCTTTCAACATATCGGTGATGTTCGAAAAGCATCGGATTTAAATGAATTGATTAATTCAATTTAAGCTAGAAAACGAATTAGCACCTTTATTCTTACTTTAATTCACGCGCCTCTTCAGCGATTGCCTTATTTTTATTCGCCAATTGTCCGCAGGCAGCATCAATGTCTTTGCCTCTGCTTCTTCGGATGTTTACTATGATATTTTTAGCTTCAAGGTATTCTGCAAAAGCGGTTACTTTTTCTGGATCTGCTTGTTGAAAGATCCCGCCGTCTATCGGGTTGTATTCTATAATGTTTATTTTACATGGAATGGCTTTGGCAAAAATTGCTAACTCTCTTGCATCATCAATGGTATCATTGAAGTCTTTGAAAATTATATATTCAAAAGTAACTCTTGTATTGGTGGCCTCATGAAAATAGATCAATGATTCTGACAATGCAGCTAAATTGTTTGAGTCGTTAATTTCCATTATTTGACTGCGTTTTTCATCATTGGCAGCATGTAATGAAAGCGCTAAATTGAATTTTACTTTGTCATCGCCTAATTTTCGAATCATTTTTGCAATTCCGGCAGTGGAAACCGTAATTCTTCTAGGTGAAATGCCTAACCCTGCTTCCGAGCATAGTAATTCCACTGATCGCAAGACGTTGTTGTAGTTAAGTAGGGGTTCACCCATACCCATGTAAACGATATTACTTAAGGATTTTCCGTAAAGTTGGGAAGCTTGATTTCTTAAATGGACGACTTGATCCACCATTTCGCCAGCTGATAAATTTCGCATTAATTTTAAGCGGCCTGTGGCACAAAACTTACACGAAAGACTACAACCAATTTGTGAGGAGATGCAGGCTGTAGTTCTTTTGGGAGTAGGAATTAATACGCCTTCAACTATTTTGTTTTCATCTATTGAAAACGCACATTTGATGGTCTTGTCTTTGCTAACTTGCTGATCGCTTACCAACAATGCGTCAATATAATAGGTGTTTTCTAAAAAGAGAATTAATTCTTTTCCAAGATTCCCCATATGACTAAAGGAAGTCATGTTTTTCTTCCAGAGCCATTCAAATAATTGTTTCGCCCTAAAGGCAGGGAATTTGACATCCAGGAGTTGGGCGGTAATTTCCTCTAAGGATAAATTTCGGATGTTAATTTTATCCTCGGACTTCATATTCTTTGTCCGAACTATCTATTAATCATGACTGGCATGACTAACATTAATATATCTTCTTTATCATTTTCACCATTTACTGGCATTAGCAAACCCGCTCTGCTTGGTTCGCTCATCGCTAATTTCACTACTTCGGTATCAATACTTGCAAGCATTTCAACTAAAAACCGTGAGTTAAAACCAATTTCTAAGTCGTCCCCATCATAATTACACGTTAAGCGTTCGCTAGCTTCATTTGAAAAATCGATGTCTTCTGCAAACAGGGACAATTCAGATCCAGCTAATTTTAATTTTACTTGATGCGTAGTTTTGTTAGAGAAGATAGCTACTCGCTTTAATGAGCTTAAGAATTGAAGACGATCTATCGTAAGGACATTCGGATTTTCTTTTGGAATAACGGCCTCGTAATTTGGGTATTTCCCTTCAATTAATCGGCAAACCAAAATAATATCTCCAAAAGTAAAAAGGGCATTTGATTCATTGTATTCTAGCGTTACACTTTCTTCTCCTTTGAGGTTCGCTTTTAATAAATTCAATGGTTTTTTGGGTAGAATAAACGCTGCCGAACTTGTGGTGGTGATATCACTTCTTCTATATCTCACCAATTTATGCGCATCTGTTGCAACGAAAGTAATATCTTCCGGTGAAAATTGGCAATATACACCAGTCATAGTTGGTCGCATATCTTCTACTCCTGTCGCAAAAATAGTTTTGTTTATTGCTCTAGAAAGGAGTTCGCCTGTAAGTTCAATAGAGCTATTATAGTTAGTTTTTGGCAGCTTAGGAAATTCTTCGCCATTAAAACCAGGCATTTTTGATTTACCATTATCGTAAACTATTTCGATGGAGAAATTGGCTGGATTTACTTTAATAGTACAAGGTTGGTCAGGCATACTTTTAAGCACCTCCAAAATTAATTTTGCAGGCAAAGCAATTTTTCCATCATTTTCAGATTGCACTTGTAACTTAGTCATCATGGTTGTTTCAAGATCAGAAGCACATACCGTTAATTCATTACCGACAATTGAAAAAAGAAAATTATCCAGTATCGGCAATGTGCTATTTGTGCTTAGCACACCAGATATACTTTGTAAGTGCTTAAGTAAATGACTGCTAGAGGTAATAAAGTTCATGAAAAAAAGTTTTGATTACAAAAATAGCAATTCACTTGATATTTCGGGTAGTTAATTTTATTTTGTTATTGGCTTTTTTTCCAATACCATCGCTGGAAAATATACATGCCCTAATAATAAGGGGTTAAATACAAAATATTGGCATTTAACCAATTGTCCATTTGGCAATATGCACCAAAAATTATTCATGTCCATGTTGACCAATTCCCCAAATTCATTACGTTCTTCTTCTTTTGCTTTAATCCGATACAATTTCAGTAGGGTTGATTTCCCATTTGTTTGAGTTACTTGTAATTTACAGAAAGGCAAGGATTTTTTGATGCTGTCGCATTGGGTGGGTGACATCTCGTAATTAGGTAATGCAAAATGAATCTTTTTGTAGGCTTGTAAATAACGATAAATATTTGCGGTATCCACATTACTCAATGAATTCAATCCTTGTTTAACTATGAAATTTTGCTGGCTTTTACTTACGCTAAAACTTCTGCTTGGCTCGTCAATAAATTGGACGTTTACGCTTTTAATTTCATCAACACCTAATGCAAAAATATTGGTACACATCCACTTCCTTTTGTCGGCAAAAAAACGAGGCTCAATAATTCCTTTTAGTCCTTTTATGCGCATCATAACTGGGCGCGTACTTTTTCCTTCATCTTTTGTTTCTAGCAACATTACTTGTCCATAATGATCCTGAGATGATGGGCCTATGTACCATGTTTTTTCCCATTCTCCGCCAACAAAAAATTCTACTTTAGTATGTTGGCTCGCCATTAACTCGGTAAATTTCCTTGTTGAGTTTTCGGGCAAGTATCCTTTAAATTCAATATTTTTCGCTGCATCCAGTATAAAACTCACATTTTGTTGACTGATACAATCGCCATTTAATTCTGACCATAAACCTTTTTTATTCACTAAGGTTATTTTATTGGATTGGGGATCTGTGATAATAATTTGTGAAATATTAGTCGTATCACTTATGGAAAACTCGATTAATTTTGTATCGGATTTTCCTTTTCTATTCATCAATTTTAAACTCAACCAAGCTAAAAAAGACAAAATCAACACACCAACGAGTAAGGCTATTATTTTTCGTTTCATTTGGGTAAGTTTTGTTGTGATGCATATTTATTTCTTCTATTAAAATTCCAAATCAGGGCGAAAATTAGAATTAATAGAATCGGTAGCGTGAAATTGATGATTTTAAGCGTACCAGCCATTGATTTTAGTTTCTCTTTATCAATATTTTTTATATCAACCTGTCGACTTCTAATGTCTAATATAGAATTTTCCCCCATGACATAATCCACTAGATTTTCAAAAAAGTCTTGGTTCCCATAGTACATGGCTATTTCTTTGTTAGCAAGTAGCTGATTAAATTTTAATTCATTAAAAGCCTTAGGTCTGTACATGAATTGCCCAGTTTTTTCATTCAAAATGGAGTCATAACTATTTGCAATAAATGTCCCATTTCCTACTAAAAGCACTTTACCCTCTACGGTGCTCTTTTTTAAATATTTTGAATTTTTATTTTCACTAAATTCCTGTGAAATCCTGTTTTGAAAATGTGACGCAAACTTTCCTTCTGCCATTCCTGCTAAACAGAGCTTATTAATATCTTGAAGTGGATTTTCTATAAGTTTAGGATTCTTACCGTAGGAAAGGGGCATTTCTAAACTTACCATAGGTGCGAGTCCTGTTTTGTTTGAATTTGGGGATGAAGTTAGAAGTGATGTTATTTTAGTTGTCTTTGAAGGTACGAATTGAATTTCGTTAACGTAGTTTAGTGAAATTGGGTCAATATTTCTTGTAATTGGATGTGGACTTGGCGTTGCTAGGACATGATAAAACCAAGGGATCATCGTTTGTTCTGCATAAGGAACAATCTTGGGTGCGCATGCTACATCAATGACATAGTTTTCATTGATTTTAAGTCCATAATCAAAAAGCATATTTTCTAGCTTTAGATTCTTCCTTATAGTATGCGTTAAACCCCTTGTCATTAAGGTGTCCTCCTCTAAATTCAATGTGTTCATAAAACACATTAGTTTGCCTCCCCGCATAACAAATTGATCAATAATATATAAATCCTTATTCGTAAATGGTAATTTAGGATCAGCGATAATTAATCCATCAACATCGTCTAAAGAAGCCAGTGAATCATTGAGTTTTATTTCTGTTAAAGAATAATATGGCGCAATTAGCGATCTTGCACGTATTGTTTGATTGTAATTCAGTTCGCCATGGCCTTGAAGAAATGCGATTCTTGGCTTTTCAATTTGGGTAATATTTCTAATTGCTGAAAGTAAATTGTACTCAAGATTATTAATGGCATTTTCAAGTTGTTCTGTAACTTCCTCTAAGCTCATCGGATTTCCAGGCTTGGTGCCTGGGAGGAACTGTATCTTACTTTCTTTGATTATTCCATTTACTGAATAGGATATTTCTGCGCCCGGCCAAAGCATTATTTGGGTTTGTTCCGCATTTTTAAGGTAAGAAAGATCTAGGGGTTGTATGCCTCCTCCTTGTTTGTACAAGGACTGGAATAAAGCTTTTTGATCTGCATCCGATCCATTATTTGGATTAATGAAGAGGTACTCTATACGGTCTTTACTAATTGATTTAAAAGCCTTTAATTTATCCTCAATGGCATTCCTAAATAATTTTATTTCTGCAGGAAGATTACCTTCTAAGTATATTTTTATTGAAATTCGATTCTTAATCTTAGTTGTATCTGAAAGGAATGTTTTTGTGCCTTTTGAAAGGGTATAACGCTGATCATCCGTCATGTCAAATTGGACATATAAAAAAGAAGCGATTACGTTAATAAGAACTATTGCCGCTGTTGCAATAATCAGAAATCCCCAATTAAATAAACCTTTAGAAGAAAATTCTTTTTTGCCCATTTATTAACGCTTTAAAGATTTAACGCTTGTTAAGGTTGCATACAAAAACAAGAAAATAACTGAAAGGAAATAAATAAGATCACTGGTGTCTATTACTCCTTTTTTAATAGCATTATAATGATACGATATACCAAGATAACGAATGACAGAGTCTAAGTCACCTACTTGTGCAAAAGCCCCTAATAATTCTAATCCATCATAAATAAACCAACAAAGGAACATCGCTAGAATGAATGATACTATTTGACTGCTTGTTAGGGAAGAAGCAAAAATACCTATAGAAACAAAAACAGACCCCAATAAAATCAATCCTAAATAGGAGGTCAAAGTGGCACCTAAATCAATGATTCCAACTGGATTTCCAAGATAATACATGGAAAAGTAATAAATAATAGTTGGGATAATGGCAATCATCATTAGTGTGATTCCAGCAAAATATTTTGCTAAAATGATACTCAAATCTGAAATAGGCTTTGTAAATAATAACTCAATAGTTCCTGTCCTCCGTTCTTCTGCAATCGAGCGCATGGTAATCGCTGGTATCAAGATTAAAAGTATAATAGGTGATAAATTAAAAAAGGGAATAAGATCAGCCTCAACTCCTTCTAATAAGTTGGTATTATAGGATAGTATCCAATGAAACAATCCAGAGGCTATCAAATAAATCAATATGAATACATATCCGATTATTGAGCTTAAAAAACTTCTGACTTCTTTTAAATATAATGAGAACATAAAAATAGTTAGCTCCTCAAAATTAGAATTTTCATTCTAATAAAGGACATTTATTTTGAGTAAAAAGTGTTTTGTAAATGGCTGTAAATAAAAAAAGTCCCAAAAGGGACTTAATTTTTTAAAGGTGATGAATATGATTATGCTTTTTTCACATTAATTGCATTCAAACCTCTTCGACCTTCTTCAAGTTCGAATTCAACTTGGTCATTTTCTTTAACCTTGTCAATTAATCCTGTTACATGAACAAAATACTCTTTGCTCGTGTCATCGTCAACGATGAAACCAAAACCTTTAGTCTCATTGAAGAATTTTACTGTTCCTTTACTCATTCTAATTCTAAATTAATTATTTATGTAAAATTACTATAATTATTTTAAATTATCAAATAATAAGTATTTTTATTTCTCTTTTTCTACAAAACCATCAAAATAAACTGCTGTACTGTAGGCTTCTGCGGGCATCTCAAAGTAGGTCTTTATGGATTTCCAAAGTGTTTTAAATAAGTCTGATTGCCGGTAATTTAATAATGCATCCTCGCTTTCCCATTGGCTGTAAGTGAAAAATACACTAGGATTATTTACATCTTGTAAAAGTTGCATCCCCAAACAACCCTCAAAATTAGAGACCATCAATTTAGTTTCATTAAAAATCAGAAGAAAATCTGCTATTTTCCCGGAATGGAATTGTAATTTGACGATTCGAGTGATCAAAACTGCAAGGTGTTGATGGATTTATGTGATCCAGCAGGCTCAAAAATTACTCGAATTATATCACCTTTCCGAACACCAAATAATTTATCTGCTCCACCATACGTTCGATTGGCGCCTTGATTAATAGCAATTTCTAATAGGCCCGCATTGTTAAAAATTGCTACTTTGTCGCCCAAAATAACGCTGTTATAGGTGGGTGAAATTTTATCCAAATGGTACGATTTATTGTGGTAATAGATGGTAAATGGCACATTTTCTCCAAATCGATCAAAATCACTTTTAGAAATATTTGAAATTAAGTTCCCGTATGAGTCGATGTGGATAACATGGCCTTGAATTGAAATTGCTTCCAGGATTGGGTTCAGTAATAAGGCCATTTTGTAGTCTTCTGCGATTTCGCAAAATGAGGCTAGGTTTTCTCCCTGAATTATTTTTACTGCAAGTGGGATCAAACAATTTTTTGTAGGAAATTTCAGCATTTCCGGATGGGAATCAATTTCTTTATACCGATAGAAAGCACTTGCTTTATTCTCTCCCAAAAAAGCTCCAAAAAAACCGTTGTCCGTTGCTATAAAATACTGCTGGTCATAAAATAAAATCGAAGGATAGCTCGGATTAAAATCATTATCAGAGACTTCTTTGTTTGTGTTCACTAGATTAGGCTCGCTATCAACCCCGATAATATGAATCGTGCCTTTTGGAAAATCTTTATAACAACTTCTTAATTGAAAAGCGGCTTCTGCGCTATCGAAAGGGCGTATTTCATGGGAAATGTCAATCAATACTGCGGCTGGAAGCTGGCTGTATAAGGTAGCCTTTAACGAAGCAACATAATAATCTTTAAGGCCGGCATCAGTGGTAAGGGTGACGATTTGCATGATGATTTTTGGTGAAGTGTTGCTTTAATTTCTAATTTTACCAAAAGTAAGGTATTTCTTACTTATAGTTATAACCCTAATGTAATTTAATTGAAGTCAGAAAGTAGAGAAATTGTTATTGAGGAAATAAATCCAGCTGATTTATTTGGAGTCAACAATGATTATTTAAAGCATATAAAAAGCTTTTTTCCGAAATTGTCTATTTTGTCCAGAGGTAACTTACTCACCATAAAAGGGGATGTTGAAACGATGGATGAATTTGAGCGAAAATTTGAGTTGATCTTAGCGCATTACAACAAATACAATTCGTTGTCCAAAAACAACATTGATAATTTAATGCTTGCAAATGGATCTATTTTACTTTCAAGTGATCATGAAGATGAAATTATCGTGCATGGAAATGGTGGGAATAAAATAAGAGCAAGGACGGTTAATCAAAAAAAGTTGGTGGAAGCTGTTAACAAAAACGATATGGTTTTTGCAGTCGGTCCAGCTGGTACAGGAAAGACATACACGGCTGTCGCCTTGGCAGTTCGAGCACTAAAAGCAAAGGAAGTAAAACGAATCGTTTTAACAAGGCCGGCAGTGGAAGCAGGTGAAAATTTGGGCTTCCTTCCGGGTGATTTGAAGGAAAAATTAGATCCCTACTTAATGCCTTTGTACGATGCATTACGAGACATGATACCCGCAGAAAAATTAGCTAACATGCTTGAAACGGGTATAATTGAAATTGCACCTTTAGCATTTATGCGAGGAAGAACGCTTGACAAAGCATTTGTGATTCTTGATGAGGCTCAAAATACGACAAGTTTACAAATGAAAATGTTTTTAACTCGTATGGGAATGACGGCTAAATTTGTCATTACTGGTGACATGTCTCAAGTGGATTTGCCTCATCGACAAAAATCAGGACTTAATTATGCTTTGGAGATTTTGGAAGATATCGAAGAAATAGGAATAATTAGGCTCGGAAAAAGCGATATAATACGACATAAATTAGTTTGTAAAATAATTGAAGCTTACGAAAAATCGGAGGCGAATTCCACTTTAGAATAAATAAAAAAAAATGACAAATTCCACAATTACTTTTCATTTTGATGGACAACTTGGTGTATATCATGGCAAAGTTCGAGATGTTTATACGCTATCAGAGAATCGATTGGTGATGGTGGCATCTGATCGAATTTCTGCATTTGACCATATCTTGCCTAAAGGAATTCCTTTTAAAGGCCAAGTGCTTAATCAAGTAGCCACTTATTTTTTAGATGCGACAAAGGACATTGTTCCCAATTGGTTAATTGCTACGCCTGATCCATCTGTTTCAATTGGACATTGCTGCGAACCAATTCGTGTTGAAATGGTTATCCGAGGATATTTAGCGGGGCATGCTGCTAGGGAATATAAAGCAGGTAAAAGACAATTGTGTGGGGTGAATTTACCTGAAGGATTGATTGAAAATGACCGATTGCCTTCGCCAATTATTACTCCAGCTGTAAAAGCAGAGGAGGGACACGATGAAGATATTTCTCGAGAAGATATTTTGTTGCACGGTCATGTTAGTAAAGATGTATATGAAAAAATGGAATGGTATACGAGGCAACTATTTCAACGTGGAACTGAAATGGCATTTAAGCAAGGCTTAATATTGGTCGATACAAAATATGAGTTCGGCTTACTGAACGGGGAGGTCGTTTTAATTGATGAAATTCATACCCCCGATTCATCGCGTTATTTTTATGCGGAAGGTTATGAAGAGCGACAGGCCTTGAAGCAAGAACAAAAGCAATTGTCAAAAGAATTTGTCCGACAATGGCTAATTGAAAATGGCTTTCAAGGTCTTGAAGGACAGGAGATACCCGCTATGCCAGATGACTTTGTACAGCTTATATCTGATCGCTACATTGAGTTGTACGAAAGAATAACGGGATTAGATTTTGTTAAATCGGATACGGAAAATATTCAAGAGCGCATTTTTAATAATGTACAAAGGTATCTTCAGAAAGAAATCGGATAATTTAGTTATTGTCTAAGACTTCAATAATCGGTTCACCCGTCATCGCACCTGAACGTTGTAAAAAAAGCATGTGCGTTAAGGTAGCGGAAATATCAATAATTTCTAATGGTCGAAAGACCTCTTTTGGACGTAATCCTCCTCCATACCACATGAGTGGAACATGAGTATCGTAGTTGAAAGCGGAGCCATGTGAGGTTCCTTTCCGTTCTGATTCTTCATGGATCGGTAAAAATCCGGGCTGTAAAATAAATAAAATGTCACCACTTCTTTTGGAATCAAAGCCTAAACGAACCATTTCTTTCCATTTATCTTGGTCTCCTTGATTATCTAAAAACGCTTGAGCTGTGTATACTGCTTTAACTTCTGGCCACTCTCTTATTTCTTGTGTAATGAATTCACAAATCGCATCGAAATCTAATTTTAAAGAGTCAATTTCTTTCCGATTTAGGTATATATTTTGATTGATTTCCTTCAGTGTAAATGACTGTCCAAACTTGGTTTTTAATGATTTTTTCAGTGCTTGCTTCTTTGTGTCCATATTCACATAGCCACCTGGGAGATTTAGATCGACAAGCATTTGTGGTATTGGAACCACTGCATGATCTGCTGTTAAAAAAACAGTGTAGTTGTCTTTACCAAATCTTTTGTTTAATTCTTGAATAAGTTTCCCTATTTCAAGGTCTAGTCGCGCATACATGTCTTCCATTTCAAGCGAATAAGGTCCAAAAACATGTCCTGCAATATCAGGTGTTGAATAGCTAATGCAAAGCATATCTGTCTGTGAATCATCGCCTAACTTTTCATTTTCTATAGCTGTAAGCGCTAAATCTGTTAGTAAGCAATTGGCAAATGGTGAAATGGTGAAATTGGAAAAATCACTTGATGGCAAAGTGGAAAAGTTATATGGAAATGTTGGGCTAGTCTTTTCGTTAATAAGTCCTTCATAGTCGTTATCATCATTATTTCCTGCGGTATAGTTTGCTAAAGGATATAAGAGATCCCAGTCTTTTAGGTAAGTTTTGGCATTTTTTGTGGCATTAAATTCAACTAACCAATCCGGCAATTTATTTTTGAAATAGGTACTTGTGGTAAATGTTCCATTCTCACTATCAAACCAATAGCTTCCATCGCTTAAATGGCCACCCGGAAGAATGGCACTACGATTTTTTATTGAGATTGAAATTACTTTGGCACTTGGATAACTAAGTTTGAGTTGGTCGGTAATGGTATAGGTAAGAAGGTTTTTTGGGGAGGCTTGGCTTCCCGCAGAGCTAGTTCCTATGCCATTAACGCTTAAGTCTTCCACACAATTGATAACCTTCCCTGATGGACGATCAAACCAAGCGTTGCCAATAATACCATGATTGTTTGGGCTTGTTCCAGTATAAATGGAAGCGTGTCCTGGTCCTGTGAATGTAGGAACATAATTGTAATTTACATTGCGACAATTAACCCCTTTTTTCATGAAGGTATTAAAACCAGTTTTTTTAAAATGCGCTTGGTAACGATATAGGTAATCATAGCACATTTGATCGATTACTATTCCAACAATTATTTTGTTGCTTTTTTGTGCTATTAGGTTGCCTTCGAAAAAGATGAGAAGAACAACTAATAAGAAAAAAGAGAATTTATCCTTTGCCTGGTTTTCCATTTTTGATCGGTGTAACTGGTGACGTATTGTTTGGCTTATTTGTATTAATTGGAACTGGTTTATTAATGATAGTTGGCGCCTTGATTTCGATTGGTTGGCTTGGTTTTACAATTGTGTTATTATTATTACCATTTGTTTTAATATCAGATGTTCCTGGTTTTTCTTTGATGGGATTATCAGTTGGTGTTTTTGGTAGTGCTTCTCCGCTCGGATTTTTAGGATCCGAAATTTGATGCGTATTAGTATTTAATAAAGGCCTTTCCAATTTATTAAGAACAACACCTTCCGTTGCGGGAGATGGCGTTGGCACTGGGTTCGGACCAATATTTAAATACCCTTGATCAAAGATACATCCTCCCATTTCATCAGGACTTACCCCCATAGCTGCGCATCTTTGTCTGGCATTTGATTGCTGATTAGCATTTAGGTCAGCTACCGTTAGATGAACTTTTGGAAAACTTCGGTCTGTAAAAGATGAGGTAGTTGATCCCGATGAATAATCAAATAATGTTGTCATGTCAGATACTCTCCAATCATCTGCAAAACTTTGTGATAGGTAGCTTAAGTACTCTTTTTCGGCTAAAATTGATGCCTGTTGCATTAAAGGATTACCAAATGTTGAAAAGGCTTGGTAAACAGGTGGCGATTGATTGTTGTTTCTACCATTAAAATCATCGTTCATATTATTATTCGCATTCCCGAGTAAGCCACTGTATGATTGCGTACCACATTCAAAAATAGTAACAGTTACATTTATGAAATTTGACCCACCACTAGATCTATTATTTAGAATTAGTATTTCTCCTGAAGGCCATGTTATGATATAATTGCTTCCACTTAACCTAATTGTTCCTCCATGAGGTAAAAAATAAGTCCTGCCATGCAATTGAATCGGTGCGCCATCTAAAAATAATGGGGTGATATTCCTAGAGGGTGCATCTTCAGCATAAAATCCTACTCGGTCACCGTAAACATTCATGGCTACGGCCGAGTTCAAGGAAAAATTATCACCTTGTGCTTTTTGTCTCGCTTGAATCTCAAAGTTCTTATCGGAAGACTTTGACAATTCAAATTCACCAACTGTTTGAAAAGAATACGTTGCATTGTCAAAGGATTTTAAATGAGGATCTCCATAGCTACGGCCTTGAATTGTTCGGCAAAAAGTATTATTAATAAGACTTAAGAGTAAAGTAGCAAAGGAATTATTCATTTCTTGAGTGCCAGTGCTATTGGTCTCAATATAATTCTTCAAATCTTCCCTTTTTTCTTTAGGTAACAAACTCAACATTTCATAGGGTGTCAATTCTTCAGCAAAGGTTCTGTCAGGAATAACTTGATTAGTTGACATGGCCATTATACTTTCGGATAACCAAAGGCCTCGAATAGGATCCCAATCTTTCAGCTCAATCAAAATATTGTCGGTTACACTTGACTGATTTGCTGAAGTAATTACCGCGGCATCTTGAGAATACGATACCGAAAGAATACCTAGAAAAAAAAACAAAATAATTTTTTTCATGTTTTTGATCTTATAAGTTGAATTTATAGCCTACGCCTTTAACGGTGCTTATGTATTCATCGCCAATTTTTTCACGCAATTTTCTAATATGAACATCTATCGTTCGATCTCCAACAATAACGTCTGAACCCCAAACAGTATCTAAAATCACCCCGCGCTTAAACACCGAATTGGGGCGTGAAGCTAAAAAAGAAAGTAATTCAAATTCTTTCCTTGGAAGTTTTATTTCTTTGCCATCTTTCAAAACGAGGTATCGTTCGCGGTCGATTACAAAGGCTTTAGTTTCAGGTTTAGCGTCATTAATTTTGTTTCTTCGTAGAAGGGCATTTATCCGGCTGATTAATACTTTTGGTTTAATTGGTTTGGAAACGTAATCATCACCACCCGATTCTAAACCAGCAATTTGACTATAATCTTCATTGCGCGCGGTTAAAAAACAAATGATGATATTTTGTTTGCTTGGGTCTGCTTTTAAATGTTCACAAAACTCTATGCCGTCCATTTGTGGCATCATTACATCCAACACAATTAAATCAGGGGTAATTGACTCAATCATACTTAAGGCTACTAAGCCGTTTTCAGCGCATGAAACATCATGTCCTTCCCGTCTTAGGTTATACATAAGTAATTCTCGGATGTCTTCGTCGTCGTCTACGATTAGTATTTTTGCCATGATGATTCAAAATTACTAAGTTTCTTTCATTATCAATTAATTATGTCGGTTTAATTCTTGAATCACTTTTTTTAAGTAGATAGTTTCGCTGAAAATTGATTACTTTTATTTTGGTTTATAAAACCATATGAAAACGTAAGTAATTTTGTTTTCCCAACTAAAAAAGTAGTAACACATATAAAATGGAAGTAAATATATTATTAGCCGAAGATGATTTTAATTTGGGATTCGTGATTGTTGATCAACTTAAATTGGATGGTTACCAAGTGACTTTAGCTACAGATGGGATGGATGCCTTACAGCGTTTTAATGAAAAAGAATTTCATCTATGCATCTTTGACGTGATGATGCCCAAAAAAGATGGTTTTACCTTGGCGAGTGATATTAGGAAAATTAATAGTGAAATTCCAATCCTGTTTTTAACAGCAAAAACAATGACGGAAGATAAAGTACAAGGATTTAAGTCGGGTGGCGATGATTATTTAACGAAGCCTTTTAGCGTAGAAGAACTTCAATTGCGGATAAAAGCTTTGTTGAGAAGAGTGAATATTAAAATGGATAAACCGGAAGATAAAATTTTACCACTGGGTCTATTTCTGTTCGACACCGAGAATATTTGTTTATTGCTCAACGATACCAAGAAGTCACTGACTAAGAAAGAAGCCCAAATATTAAAGTTGTTATATAAATTTAAAGGGCAGGTATTGCCACGAGAAGTTATTTTAAATGCTGTTTGGGGGCAAGATGATTACTTCGTTGGACGGAGTTTGGATGTTTTTATTACCAAATTGAGAAAATACTTGCGCGATGATGAGTCCATTACCTTGTCGAATATTCATGGCGTAGGATTTAAACTTGAAATTTTAGAATGAGCGACTATATTCTTCACATTGAAACGGCTACTAAAGTTTGTTCAGTAGCCGTTTCGTTAAATGGTGAACTTATTTCTTGTAAAGAATCCTCAAGCGATGAGTTCATTCATGGAGAACAGTTAACAAACTATATTTCTGAAGTCATTTCAAGCGCCAATATTCAACTTGAAAATATTGCCGCCGTATCTGTTTCATCGGGCCCTGGTTCATACACAGGATTACGCATCGGAGTTTCTACTGCAAAAGGTTTGTGTTTTGGTTTGTCTATACCGCTCATCGCTGTTCCATCGTTATCATCACTCATCTATATAGCGAAAGAGCGTCACCCAAACACAACGATTTGTGCCATGTTTGATGCCCGGAGAATGGAAGTTTTTAGGCAAATGGTCGATGAAAATTGGGGGGAATTAGTTTCGGTTGGCCCTCAAGTACTAGATGAATTTTCAATGGTTGATTATGAACCGTTTCTGGCTGTGGGGGATGGGACCATTAAAATTAAAGAATTTTGGGGAAATAGAAAGGTTCAGTTTGATGATGATATCGTTCCTTCGGCAAAAGGTCAACGAATACTTGCCAATCAAAAGTTGAAGGACCAAGATTTTGAAGACGTCGCTTATTTTGTTCCTAATTATGGAAAAGAGTTCTATACCCCTTAATTAACACGAATTTTTTTTGTCCACAATGCTTCATTGCCACAAGCATCTTTTACTTGTAGCTTGAAATTGATAAGACCTTTCTCTGAAGGTTCAAAAACATGAATTAGCAACTTATTTTTTTTGTCGTATTCAAGTACCTTCCACTTTCCATTAATGAATAAGTTATAACTGCTGATGCTAGTTTTTGCATCACTCACTTTCCATTCGATACTGCTTTTCTTTAAACTCGTATCTCCGGCCACAAAATTACTTGGAGAGACACTTGGTGGAGTGAAATCACTACCCACTTTAAAAGTTCCTAATGACGATATGACGGCTTCTAATTTATTGTTTATTAGTTGCGTTTTAAGGGCTTCCTTTTGATCCTTATCCCCAACTAGATAGATATATTGTTTTGTAATTAATGTGTTTTCGATAGGGGTCATGGTAACTTTTGCACCTTCAAATAGGGGAGTACTTGCCTTTCCAAGTTGAATTTTATCTTTGGTTATTAGCACGTCTTTTTTTACAGGTTCAAAAAGTGATAAAGCGTTCAGCGTAATTGAATTTCCAAAGTCTTCAAAATAATAAGCGGAATCGGGAATTAAAAAAAGTCCATTTGGTTTTGAGTCAACAACTATTTTTCCTAATGTTGAGCGGTAAACAATATCAAATTTGATGGTGCTCCTATTTTTTTTCGCGTCAAGTAATTGAATGTTTATTGGAATAGAATCATGGCCTTTTAAGTTTATTATTTTGAGAGGATCAGACTTATAGACATCTAAATGATTATGGGTTTTATGGATTAATTTATGAATTTTTTTATTGTTTGTTTTGTATTCGTGATAGTCACAGTAATCATTAATCAATCGATCATGTGCAAAGGATACGGTGTCTATTCTGCTATGAAAAACAGTGTCATTTGAGACAATCAACAGGTTTTCAAATAATCCACAGGTGCTTAAATCGGCCCCAATTTTATCGCTACCTTCAATGCCTATTAATAGTTTATCTGTACCTTCCATAAAGGCTGATGGAATGATTATTTTATTTGTTGCGACGGTGTACTCCGTACCCTTCTTAATTACTGGAAAGGCAATTTTTTTATCATTGATGTAGTAACCATGTTGGTCGATGGCATAAATATATATTTTGCTAGGAACCGGTGCTTGTTGGTCAATAATATTGATTCCATGTACTAATGGGTGCAAGGCTTTTTCTGTTTTTGTGTCGCGTAATTCAAAATGTAAATGAGGGCCAAAAGAATTGCCTGAATTGCCGGAATAAGCGATAAGCTGCCCTTTTGTTACTGGTATTTGTTGCGGCTCAAGTACTAAATCTATTTCGTTTAATTGGTTTTTCTCTTGGTATAACTTAACGATCGCTTGAATGCTTTTTTCAAATTTGGTGCAATGTGCATAAACACTTGTCACCCCGTTTGGGTGATTCACATAAATTACTCTTCCATAGCCAAGAGGGGTGATTTTTATCCGTGCAACATACCCTGCTTCAATCGAATAAAGAGAAAGCCCCACTTTCCCTTCTGTCCTAAAGTCAACGCCCATGTGAAAATGATTGGGCCTTAAATCACCAAAGGAGGCGGATAGTTTTAAGGGTATCCCCAAAGGAGAGTGGTAACTCGGCGCTATGACTTGTGCCTTGAAAAAATGGGAAAGTAGGAGCCCAAAAATGACTGCTAATAGTTGTTTGTTTTGCATAAACAAAGTTAAGCGTTCAAAAAAGATAAAAATACCCACCTAAAAATATTGTTATCAACTAATGTATATTAACTTTGTAAAAAGTTGCTACAATGACTGAACAAATTCAAAAAAGCTTAACTCTTTTACGCAAGAAGTTTATGGGTCTCCACCAAAACTTAGTTAGTGCTAAAGAACACATTGCTGCCTTGAATTTAGAAAATGAAATGCTTAAATCTGCTTTAAATAATGTCGAAGAATCAAGAACATTATTAGAAGCGGACTTGGAAAAAGCTAAGTTGGAAGTTGTAGCGGCCAACAAACAGGTTGTTAATAGTCCACTTGTTTCTCAAGGCAGAAACAATGAACAAATTGACGAATTGGTGAAAGAAATAGAAAATTGTATAGCATCGCTAAAAAAATAAGAAATGGGTAAAATTTCTTTGAAAGTGGAAATAGCTGGACGTACGTATCCCCTCACTGTCCTTGATAGTGAAGAGAAAATAGTACTAAAAGCGGTTGAAGACATTAACAAAGCTGTAGCTCTCTTGAAAACGAATTACGCGGTAAGCGATTCGCAAGATTTATTAGCAATGTCTTCCCTTCAATTTATGTTGAAAGGAGCCTCGAAGAAAATAGAAAAAGAAATTGAACCAATCGATTATTCATCTATTGAACGTGCTTTACAAGAATTCTCAGAAGAGTTAGATCAACTCGATTAATTCTTTCCATTCGTCCAACTTGTAGTATTAATTTTTTAAAAAAAGTTGAAATGGAAGTGTTATGGATATTATTGGGATTACTTGGTGGCGGAACAGCAACTTTTATCATTCAAAAGAAGTTGGTAAATACCAAAAGCGAAGGTTTAATAAAAGAAGCAGAGTTACAAGCTGAAATCATTCGAAAGGAAAAAGCGTTGCAGGCCAAAGAGAATTTTTTGCGTTTGAAAGAGGAGCATGAAACAGCGATTAAAGACCGTGAAAGGAAGCTTCAATCTAATGAAGATCGTGCTCGTGCAAAAGAAAAAAATATAGATCAAAAATTAGAAGACCTTGGTCGTAAAGAGAAAATTACAGAGGGTTTACAAAATGATTTTGATGCTAAATTTCAAGGATTAGCAGTTCGTATGCAGGAGTTAGATAAAATTCAAAGCAAACGTGTTGCTGAACTTTCAAAAATTAGCGGAATGCAACCGGAGGATGCTAAAAAAATGTTAATGGAAGCATTGACAGATGAGGCAAGGACGGGTGCAATGGCTCAAATAAAAGAAATTACGGAAGAAGCGAAGCTTAATGCTAATCGCGAGGCAAGGAAAATTGTTATTCAAACCATTCAACGAGTAGCTACGGAACAAGCAGTAGAAAACGCTGTGTCGGTATTTAATATCGAATCGGATGAGGTGAAAGGTCGAATTATTGGACGTGAAGGTCGAAATATTCGCGCATTGGAAGCTGCAACGGGAGTAGAAATTATTGTGGATGATACACCGGAAGCAATTATTCTTTCTTGTTTCGATCCAGTTCGTAGAGAAATTGCAAGACTTGCACTCCACCAGTTGGTTTCTGATGGTCGAATTCATCCTGCTAGAATTGAAGAGGTGGTAGCGAAAACCCGCAAGCAATTAGATGAGGAAATCGCAGAAACAGGAAGAAGAACTTGTATAGATTTAGGTATTCATGGATTACATCCTGAGTTAATGCGGATGGTAGGAAGAATGAAATTTAGATCTTCTTATGGCCAGAATTTGTTGCAACACTCTCGTGAAGTAGCCAATCTTTGTGCAATTATGGCTGCTGAACTTGGTCTTAATGTTAAATTGGCGAAACGAGCTGGTCTTTTGCATGATATTGGAAAAGTTCCCGATGAAGAGCCTGAATTACCACACGCTATTCTTGGTATGAAAGTCGCTGAGAAATTTGGTGAGAAAGGCGAGGTACTTAATGCTATTGGTGCGCATCACGATGAAATCGAAATGACGTCCTTAATTTCTCCTATTGTACAAGTTTGTGATGCTATTTCAGGTGCTAGACCTGGAGCTAGACGTGAAATAGTTGAAACATACATTAAACGAATCAAAGAATTGGAAAATTTAGCGCTTTCGTATGATGGTGTTAGTAGCGCATATGCGATTCAAGCAGGAAGAGAGTTACGTGTATTGGTTGAAGCAGAAAAAGTAACTGATCAGCGGTCAGAAGAATTGTCATTTACTATTTCGCAACGAATTCAAACAGAAATGACATATCCAGGTCAAGTTAAGGTCACAGTAATCCGCGAAAAAAGATCAATTAATTACGCAAAGTAATCTATTGAAACCTTTCGTGGTCAACTTTGTTGTTAAATAAAGTTTATTTTCATGAATACAAATTTGCAACTAATTGCAGGTCCTTGTAGCGCAGAAACACGAGAGCAAGTATTGGAAACGGCAAAGGGATTGGTACCCCTTAAACCAAGCTATTTTCGAGCGGGTATTTGGAAGCCTAGAACGCGTCCAGGTGAATTTGAGGGATCTGGTAATCCAGCTTTGGAATGGATGAAAGAGGCTAAAGCGCTGTACGGATTTAAAATTTGTACGGAAGTAGCAACTTCCCAACATGTCGAATTGGCCTTAGAGGCTGGTTTTGATATGCTGTGGATAGGCGCACGTACCACCACAAATCCTTTTTCTGTCCAGGAAATTGCCGATGCATTAAGGGGGGGCGAAATGCCCATCATGGTGAAAAATCCAATTAATCCCGATTTGAAATTATGGATCGGCGCTATTGAGCGACTTTATAACGTTGGGGTTGTTGATGTCACCGCCATTCACCGTGGCTTCTCTGTCTATGAAATTGCCAAATACCGTAATAACCCTAATTGGCAAATTCCAATTGATCTCAAACAGGAATTGCCTCAACTCCCGCTTCTTTGCGATCCTTCTCATATCACAGGTGATGCTTCCATGCTATTGGAAGTTGCTCAAAAAGCTATTGATTTGAAATATGATGGCTTAATGCTTGAAACGCATTGCAATCCTCGGGAAGCATGGACGGATGCGAAACAACAAGTTACGCCGGCGGAACTAACGGAGCTTCTAGCTAAATTGCATTATAGGGATCGAAGGGAAATTGAGGAGGCGGAATTAATGGAGTTTAGAGCGAAAATTAATGCAATGGATGAAGCCATAATTCATTTGCTGACCGAACGGATGTTTACCTCAGAATTGATTGGTAAATTTAAAAAAGAACATAATTTAGCGATCTTGCAGAAAGCCCGTTGGGAAGAGCTGCTTATGAGTAATGTTGATAAAGCAGTAAAACTTAAGCTCTCTAATGAATTTTCAACGCAATTGTTTAAGCTTATTCATCAAGAATCAATTCATATTCAGTCACAAATTTTGAATGACAAAAATAATGAGTAGATCTATTCTTCCCTTTAAGTATCAAGGAATTCTGGTGGTTAATCCATCCAAAAGTTACCTGCAAAGGGCTATTATCTGCGCCGCTCTTGCCAAAAAAAAGACCCATTTTTCAATAGACAATCCTTCCGATGATGTAGCTGCTGCACTTCTTCTTTTACCTGCTTTGGGTGCATCCTTTCAGAATGGAATAATTCATCCATCTTCTTCAGCGAATAGACAGGATGAATTGATACTGAATGTGGGCGAGTCAGGTTTGTTGCTTCGCTTGATGTCAACGATTGGATTAGGTTTTGCCAAACGATTGATTCTTCAGGGTGAGGGTACTTTGTTGAAACGATCGATTGTTTCCCTGGTAGATCAATTGCGAGCAATAGGCTTGCATGTTGCATCCAATAATGATTTTCTTCCTATAGTAATCGAGGGAGAAATTACGAATACTTCCTTGTCGGTGAATGCCTCTGACAGTTCTCAATTCCTTTCTGGTTTATTGATTTCGCTTTCGCGAAGACCATTTGATAGTGTGGTTAATGTTTCGGCACTAAGCAGTAAGCCTTACATTGATTTAACTTTTGATGTCTTGAGCGATTTCGGCGTACGTGTTCGCCATGAAGATTACAACACATTTTATGTGAATGGCAATCAACTGATGTCTCCTCAAAAAATGATTATAGAAGGCGATTGGAGCGGTGCGGCGAATCACTTGGTGGGCGCGGCTATTTCTGGTGAAATTACAATGAAAGGGTTGTCAATTGTTTCTACTCAAGCAGACAAATGTATATTGGAGGTCTTAGAGGCATTTGGCGCCATAGTGGAAGTTTATGAACAGGAAATTACGGTGAAGCAAAAGGAAAAACGCCCCTTTGTCTTTGATGCCACTCAATGCCCAGATTTATTCCCTCCTCTTGCGATTTTAGCATGCGCTGCAGTGGGTACGTGTGAAATTAAAGGACTTCATCGTTTAGTGAATAAAGAATCAAATCGTCAACTTAGTATTGTCAAGATGCTGAACGTTTTTAGGGTGAATTTTAAAATTGTTTCGGACAGCATCTTTATTGAAGGCAATGGAGTAGTGCAGGGCGGAACGATCGTTACCTATAATGATCACCGTATGTCAATGGCTGGTGCAATGGCAGCTTGCATTGCTGCATCTGAAATTATCATCGATAATGTAGCTTGCGTATCGAAATCATATCCTAATTTTTTTAACGACCTAGAAGCTTTAGGTCTTATTGATTAGTTTTTT
>Ga0247838_1000254_pt1 | contig 85686 bp, 59 predicted proteins | sample LaCruzMarch2015__5_FD_189097 | JGI IMG/M metagenome (GOLD analysis project Ga0247838, IMG submission 189097) | Freshwater microbial communities from meromictic Lake La Cruz, Castile-La Mancha, Spain - LaCruzMarch2015_15m | ecosystem: Environmental > Aquatic > Freshwater > Lake | place: Spain...
GCACCCGCCAGGGCGTCCCGTTGCCCCCCTGGTGAGGTCAAACCCACTCCGCAACGGCCAACGCCAGCGCCGACCGGTGCCGACGACGCCCGATGTCAGCTGGCGGCAGGGTTATGCTTCAGGGCTGACTGGGTTCCCGGCGCCTTTATCAAGACCGGGCAGCGTCCGAACGTGGAGCGTGCCCGCCCGGCGGTTCGGGTCACCCAACCGTTGTATCTGTGTTGGCCGGAGGCCCCCTCCGATCTGGCGGCCTGGCTGGTGCCGGTCCTGGCGGGTATTGGCTATCTGGGCCGTCCGGACTCGCCGGTCTTCATCACGCCGGCGGATACCCCGGACCTGACCCTGACCCGGCTGGTGCCGGACGCTGCCGGTGAGGAACTGCTCCGGGTGCCGAGCCCCGGCCGACTCGCCGTCCTGCTGGGCGCCCATGCTGCCGGACGGCAGGCGCCCGCGGCCACCCGTGTCGGCTATGCCGATGCCCGTATTTGGCCTTCGCCCTGGGGCGAGATGTTCATCCTCAGACCCGCCCGCGGCGCCTTGCACCAGGCGGCGGCGCTGGCGGAGTCACTGCGCACGGCGACCATGAGCTGGGCGCCGGACCCGCTCCCGCGGATGCTCCATGGCCACGAGGTCGCCGCGTCCGACGCCGATCATGCGGCCTGGGTGGTGCTGCCGGACGTGGGGCATCCCTGGGCGCGCGGCACCGTCCTGGGCGTTGGCATGGTCCTCCCGCGGCACGCGAGCGCGGCGGAGCGGACGGCCTGCGTACTGCCCCTGTCCCAGGTCGATCGGATCGGATCGATCCCGGTGCGTCGGCCAACGGCCGCGGAGTCGACCCGCGGGATCGAGCCGCGAACCTGGACCCATCCCGCCCGCGTCTGGACGACCGTGACGCCGATCGTCTTGGACCGACATCCAAAACGCGGGCAATCGGTTGAACGGCTGGTCGCCGACTCGGTGGAGCGGGCCGGCTACCCGGCTCCGCGGATCGTCGAGATCCCGGAACACCCAATGCGCGGCGTCCCGCCGGCCGGCGCCTTTGCGGCCCGTGGTGCCGGACACCGGACCCATGCGCGGCTGCATTTCGCAGAGCGCATGCGCGGACCCATGCTGGTGGGGCGGGGACGTTATTTCGGGCTGGGATTGCTGCGGCCGGGGGGCGACTGATGGACTTTCCGCGTTGGTACCGCGAACGTCACGGGTACGGACCTTTCCCCTGGCAGAGCGCCTTTGCCGAGCGGGTCGGCGCCGGCGACTGGCCGGCGGCGCTCACCCCGCCGACCGGGGCGGGGAAGACCGGGGTGGTCGCCGTCTGGCTCTGGGCGCTCGAACAGGGTTTGCAGGTCCCCCGCCGACTGGTCTATGTGGTGGATCGTCGGCTGATCGTCGACTCGACCACGTTGTATGCGCGGCGGCTTGCCGATGCGTCCCCGCTCTCACCCGCCATCGTCACGATGCGCGGCGGTATCACCATCGACGATGCCTGGCTTGATCCGCTGCGCCCGGCGATCATCGTCAGCACGGTGGATCAAGCCGGCAGCCGTCTGCTGTTCAGCGGCTACGGGGTGTCTGAGAAAGTTGCCCCGATCCATGCCGGGCTGTTGGGCAACGATGCCCTCTGGGTACTGGACGAGGTGCATCTCGCTCAACCCCTGCTGCGGACCCTGAGCCAGGTGGCGTCGTTGCGTTCCTCCGCGCTGCCGTTGCCCTTCCGCGTCCTCGTCATGTCGGCCACCTGGAACGGCGACAATGCCCTGGGACTGACCGCGGACGATCACGCACACCCGGTCCTGGCGCCCCGGCTGACGCGCGCCAAGCCGCTGGAGGTGCGCGACCTCGAGGCCGACGCGGATCTGGCCCAGGCGTTGGTCCAGGAGGCCCGCCGGCTGCGTCGGCAGGGCGCTGCGGTCATCGGCATCGTCGCCAACTCGGTGCGTGACGCGCGCGCCGCCTTCACGGCACTGGCCGCGGAGGCGGATGCCGTGCTGTTGACCGGACGGGTGCGTCCGGCGGACCGCGACGCTCTGATCGCGGAGTATCTGCCACGGATGGCGGCCGGCTCCCGTCAGGGCCGCGAGCCGCTCTACGTGGTCGCCACCCAGACCATCGAGGTCGGTGCCGACCTGGACTTCGATGCCCTGGTCAGCGAATGCGCACCCCTCTCCGCGCTGCGCCAGCGGGCCGGCCGTCTCAATCGACTGGGCGAACTGCCGGACGCGCCCATGGTGATCGTCCATCGGCCACTCAGTGAAAAAGAGAAGGCGCGTCGTGCGCGGGATTCCAAGTACGGCAAGCCCGCTCACGGGACGCGCTACCGGGACGCCGCGGTGGAGACTCGTAAGTGGCTCAAGAAGTACAAGGTGCGGGACTTCGGCATTCAGGCCATGGAGCGGCATCCGGTCCTTGAGGAACCGGCCGCGGCCTCGCCGGACCTGCTTGGCGCTCACCTGGACCTGCTGTCCTGTACGTCCGTCAGACACGGGATCGATCCCGCTCCCTGGCTGCATGGCTATGCCGAACCCGAGCGCACCCTGTTTCTCTGCTGGCGTGCGGACGCCGGGGTCCGGACCGTCACGCTCGCGCCGCCGGTCCGGCAGGAGATCATGGAACTCCCGATCTGGGAGTTTCGCGGTCTGGACGTGGAGCGGGTGCTCCGGTGGGATGGGAGCAACGCCGAGTGGATCGACCCCGCGGATGCCCGGCTCGGGGATACGCTGGTGCTTGATAGCGCCGCCGGCGGCTGTGACCGGTTCGGTTGGAACCCACGGTGTGCCGAGCCGGTCACCGACTATGGCAACACGGCCGAGCGGATGCGCCTCATGGGTCCGGATGACTCCGACTGGCGCGCACTCGCCCGCGCGGCGGGAATGGCAAGACCCGGCCGGGTGTTTGCCTACCCGGAAGGCGCGTTGGTCATGGCCGCATCCGAGTCCAGCAGTGAGGACGCGACCCGCCCGGTCTTGCTGCGACACCACTTGGGCGCTGTCGGAGCGCGCGGGCGGCACTTGGCCGGGGCGGTTGGGCTGCCGGCGCCACTGTGCGACGCCATCGGTCAGGCAAGTGCCGCACATGACCTTGGTGAACTCGACCCGCGTTGGCAGGCCAAGGTCGGCGGCAATCCGCAAACGCCTCTGGCAAAAGGTCCGCGCGGCAGCGACCCCTGGCTCGTGCTCCCGCGGGGTTGGCGGCACGAGATGGGCTCCGTCGCCACCATCGGAACCAACCCCTTGGTGCGGCATCTGGTCGGTACCCATCACGGGCATGGACGCACCTGGTTCCCGGCGGCGCCCGATCTCGCGCTCTGGCGCCAACTCGGGGGTTGGGCGAGCCAATTCCAGGCACTCCAACAACAGTACGGTTGGTGGGGCCTGGCCTATCTGGAAGCACTGGTCCGGCTCGCGGACTGGCACGTCAGCAAAGCGGAGCAAGACGATGAAACTGACCGGACTGCAAGCTGACAACCCCATCGCCTGGATGGCCGCTTGTGGCGCGCTGCGTCTGCTCCAGGGCGCTCGATTACGCTGGCAGGACACCCTCCCGGAATTGGAATTCAATGGCGACATCATCGCCGCGCTTGCCGCGCTGCCCGCCCACCGGCTCAAGTCACCCGAGTTCCAGTTTCGGCACAAGTTGTCGGCGAACATGGACGATGCGGCCTGGCAGGACCTCAAGCGCCTGCCGGGTGACTGGTCCCTGGCCCTGGGCGCGCAGACTGAGACCGGGATGCGCGCCAGTCACCTCAAGATGCGCCCGGGCGGTGGTTACGACATGGTGCGCGATGCCCGCGTGATCCTTGACGCCTTGTCGAAACGCGACCTTCAGGACAAGCTGACCGAGGCGCTGCTGGGACCTTGGCGCTACGAAGACCTCGATTGTGTTGCTTGGGGCTGGGACGCGGCAGCGCGGATCGACGCGGCAGCCATCGGCAGCAAGTCCGAAGATGCACCAAAATACGGTGTATTAGGCGCCTACTGGCTTGGCTGGGAAGCGCTTCCCCTGTTTCCCGCGGTCGGTGGACACACCATGGGTTGGTCGAAAGGACTGTGCTACCCGACCTGGTCCGAGTGGCTCGACTACCAAGACACCAAGGCCCTGATGCTCTCGCTCAATCTGTTGGGCACCAAGGATCGCAAGGCGATGGGGGTACGCAATTGGTTCGCCCGATATCTTCAGACAGATCGATCCGCCGGACGCCTCGGTTGGGCCAGTGAGGTCGCGCGAACCCCAAGTGACGGGAAAACCGCGGGAGGTTCGCGCGCAGTCCAACCCACTGGTTTTCTTATTGTTTGATGCCGGCTCAGCAGAAGTGTCACCGACAGACTAGGTCGCTGTCCGAGGTTCGCGCGCTGCGCTTGGAAAATCCAGCAAAATCAGCTAGCATCGTAGGGGCTGTCACATCCGCCTCAATTGGGGCGGCTTTATTGAAGCGATAGATTGATGTAGGGTCCGTCCTTGCCTACACGTCACATCCGCCTCAATTGGGGCGGCTTTATTGAAGCCCGGGACTAGTCGCGATATGGCGACCGGTAAATGTGTCACATCCGCCTCAATTGGGGCGGCTTTATTGAAGCAACAGAAACAGGAGACGATGAGCATGGTAAAGAGGTCACATCCGCCTCAATTGGGGCGGCTTTATTGAAGCCGGTTATCGATGCGGGGAACTTGACTCAGAATGTGTCACATCCGCCTCAATTGGGGCGGCTTTATTGAAGCAAATAGGGCCGGTGGTGTCGGTGGTGGTCCCGGGGGTCACATCCGCCTCAATTGGGGCGGCTTTATTGAAGCTGGCCATACGGATCGAAATAGCTCGTATAGGACGGTCACATCCGCCTCAATTGGGGCGGCTTTATTGAAGCAGCCGACAAGTCGCGACATGAACCCGAGGCAAAAGTCACATCCGCCTCAATTGGGGCGGCTTTATTGAAGCCCGCGACCCTTGCCCGGCCGTCGACATCAAGACCTGTCACATCCGCCTCAATTGGGGCGGCTTTATTGAAGCCGTTGTCTCTTAGTGGTGGCACTGTGCGGAGGCGCGTCACATCCGCCTCAATTGGGGCGGCTTTATTGAAGCAAGGAGAACACAACCCCGAGCACCGGGGAAACTCGTCACATCCGCCTCAATTGGGGCGGCTTTATTGAAGCCTATCGTCTCGCGCGTGTTCTCAGGGTTGACGTGAGTCACATCCGCCTCAATTGGGGCGGCTTTATTGAAGCATCAATGACGCTTTGAGTACGCGCGGGTATAGCGGTCACATCCGCCTCAATTGGGGCGGCTTTATTGAAGCCTCTCCACTGGGGTTCAGCGAACAGATGATCTTGGTCACATCCGCCTCAATTGGGGCGGCTTTATTGAAGCAACACCGTCGTCGAGCGGCAAGACGAAAGCGGACCGTCACATCCGCCTCAATTGGGGCGGCTTTATTGAAGCATGCGAGCCGATACCAAACCAGGCGGAGCCGCCTGTCACATCCGCCTCAATTGGGGCGGCTTTATTGAAGCACCGCGGAGGCGACGACGGTCCGTTGGGCGGCGAGTCACATCCGCCTCAATTGGGGCGGCTTTATTGAAGCCGCTGCGCATTGGTGGATTGACCACCGCGACCGCGTCACATCCGCCTCAATTGGGGCGGCTTTATTGAAGCCTCCTGGCGCTTCCAAGTGAAGCCGCCCTCGAAGTCCGTCACATCCGCCTCAATTGGGGCGGCTTTATTGAAGCACGCGTTCGGCGGTTTCGCAATGGCCTGAAGAACGTCACATCCGCCTCAATTGGGGCGGCTTTATTGAAGCCGACCTGTCCGACGTGTTGTTCCTGTGCGTGCGCGTATGTCACATCCGCCTCAATTGGGGCGGCTTTATTGAAGCGGTATACATCAGCCGTTCGGCCCAACCCGGCCTGGTCACATCCGCCTCAATTGGGGCGGCTTTATTGAAGCGAACCCCTGCGCGTGGCGCTGGCCAAGCTGGGTCCGTCACATCCGCCTCAATTGGGGCGGCTTTATTGAAGCAGTGCGATCCTGGTTGCGTGAGGCCGCGGCGACGGGTCACATCCGCCTCAATTGGGGCGGCTTTATTGAAGCAACACCTGGAGCGCGCCCGCCCCCAGGTCCCGAGTCACATCCGCCTCAATTGGGGCGGCTTTATTGAAGCCTCGGTCTGCGTCCACACCGCCGACTGCGGATCGGGTCACATCCGCCTCAATTGGGGCGGCTTTATTGAAGCTATAACTTCTCATATGCGTGCGTGCTTTATGATCGGTCACATCCGCCTCAATTGGGGCGGCTTTATTGAAGCCCCTAATGGGCATGGATGGGGGGATGTAGACCAAGAGTCACATCCGCCTCAATTGGGGCGGCTTTATTGAAGCTCGACAAACCTACTCAGGCAGCTAAGGTCCGGGAAGTCACATCCGCCTCAATTGGGGCGGCTTTATTGAAGCAGGACATCGCGGTCGAGAAGATGAACGACGTGGGTCACATCCGCCTCAATTGGGGCGGCTTTATTGAAGCGTTAAAGACGGAGCAATCTGTGTTCTTTGACTATCGTCATATCCGCCTCAATTGGGGCGGCTTTATTGAAGCCAGGTGCGCGGAGCGGTGGAAAAGCGGACCATCAAGTCACATCCGCCTCAATTGGGGCGGCTTTATTGAAGCACAGATAAATAGGTATGGCAATACCAACGGCGACGGGTCACATCCGCCTCAATTGGGGCGGCTTTATTGAAGCTCAGCATCCGGAACCGTCTGCACCGGGCGCTCCGGGTCACATCCGCCTCAATTGGGGCGGCTTTATTGAAGCTTGCAGTACCAGTGCGCGCGGGATTCCGATCATTGGGTCACATCCGCCTCAATTGGGGCGGCTTTATTGAAGCCTGCGCAAAACACCAACAGGAATATTGGTTGTTCGGTCACATCCGCCTCAATTGGGGCGGCTTTATTGAAGCATGATTGCTCTCGGTGTTGCGCGAAGATCGCGAAGTCACATCCGCCTCAATTGGGGCGGCTTTATTGAAGCCCACGGGTCTATCCCTGGAAGATTCCAGTAGCAGCGTCACATCCGCCTCAATTGGGGCGGCTTTATTGAAGCTTGCCGGGCAGCACGTATTCGTAAGGGCCTCCAGGGGTCACATCCGCCTCAATTGGGGCGGCTTTATTGAAGCAATTGGTTGTTCATTTCGGTATTCTCGTGGTACAGTCACATCCGCCTCAATTGGGGCGGCTTTATTGAAGCAATGCGGTTCCCGCGTAGGCAGCGGGAGAATCTCGTCACATCCGCCTCAATTGGGGCGGCTTTATTGAAGCAGGCGCTCGGTGCGGCGCGAGCGATGGCCCTTGATCGTCACATCCGCCTCAATTGGGGCGGCTTTATTGAAGCGGTAATGCGATATGCGAAGATGACACGGTGAAGCCGTCACATCCGCCTCAATTGGGGCGGCTTTATTGAAGCAGCGATTGCCGCGCGTTGTGATTGAATCGCCCTGCGTCACATCCGCCTCAATTGGGGCGGCTTTATTGAAGCATCCTCGTCGCGGAGATCGACGGCGAGCAGTGGCACGTCACATCCGCCTCAATTGGGGCGGCTTTATTGAAGCTATCTCATCGGCGGAGGATCGCTTTCGGCTGCCGTGTCACATCCGCCTCAATTGGGGCGGCTTTATTGAAGCCTACCCGGACAACGAATCCGGATGGGTGAAAATCGTCACATCCGCCTCAATTGGGGCGGCTTTATTGAAGCGATTCGTGGGTCGTTTATGGGGGCTTCATTTGCCTGTCACATCCGCCTCAATTGGGGCGGCTTTATTGAAGCAGGTGCCCGTGGTACTGGTGGACACGCCCGGCGCGTCACATCCGCCTCAATTGGGGCGGCTTTATTGAAGCCTCCTCGTCGCTGGCCTGCCCTTCACGGGGCTGTGCGTCACATCCGCCTCAATTGGGGCGGCTTTATTGAAGCTGCAAGATTACCGAGTCCGATGCCAGCGGCTCCGGGTCACATCCGCCTCAATTGGGGCGGCTTTATTGAAGCCTCAGAATTCGCCGCGTGCCTGTCCACCCACGCCCGTCACATCCGCCTCAATTGGGGCGGCTTTATTGAAGCCGCGCGTCCTGGCCATAGACCGATGCCCATGCCTGGTCACATCCGCCTCAATTGGGGCGGCTTTATTGAAGCGACATGTTGCTCTCCGTGAGAGAGTGACCCGGTACGTCACATCCGCCTCAATTGGGGCGGCTTTATTGAAGCTTGGTACAATCACGTTGCACGCGCGTACCAAAGCGAGTCACATCCGCCTCAATTGGGGCGGCTTTATTGAAGCCCGGATAACGTCTGGGTCGGGGCCACCGTCGAGAGTCACATCCGCCTCAATTGGGGCGGCTTTATTGAAGCTCTTTGACGCGCGAGGGCTCCAGGTTGTTGGCGTACGTCACATCCGCCTCAATCGGGGCGACTTTATTGAAGCGGTGAAAGTCGTGCAAGCGCGGCTGATGCGGCATGTCACATCGGTCTCAATTGGTATCGTATTTCTTGGCGCGCTTGGCGCCAAGACGTGAACAATGCCATTGGATCAATGCCCGCCTGGGAAAAAGGTCTTGTCCAGAATGCACTCAATCGAGTAGGGACATTCCGGTGGAAACAGGTGCTCCGGCAGTCCGGTTTCATAGGCCGCCCGCTCGATCGCATCGGGGTAGACGTCGAGCAGGGCTGCGGGAATGAATGGCTTGAGGCTTGGGCTGAGTTTGATCTCGCGGGCGATCTGTCGGCGCTGTTCCTGAATGGTGCCGTTCCAACTACCGGTGCGATGGTCGGGCTGGAACTCCCATTTCAGCAGATGTGTCAACAGTATGTCGAGACGACTCATCAGCTCGCGGCGCTCTTTTGCTCCCATGCTTTCCAGTTCCTCGGCCAGGTCATCGAGATTGAGTTCATCAAGCTTGTGTTGGCGCAGGAGCGCTGCTGCCTGGAGGGTCCAGGCGTGAAAATCGGTCTTGTAGAGGTCGGACAGTGCATTCATGACCGCTTCCGCGCTTCCGCCCGCCGACAGATGGCCCCGGTCAGCGCGTCGAAGATGACGGCATGGCCGGGTGCCATGGCGAGCCAGTACAGCAGGCCCCAGACGCCCGCCGGGTGCCAATAGGCGGTGGCGGTGAGGCGGGTGCGCTCGGGTGACAGCGGTTCCAAGTCGAATTCCAGCACCCCGGCACCGGGGGCACGCATGCCGAAGGTCATGGTGAGGCGCCGCTCGGGTTCCACACCAATCACTTCCCAGGAGTCGATGCGGTCGCCCACCCGGACCTCGGTGGGGTGGCGCCGGCCGCGGGCCAGACCGCGTCCGCCGACCAGCCAGTCCATGATTTCGCGGATGGTCCAGAGGGTGTTGAGCGCGTAATAACGGTTGTCGCCGCCGATGGCGCTGACCACGGCCCAGACGTCGGCCGCCGGGGCGGCGGCAATGGTGCTGCCGCCGGCGCGTTTGGCGTAATAGGCATAGTCGATCCGGCCCTTGCGCATGTTGAAGGCTCCTTCGGTCCAGCGGGCGAGTACGGTGGCGTTGCGTTCGGCGGCGAAGGCGGCGTCCACCGATTCGCGGAAGCTCAGCAGGCGCTGCGGGACCAGCCGGCGTAATTCCTCCGGGTGGGCGGTGAAGTCGTGTTTCAGGCCCTCGATCAGGGCGCGGGCGACGTTGGTCGGGACGGCGGTGACGAAGCGCAGCCAATAGGCGGAGAGCTTGGGGCTGAGCACCGGCACCGGGATGATCCAGGGCGGGCGGCGGCCGGCCGCCTCGGCCAGAATGCGCATCATCTGGGCATAGGTCAGTTCCTCCGGTCCCGCCGCGTCCAGGATGCGGTTGGCCGTTTCCGGCAGCCCCGGGGCCATCATGAGGTATTCGAGCAGGTTGTCGAGGGCCACCGGGGGCGACTTGGCGGTGACCCAGCGCGGCGTGATCATGACCGGCAGGTGATAGACCAGGTCGCGCATGACCTCGAAGGCGGCGGAGCCGGGGCCGACGATGATTCCGGCGCGGATTTCGGTGACCGGCACCGTGCCCTGGCGCAGCACCTGGCCGGTGTCGCGGCGCGAGACGATGTGCTCGCTGGTCGCGTCGTCCGGCACCAGACCACCCAGATAGCAGATGCGCTCCACCCCGGCCTGAGCCGCGGCGGCGGCGAAGTTGGCTGCCGCGTCCAGGTCCAGGCGGCCGAAATGCTTGCCGGCGCCCATCGAGTGGACCAGGTAATAGGCGATGCTGACCCCGGCGAGCGCCGCGGGGAGGCTGTCCGGGTCCAGGGCGTCGGCGCCCACGATCTCCACCCCCGGCCAGCCCCGTGCTTCCAGCCCGCGCGGTTGGCGCGAGGACACCCGCACCACGGCGCCGGCCGCGAGCAGACGCGGGACCAGATAGGTGCCGATATAGCCGCTGGCGCCAAAAACGAGCCGGCGGCGGGGATCCTGTGAGAGTGGCATTGATCGAGCCCCAAATAACCCGTTCGGGTGTTGCAGTTCGGCCTATCCTAAGCGATGGGTTCGTCGCGGGTCACGAGGCAGTCTCAGTCCCTGACGTTCCTTCACCTTCAGGAGCATCCTGTTTTCACATCAACCTGTCGCCCGGTGCTGCAAAATTGTTGGATGCTGCCTGACCTGGCCGCCGAGCCCACTCATGTCGACATTGAGCCTAACGCAAAAAGCCGGACTTGCCTGGATCGTACTCGCCCTCGGTTTGCTGGTGAGCGTCGTCGGCGGTCTTCAGGTCAAACACATCATCGAGCAGGATGCGGTGCGGCAATTCGGCTATCGCTGTGATCAGGTGGCCCTCAAGATCGGGGAACGGCTGGGTGCTTACGCGCTGATTCTCCGCGGTGGTGCCGCCCTGTTTGCCGCGTCGCGCACGGTGGACCGCAACGAGTGGCGGGCCTATGTCGAGACCCTGCGGGCGAGCGGCAGTGTCCCCGGCGTGCAGGGGATCGGGTTCGCCCAGGTGATTGCGCCGGATCAACTCGCCGCCCACGTCGCCGGCATTCGCGGCGAAGGCTTCCCCGAGTACAGTGTCAGTCCGCCGGGCGAGCGCGCCCTCTATACCTCCATCATCTTCCTCGAGCCGTTCCGCGACCGTAACCTGCGCGCCTTCGGTTTCGATATGTACGCCGAGCCGGTCAGGCGGGCCGCCATGGATCAGGCGCGCGACACCGGCGAGGCGGCATTGTCCGGCAAGGTCGAACTGGTGCAGGAGACCGGCACCCAAGTCCAGGCCGGGACCCTCATGTATGTTCCGGTCTATCGCAACGAGGCGCCGGTGCAGACGCTCGAGCAGCGGCAGGCCGCGCTGATTGGCTGGGCCTACAGCCCGTACCGCATGCATGACCTCATGACCGGCATCCTCGGCGACTGGGCGGGCCACCAGGGCAAGACCGTCGACCTCACCATCTACGATGGTCTTGAAGCGTCGCCTGACCGCCTGTTGTTCGACAGCAAACCGGCGGTCACACCGGACCCGGGGTCGCTGTTTCATCAGCCGCGGACGCTCGACTTCAACGGTCGGCAGTGGCTGCTGGTCTGTGATCGCGTCCCGACCGCCTCCGGCATCGACTATACGCTGGCCTGGGCCGCCCTGGCCGGCGGCGGTGCGCTCAGCGGGCTGCTGTTCTGGTTGATGCTCTCGGTGATCAACACGCGTGTCAACGCGCTGCGCATCGCTGAGCAACTGACCGAGGAGATCAGACGTCACGAGGATAAGCTCTACCTGGCCGCCAGCGTTTTTACCCATGCCTGGGAAGGCATCATGATCACCGCTGCCGACGGTACCATTCTCGATGTCAATGACGCCTTCGGCCGGATCACCAGTTACAGCAGCGATGACGTCCTGGGCCGGAACCCGCGTATTCTCAGTTCCGGCCGTCAGGGCGCGGCTTTTTATGAGGCCATGTGGCGCGCGCTGGTGGAGCAAGGCCAATGGTCCGGTGAAATCTGGAACCGGCGCAAGAGCGGCGAGGTGTACGCGGTGATGCAAACCATCAGCGCCGTACGGGATACCCAGGGCCGCATCCGGCAATACGTGGCGCTGTTCTCCGACGTCACCCTGATGAAGGAGCAGGAGCGCGCGTTGGAGTATATCGCCCACTATGATGTATTGACCCGTCTGCCGAACCGCGTGCTGTTGGCCGACCGTCTGCGTCAGGGGATGGTGCTGGCGCAGCGTAACACGCGCCTGCTGGCCGTGGCCTTTCTCGATCTGGACGGATTCAAGGCCATCAACGATCATCACGGACATGCGGCAGGCGATCAACTGCTGATCGCCGCGGCGACCGCCATGAAACAGGTCCTGCGCGAAGGCGACACCCTCGCCCGCATCGGCGGCGACGAGTTCGTCGCCGTGCTGCTCGACTTGACCGACATCCAAGCCAGTGTCCCGCTGCTCGTTCGTCTGCTGACTGCCGCGGCCCAGTCGGTGCCGGTCGGCGAGCGCGTGCTGCAGGTCTCAGCGAGCGTCGGCGTGACCTTCTACCCTCAGGCCGAAGACATCGATGCCGAGCAACTGCTGCGCCAGGCCGACCAGGCGATGTATCAGGCCAAGCTGGCGGGCAAGAACCGTTACCACGTCTTCGACGCCGAGTTGGACCGCAGCGTCCGCGGCCATCATCAACGCCTGGAGCAGATTCGTCACGGGCTCGCCGAGCGTGAATTCGTGCTCTATTACCAACCGAAGGTGAATCTGCGCACCGGGACGGTCATCGGCGTCGAGGCCCTGATCCGTTGGCAGAATCCGCAACAGGGTCTGCTGCTGCCGGCCGCCTTCCTGCCGGTGATCGAGGATCATCCGCTGGCCGTCGCTATCGGCGAGTGGGTGATCGACAGTGCTTTGACTCAAATGGAGCGCTGGCGGACGATCGGACTGGAGATCCCGATCAGCGTCAATGTCGGCGCTCGGCAGTTGCAGCAGGCCGATTTCGTCGACCGGTTGCATGGGATTCTGGCGGCGCATCCGCATGTCAGGCCGAGCGATCTCGAACTGGAAGTGCTGGAAACCAGCGCGCTGGCGGACTTGGCCAGGGTCTCCCTGATCATTGATCGCTGCCGGGAGCTGGGGCTCAGGTTTGCTCTTGATGACTTCGGCACGGGTTACGCGTCGCTGACCTACCTGAAGCGCCTGCCGGTGACCCAGATCAAGATCGACCAGAGTTTTATTCGCAACATGCTCGACGATCCGGATGACCTGGCCATTCTGGACGGTGTGCTGACCCTGAGCACCGCCTTTGGCCGCCAGGTCATCGCCGAAGGGGTGGAGACCGTGGAACACGGTGTGATGCTGCTGCAGCTCGGCTGCGAACTGGCCCAGGGCTACGGTATTGCCCGCCCGATGCCGGCGGCCGAGGTCCCCGGCTGGACCGTCACCTGGCGGTCCGATCCGGCCTGGGTCGGGTTAGCCGCGGTGAGCCGCGACGATCTGCCGCTGCTGTTTGCCGGCGCCGAGCATCGCGCCTGGATGGCCGTGGTGGAACGCTACCTCAACGGCGAGCGTGAAGCCCCGCCGCCGGATCAGCGCCGGTGCCGCTTCGGTCGGTGGCTGGACGGCCAGGGTCTGGCCAGCCATGGTGCTCAGCCGGCCTTCCAGGCGATCGAGCCGGTGCATGGTCAGCTGCACCGGCTGGCGGTCGAGTTGGTTGAACTTCAGGCCCACGGCCAGGGCCAGGCGGCGTTGGCGAGGCTGGATGAACTCCATGGCTTGCGGGACCTCGTGCTCGCAGGGTTGAGGGCGCTGGTGCAGGAGAAACCGCGGCATGAAGACGATTGATCGGTATCAAGGCGAAACCGAGGTCCACCGGGGGCGCGCGTATCGGGTGATCCGCGTGCGCGATTCGGCGGCGGGTCCGCTGATCGTCAAGCGGGGCCTGGATGACGGCGATCTCGGGGCAGTGAGATCGGCGCTGCACAACGAACAGCGCATCCTGGAACGGCTGCAGGGTCTGGATGGGTGTCCGCGGCTGATCCGCTACGACCCGGCGGTGCCGGAACTGGTGGTCGCCGACTTCGGCGGCGTGACGCTCGGTGAGTCGGGGCTGTTGGGCCGGCTCGATCCGGCCGCCTTCCTCGTCTTGGCCGAACACCTGGCGCACCGTCTGGCGGAGATCCATGGGCGCGGCGTGATCCACAAGGACCTGAACCCCGCCAATCTCCTGGTGCGGGTCGATGACCTGCGGGTTCAGGTCATCGACTTCGATTCGGCGACCACCTTTGCCGAGGAACATCCCGGATTCAATCCATTGAGTGCGTTGCCGGGCACCCCGGCCTATCTATCGCCCGAACAGACCGGGCGGATGAACCGGCCGGTCGACTACCGCACGGACCTCTATTCACTCGGCGCCGTCCTCTACACCCTGGCGACGGGTCAGCCGCCGTTCGAGGAGACCGATCCACTCGCGCTGATCTACGCCCATCTGGCCCGCGCCCCACTGCCGCCGGGAGAACGCGCGCCCTGGCTGCCGCCGCTGGTCTCGGAACTGATCCTGACCCTGCTCGCCAAGGAACCGGATGACCGCTATCAGAGCGCGGCGGGGCTGGCCCACGATCTGCATCGGCTGCGCATCGCCGCGGCTGCGCAGCAGCCGTTGGCGGCGGTCCGGCTGCAGGAACGCGACCTGCCGCTCGCACCCCGTCCCCCGCGCCGCCTGTATGGGCGCGAGAGTGAATTGGCGATGCTGCTGACGGCCTTCACCGGCGCGATCGAGGGTGTGGCGCGGGGACTCTTCGTGGCCGGCTATTCGGGGGTCGGCAAGACGGTGCTGATTCACGAGATCCACCGGCCGGTGACCCTGGAGCGGGGTCTGTTCATCAGCGGCAAGTTTGAGCAGTTTCGCCATGACCGTCCCTTCCTTGGCCCAGTCCAGGCGTTGCGCCAGTTGTGCCAACTGCTGCTGGCGGAACCCGAGGCGCAGGTTGCCGAGTGGCGTGCGCGCATCCTAGCGGGTGTCGGGCCGGACGCCGGGGTGCTGTTGGAGGTGGTGCCGGAACTCCAGTCGCTGCTCGGTCCGCAGGCTCCCGTGCCCGCGCTGGGACCGCATGAGGCGCAAGTGCGGCTGCGTGCCCTGTTGGTCGCCCTGGTGCGCCGGATCGCCGCGCCCGCCCATCCGTTGGTGCTCTTTCTCGACGATCTGCAATGGGCCGATCAACCGTCGCTGGATTTCATCGGCGCCTTGCTGGAGGAGCCCGATCTGGTTGGCTTGTTGTTGATCGGCGCCTTCCGCGACAACGAGGTCGACCCGGCCCACCCGCTCCTGCGCCTGTTGGGCCGACCGACGGTCACGGGCGCCGCGGCCCCGGTGTTGACCCTGGCCAGCCTCACGGCGGCCGACATGACCGACCTGCTGGCCGACATGCTGCACCTGTCGCACGCCGCGGTGCGGCCGCTGGCCGCCGCCCTGTACGCTAAGACCAGCGGTAACCCGTTCTTCACGATCGAGTTCCTCAATGCGCTCTACCGGGAAGGGGCCTTGCGGCCGGATCCGGAACAGGGGCGCTGGCAGTGGGACACCGCCGCGATCCAAGCCCGCCCGGCCAGCGCCAATGTGGTCGATTTCCTCGCCGCGGGTTTGCGTGACCTGGCGCAGGAGACCGCCGAGTCATTGGTCGCCGCCGCCTGTCTGGGCACGACCTGTACCCTGGGTCAGTTGGCGCTCGCCACCGGTGAGGACCTGGGCGCGCTCGCCGAGCGGCTCAGACCGGCGTTGGAACGGGGGATTCTGGTCACGCCCAAGGCGTTGGCCGTGCATCAGGCCGATGGCGGTGCCGCACTGACGTTCTGCCACGATCGGATGCAGCAGGCCGTGTATCTGCTGCGCGACGATGCCTGGCGGGCTCGGCTGCATCTGGCGATGGCCCGGCGTTTTGCCCGGTCCACGGCGGATCCGGTCCATCCACTGCGCGCCGCCGAACACTATGCGATCGCCGCGCCGCTGATCGTCGAGACCGCCGAGCGGGTGCTGGCCCGCGGGCTGTTTCTCAAGGCCGCGATTCAGGCCCGCCAATCCGGTGCCTTTGTCACCGCGGAACGGTTCCTGCGCCTGGGGATCGGGCAATTGGCGGCCGACGCCTGGCACAGCGATCATGATGCGGCATTCATTCTTCATACCGAACTGCACCTGGTGCTGTATAGCCAGTCCCGCAACCGCGAGGCCGATGCCGTTTACGCTTTACTGGCGGCACAGACCACATCGCCGCGGCAGTTGATCGCACCGATCTGCATCCAGATCGCCAGTCTGTCCAACCGGACCCGTTACGCTGACGCCGTGCGTCTGGGTGGCGACCTGCTCGCTCAACTCGGCATCCGGTTGCCGCCGGAGCCGGTCCGGGAGAGCCTCGATCAGGAACTCGCGTTGTTTTACCGCCACGTGGCGGCGGGCGCGCTCGACCGCTTGCCCATGCAACCCGACATGGACGATGAGCGGTTGTTGAACATCGCGCTGTTGCTCAACCGGTTGATCCCGGCGGCGCTGTTTTCCGGCTCGCTGCTCGGCTTCTGGATGATGGCGCGGTGCAGCCGCCTATGGATCGAGGCCGGCTACTGCGAGTTCCTGAGCTACCCGATGTGTTGTATCACCATGGTCACCATTGCCATGCGGGAGGACTATGCCACGGGTTACCGCGCGGCCCGCGCGGCATTGGAAACCGCGCTCACGCGCGATCCGGGCGGCCTCGAAGTGGCCCGCGCACAGCACAGTTTCGGGCTTTTCGCCTGTCATTGGTTTCAGCCGCTCGGGGACGATCTGGGGCATGCCCAGGCCGCCTTCACCGGGCTGTTGCGATCCGGCGATCTGGAGTTCGCAAACTTTACTTTCTTTACCTCACTGGGGGCTTTGTTCGATACCTGCACGCAATTGCCGCAGATGAGCGCCGAAATTGCGACGGCCATCGGCTTTACACGCAAGACCGGCAGCACGCATTCCGAGCAGGCGTTCTTGCCCTACCGACAGCTCGTGCGCGCGCTGGAGGGCAAAACACTGGGCAGCGGGAGCTTGGCGGACGCCGAGTTCGACGATGCGGCGCATCTCGCTGCCATCCAGGGAAACGCCATGGCCCTGGCGTATTTCCACACCTATCGGGCATTGGGGGCCGGCCTCTTCAACGATGAGGCGGGGTTGGTCTCCCATGCCGAGTCCGCGGTCCTCCTGTCACGTCACATCAGCGGATTCTATCCGACCGCCTTGGCCAACCTGCTGCATTCACTCGCCCTGATCGCGCAACTGCCGGCGACCGCGCCGGCGGCGCGGCCCGCGCTGTTGGAGCGGCTCGCCGGGAATCAGGCCTGGTTGGCGGCCCGCGCCGCCGACGCGCCGATGAACTTCGCGCATCTCTACGATCTGGTGGAGGCGCTGCGGCTGGACGCCCTGGACCAACCCTGGGCGGCGCTCCAGGTGTTCGAGCAAGCCATGCGCGGCGCCCAGGCCCATCAGCGCCCGTGGCATCATGCGTTCATCACCGAACGCGCCGGGCATTGCGCTATGCGGCAGGGACTCGAACATGCCGGTCGTGCGCTGTTGTTACGCGCCCATGACCTCTATCGGCACTGGGGTGCCGCGGGCAAGGTGCTGGCCATGCGGGCGGCCCTGCCCTTCATCGATGCCGGTGTGCAGGGCAGGCGCGGCGCGCGCCCGGTCGATCCCCTGGACTATGAGGCGCTGCTGCGCGCGTCTCAGGCGTTGGCCGCGGAGACCTCCCAACCGCGGCTGCGGGCGCGGGTGGTGGACCTCATGGGCCAATTGACCGGCGCGACCGATGTGCAGTTGCTGGTGCGCAACGGCGAGGACGATTGGCTGCTGGAGGGCGGGCTGCGGGGCAGCGAGCGGCTGACGCAACTGACGCGGCAGGCGGCGGAAGCGCAACGGATCATTGCCGGGTCGGTGCTGCGGCTGGGGCTGAAGACCCTGGCGCCCCTGGTGTCCGACGATGCGGTGATCGACAGCCGCTTCACGGGCGATCCGCATTTTGCCGGCCTGGCGCTCTGTGCTCTGCTGGCCCTGCCGGTGGTGGTTCAGGGGCGGATCACGGCCTTTCTGGTCCTGGAGAACCGGCTGTTTCGTGCGGCCTTTACCGCCGCGCGCATCGAGGCCCTGTCGCTGCTGTGCGGACAATTCGCGATTTCGCTGGAAAACGCCCGGCTCTACCAGTCACTCGAACACAAGGTCGCGGAGCGCACACGCGAGTTATCGGAGGCCAACGCACTGCTGTCGGAGGCGATCCGACGCTCCGAGGCGGAAGTTGCCGAGCGTCGGCGGGCGGAGGAGGCGCTGCGCGAGAGCGAGGCCAAGGTCAGGGATAAACTGGCCGCGATTCTCTTGCCGGAGGGCGATATCGGGACCCTGGAGTTGGCCGACATTCTCGATACCGCGGCGATTCAGGCCATCATGGATGATTTCTTTCAGTTGACCGGGATTGGCGTTGCCCTGATCGATCGCCGCGGCACGGTGCTGGTCGCCACCGGCTGGCAGGATATCTGCACCAGATATCATCGGGTGCATCCGGAAACGCTGCGCAATTGCATCGAGAGCGATACCCAGTTGTCTCTGGGCGGGGCGCCGGGGACCTTCAAGGCCTACAATTGCAAGAATCAATTATGGGATATTGCCACGCCTATCGTCGTCGGCGGCAAGCGCTTGGGACATCTCTTTCTCGGACAGTTTTTTTATGATGATGAGGTGCCCGATTATGACTGCTTTCGCCGCCAGGCCCGGCAGTTCGGCTTCAACGAGGCGGACTATCTGGCGGCGCTCGATCGGGTGCCGCGTTGGAGTCGGGACACCATCGACCGGGTGATGCGCTTCTATTCTCGGTTCTCGACACTCATTTCGACGCTGAGCTACAGTAATCTCAAACTGGCACGCGCGTTGGATGAACGCAAACGGGCGGAAGAAGCGCTGCGTGAAAGCGAGGATAAGTTCAAGGCCATCGCCAATTACGCGGCCAGTTGGGAGGCGTGGTTCAGTCCGGAAGGACGGCTGTTATGGATGAATCCGTTTTCGGTGGAGATCACGGGTTTTACACCGGAAGAGTATCTGGCCGCGGATGACTTCCTGGCCATGCTCACGGTCGAGGAAGACCGGCCCAGGGTGTTGAAGAAGTTCCAGGAAGCGTTCCAGGGCAGCCGCGGTGACGGTCTGGAGTTCCGGGGGGTGCGCAAAGATGGCTCCATTTTCTGGGTCTCCGTGTCCTGGCGGCCCATTCTGGATGCCGATGGTCGTTCGCTCGGTTTTCGCACCAGTGCCCAGGACATCACCGCCAACCGCCAGGCGCGGGAGGATCTCGATCGCGCCAGAGCGGCGGCCGAGGCCGCCAATCACCAACTCGCGGTCCTGAGCACCACCGACAGCCTGACCGGGCTCGCCAATCGCCGCCGCTTCGATGACACGCTGCACGCCGAGTGGCAGCGCGGCGCCCGCTCGGGTGAGTCCTTGGGGCTCGCGATGCTGGATGTCGACTGGTTCAAGAACTACAACGACCGCTATGGCCATCAGGCCGGCGATGAGTGTTTGCGCGCACTCGCCGGGGTCCTCGGTGCCCAGGCGCATCGGATTAGCGATCTGGCCGCCCGGTACGGTGGCGAGGAGTTCGCGGTCATTGCCCCGGCGACCGATGCGGCGGGTATGCTGCGCCTCGGCGAGTCGATCCGCACCGCCCTGGAGGCGCTGGCGCTGCCCCATGCCGATTCGCCGTTCGGCCGGATCACCGTCAGTATCGGGGTGGCCACGGGGGTGCCGGTGGCCGGAACGCCGCCGGACGCGCTGCTGCGCCTCGCCGATGCGGCGCTGTATCGCGCCAAGGGCCAAGGCCGCAATCGAACGGTGCAGGGCGCGCCGGGGGCCGCAATCAGTCACGAATCAGAAATCTGTTGAGCATGTTTCACTCATGAACGATCTCGCCCCGGTCGCCGGTATCCATAGTGTCCGCAGCGCACTCAAATTCGGCCGCGACGGCGTGGGCGAGCTCTGGCTGGAGCGCAGCCGGCGCGACCGGCGGCTCGCCGAATTGGCCGAGCTTGCCGGCCAGGCCGGCATTCCGGTGCGCCAACAGGACCGGGCCGCGCTGGATCAGGCGGCTGCAGGCGCCAACCATCAGGGTGCGCTCGCCTGGGTGCGCATCCCGGCGTCGCGGCCCATCCAGGATCTCGATACCCTGCTGGACCAGATCGTCGGCCCGCCGCTGCTGCTGCTGCTCGATGAGGTTCAGGACCCCCACAACCTGGGCGCCTGTCTGCGCACGGCCGACGCGGCCGGGGTGCATCTGGTCATCGCCCCCAAGGACAACGCGGTGGGCCTGACGCCGGTGGTGTGCAAGGTGGCGAGCGGGGCCGCGGAGACCGTGCCCTATATTCAGGTCACCAATCTCGCCCGCACCATGGATCAAATCAAAGAACGCGGGATCTGGCTCATCGGGACCGCCGGCGAGACGGATGCGGATCTGTATGCCGCCGACCTGAAAGGCCCGATCGGTCTGGTGATGGGCAGCGAGGGGTCGGGCCTGCGGCGTCTCACCCGCGAGCGCTGCGATCTGCTGGTGCGCCTGCCGATGGCCGGGACGGTCGAGAGTCTGAACGTCTCGGTGGCTGCCGGTGTCTGTCTCTATGAGGCGGTTCGCCAACGGAGATAACGATGAACGCGCGAGCACTGATCTCCCGATCTCGTGTAGGGGCGGGTTTGAAACCCGCCCCTACATCCGGTAATCACGTCCGAAGGCTATAACCATGAACGAGCGATCCCCGCGTGTTGATCTCCCGATCTTCTATGGCGAAGGATATCGTTACCAGTTGCAGACCCCGGGCCACCCCGAATGTCCGCGGCGCGTGCAGTCCATCATGGAGCGGCTCACGCTGGAAGGTCTGGCCGACGGCCTCCGGGAGCCGATGCCGGCCGCGCTGGAGGACATTCTCGCGGTCCATGCAGCCAGCCTCCTGGCCGAACTCGACGGGGACTACGAGGGCGCCCTGGACCCGAATTGTTATCATCACCCCAAGACCTACGAGACCGCCTTGCTCGCGGCCGGCGGCACCATCCAAGGCGCGGCGCTGGCGGTCGCGACGGGCGCGCCGACGCTGGTCCTGCCGCGTCCTCCTGGGCATCATGCCGGTCGGGATTACTACGGCGGTTTCTGTTATTTCAATAATGTCGCGGTGGCCGCCGAGCATCTGCTGAAGACGGCTGGCCTGGCGCGCGTCGCCATCATCGATATCGATGTCCATCATGGGAACGGCACGGCGGCCATCTTCGCCCGGCGCCCGGATGTGCTCTATATCTCCACACATCAATGGGGCATCTACCCCGGCACCGGCGCGCTGGACGACTGCGGCAGCGGTGCGGGCCAAGGCTTCACCGTCAACCTCCCGCTGCTCGGCGGCGAAGGCGCGGCGACCTACGACCGGATCCTGTCCGAGTTCATCGTGCCGATCCTGCACCAGTACCAACCCGAGGCCCTGCTCGTCAGCATGGGGCTGGATGCACACTACATGGACCCCTTGGCCGGCATCAATCTCACATCCCAATGCCTGAGCGACGCGTGTCTCGCACTCAATGCGGTCGCGCAAGACCTGTGCGGCGGCCGGATCGTCTATGTGCTGGAAGGCGGTTACCATCTCGAAGCCATCGCCGAAACGACCGCGGCGGTCGTCGCCGGGTTGACCGGGCGCGCGTTACGCACCCCGCTCAAGTTCAATCGCGGTGAGCAGCGTCCGGCGAATACCGAGGCGCTGCAGATCTATCGTGAGGTTCAGGCGCGTTATTGGGCACTCTGAAGGGGGGTACCATCAGCCGCGGACGGTCCGCACAGCGGACCCTACGGTAACACCGTGACCCGTAGGGTCCGCTGTGCGGACCGACGACCGTGCCGATCGCGCAATGGCCGGGTCTATAGCCTTCGGACGTGATAACCGGACGTCGGGGCGGGTTTCAAACCCGCCCCTACACGAGGGTCTGTCTGGATACCAGGTGCGAACGCTAGATGACCAAGGCCGATCACTCGCACGCGCTCGCCCGTGACCGCCGGATGACCCAGCAGTTCCGGGGAGTGGGAGGCCAAGCGCGCCCGCTGCCGGTGCCTCTAAACACCCTGAGCATTCACCGAGAAAGGAACTTCACACCAGTGTTTTTTCTGTTGTTTCTTTGATCAGGACGACGCGCGCATCCCCGGTATATGTGGCGTATCCGCGATTCGTTCGTGCGTTCTGAGACAATCTTGCCTCATAACGCACGAACGGTGCAGTGAAGAACTGCGGGTAAGGACTTGACAACCGGGATAAACCCTGATGCAATTGGAAAAGGCGACGCGTTATGGGGTGGTTCGTTCGCCGAAATCTAGTTAGGGCTCCAAAGCAGTGAACTCCGATGCCAGAAATAGCCCGATTCTACGGGATCATAATCAAGCTTTTCTTTGGGGATCATCCACCGCCCCACTTTCACGCCATCTACGGCGAGCACGTTGCTGTGTTCAACATTGAAACGTTGGAAATGATAGAAGGGGATCTTCCACTCCGAGCAAGGAAACTCGTTGCCGAATGGGCCTCAGCGTACCAAGCAGAATTGAAAGCGATCTGGGACAGCCAAGAGTTTCGGAAGCTTCCCCCACTGCAATAACTATGAATATTCCAAAGATCGCAACCGCCATGCCAGCGGATAGCCACATGCTTATAGTTAGCTTCACGAACGGGGAGCGGAAAAGATACGATGTCCGCAGGCTTCTGGGACGTGAATCGTTTGCTCCGCTAAACAACTCCGCGTTTTTCAAGAACGTGACCGTCGAGCCAGGGGGATATGCCGTCTCCTGGAATGCAGAGATCGACATTAGCGAATATGAGTTGTGGAAAAACGGCGAGAAAATGCCCTAACAGGCCGGCTCAAGAGCGAGACGCGCCAGGAGCCGCTTTCCGTAACCCCGCTATCGCGGTAGGCGCGCCCGCTTTAGCCGGAATGTTGGGCTCAGAGGAATGTTACTACAAATCCAAGCCCAGCAAATTGGTAGAGCAGGTAAGCGTTGGTTTGCTCAACAGTTACCTACCAATTGGATATTTCAACCTCCTCATGAGGACGTGGGAATAGACGGCGTTGTAGTTATTTCAGAAGATAGCCCAAGTAATGGACTTGAGTTTCGAGTGCAAATTAAGTCGAGTTTTAATTGGGCGACGAGTGAAGATGCGGTCTCACTACGAGTAAAGAAAAATAGCTTGATTTATTGGCTAACCGGGTTTACGCCAACACTATTAATTTTATATGACGCGCGAAATCATGCCGGCTACTGCTCATGGGTAAATCAGCTTATTTTTGATGATATCTCAACTTTAGAGCGAAATACAAAAACAGTTACCTTGCAGATTCCGATATTTCAGAGGATAGATACTACAACTTGGAGCCGCATTTCTCTACAGCTAGCCGCTCTTAATCGTCGCATTGCTAGGCGCGTAACTGTTTCTGTAGTTCTGGGGACAGTTTATTTATTTCATGCTCTGCGGCAGACGTAATTGAGTAAACTGTCGCCGGAACTCCCAACATCCACAGGAAACGCGTGCCGGACATGCAGGATCGGGTAAACACGAGCCAACCTCACTGAGGGCAATAGCAACTGGGCCTTATAACGGGCAACCGTGAAGGTCCGCGCGAAGGCGAGTACAACAGAGGAGCCGGGTGCGGGAAAACTGCACGTCCGGGATTGCGCCGGGGCGCCGGGGCGCCGGGTAATCGGCGTTCCTAAGGCGGAGGCACCGCACACCAACAAACCGTCCTCGGCGGAGAGTGTGGAATAATTGCTTTTTAATCGACGAATGGCGAGTCCATCTTGTGTGCCGATAGCTTTGAGAGAAATCATGCCTTCAATTTCAGCATTTTATGGGATCATCGTTTATATGTATTTCATGGACAACAAACAACATAAACTGCCCCATATTCATGTTACATATTCAGGGCAAGAGGTCATAGTATCTATACCCGACGGAGAAATTCTTGAAGGAAATATTCCCTCTGCAAAAATGAAGCTCCTTAATGCCTGGATAGAAATACATAAGGAAGAACTAATGGCTAATTGGGAACTAGCCGTGTCAGGCGAGCTACCTTATAAAATCGACCCTTTGAAGTAAAGATTATGAATCCAAGAGTTGAGCAAGTATCGGTCTTGAATGATTACAAACTGTCCATCGTTTTTAGTAACGGTGAGCAAGGAATATATGATTGCTCTGGCTTGGTAGAATTTGGAGTTTTCAAGGAGTTCAAGAACTATAGTTATTTTAGACTAGCCAAGGTCGCTGATGGAACCGTCGTTTGGCCTCATGAACAAGATATTTGTCCCGATACATTGTATCTAGACTCGACAAGAGAAATGGACTAGATGGTAAAGGGGGCAAGCTCAATTATGAAATCCAAGAATCCCTAACAAGCGGCCTCAAAAGCGAGCGCGCAACACGGTTGTCGTGCTAGTCCTCAGCGCTCTAAGTGGCGCGCGCCTTTTAAAGTCGTTAGGCAAAGAAGAGTGGAGCGTGATGGCTCACGAAACCTGTCCTAAATGCGGCGCGAGAAAGCACCAGCTTATGGCATGTCAAAGCTGCGGATTCACAAAGATACGCAAAATGGAAAAGGGGTCAGGCTCAATTAGGAAGTTCAAGAAACGGCCTAACTTAGTGGGTATGCCAAGAAACCAATGAGAATATATGCCGACACATCTGTTTTCGGAGGCGTATTCGATGCAGAATTTGCTGAGCCAACTAAGAAATTGTTTGCTGAAATCGATTCGGGGCGATTCGTCCTTGTAACATCCGCTATTGTTGAAGCGGAAATAGAACCAGCGCCGCAAAGAATTCGCGATTTCTTTTCTCTTTATGAAGCGATTGCCGAGATAGCGCAACTTTCGGAAGAAATGATTTTGCTTCAGCAGCAGTATATCAAGTCTGGGGTCGTTACTGAAAAATCTGCCGAAGACGCATTGCATGTCGCTATCGCGACAGTTGCGCAGTGCAGTCTAATTGTCAGTTGGAATTTCAAACATATTGTGCACTTCGATAAAATTCCAAAATACAATGGCGTGAATACGCTTCAGGGTTACGGCCAAATTGGTATTTTTTCGCCGCAAGAGGTTATCAGCTATGACGAAAGCTCCTGAGCCTGAATGCGTCGCCCTAAAGCGGCGCGGCGCCGAACATGTCGCAAAGCTGGTGGCTGGCATGTCATTGCAAGAACAACTTGACTTTTGGCGGAAACGTACAGCAGCGATGTTGATCCGTCAAAAAAACCGGCAAAAGGGGCCAGCCTCGAACCCTTCTTTCCAGAGTCAAGAAAGAGCCTAAAAGCGAGCGCGCGCCACGGGCGTCGTTATACTTTGCAAGGTCATCAGAGGCGCGCGCTGCTTCAGGCGTTATATGGCCTTCGTGCTTGATAGCCAGGCAGACCCTTTGTGTAGGGGCGGGTTTTAAACCCGCCTCTACGTCCGGTTATCGCGTCCGAATGCTATATAGCCAGCGACTGATGGTTCCTTCCTAAATCGCGGACCGATCGCCCAAGCTCAACCGACCGTCGCACCTTCCGCCGCGATGTCCAGCCCGACCACCAAGGCGCGTCGCCCCACCACCTGCCAACGCAACTCCAGGTCATAGAGCCGCAGGGTGAAGGCATCGCGTTGCGGATACCGGTCCATATACCCCGGCCGCGGGTCCTGGGCCAACACCTGTTCGATGAGTTGGCGCAGTTGCCGGCTGCCGTCCGGATCGGCCCGCGCCAGTCCGCTCAAGGCCGTCGGGCTGAACTCCACCACCCAGTCTTGCGGCCGCCCGGCCGCCGCGAACCCGGAGCGCGCGTGGGGCAGGGCGTCGGCGTAGGGGACATAGGGCTTCACATCGAGCACCGGGGTGCCGTCGAGCAGGTCGACTCCGCGCAGGCGCAAGGCTAGGCCGGTCGGTGTGCGTTCCAGTCCCTGATGTTCCACCGCGGATATCCCGATCGGGTTGGGCCGATAGGGTGCGCGGCTGGCGAAGACGCCCACCCGCTCCCGTCCGCCCAAGCGGGGCGGGCGGACCGTCGGCCGCCAGCCGGCGGTCAGACAGTCGTCATGGAAGACGAACAGCAACCAGACATGCGAGAAGCCGTCGATGCCCTTGAACGCTTCCTCGCGGGCATAGTCCGGCAGCAGGTCCAGACGCGCTTGCGCGGCGGTGACCAGGCCGGGCTGCCGCGGGATACCGAACTTGTCGGTGTAGGGGGAGCGGATGAAGCCGATGGGGGAGAAGTGAAAGTCCAACTGAGGGTGCCGCGTCGCCGCTGATCGAAGTGCGCAAGATGATCGCCGCCCGCGGGCAGTCGCGGCAAGCCGATTCCTACAGGGATCGGGGAAGTGTCCGACACGGGGGGCGCTTGAAACGCGCGGACCGCTCCCGTCGCGTCTGCTATCTTTCTCCTAGTTGCATACTCAACCGCAAGCTCAGGAGAACCTCTTGAACGCCTCGCCCTTGGCTTTGGTTCCCTTCGCCCATCCGGATGCCGGCGCGGCCATGCGCGCGACCCTCGACGCGCTCGGCTACCAGCCGCGCGTCCTGTCGCCCGCGCAGGTGAATGACGGAGCGATGGACGGTTGGCCGGGGGCGGTGGTGTTCCTGCTCGGTTCAGCCGGTCGTCGGGACCATGTTCTGGCGGCCATGGAGTCGGCGCGGGCGCTGCCAAGTCTGGCATTGCTGGTCACCGGTGAGGCGGTGTGGGAGCCGGAGTTGATCGAGCGCTGCTGTGACTGTGCCCGTTGGCCTTGTGCTGAAGATGAACTGGCTTACCGGCTGAAGCGCCTGTGCCGCGAGCGGCGCCCGGCGCCGGAGAGCCTGGACCCCGAGCTCGCGCAGACGCTGGGTGAACTCAACCTGATCGGCCGCTCCCCGAGTTTTCTCGACGCCATCGGCCGGGTGCGCCGACTGGCCCAATGCGCGGCCCCGGTGCTGATCGAGGGTGAGACCGGTACCGGTAAGGAACTGGTCGCGCGCGCCTTGCATTACCTGGGCGGGCGGGCGGGTGGACCCTTCGTGCCGGTCAACTGCGGGGCGCTGCCTGATCATCTGGTCGAAAACGAACTCTTCGGTCATGAGCGCGGTGCCTACACGGATGCCCGCTCCGCCGCTGTGGGCGCGATCGGCGAGGCCGCCGGCGGGACCCTCTTTCTCGATGAGGTCGAGGCACTCTCGCCTAAGGCGCAGGCGGCGCTGCTGCGGTTCCTGCAAAATAAGGAATACCGTCCGCTTGGCGGGCAGCAGGTGCGTCACGCCGATACCCGCGTGGTCACGGCCAGCAACGCCGACCTGCGCGCGTTGTCGGACCGGCAGGGGTTTCGGGCCGATCTGTACTTCCGGTTGAACATCCTGTCACTGCGGCTGCCGCCGCTGCGCGAGCGGGTGGAGGATATCGACCTGCTCGCGCGGCACTTCATCGAGATGTTCTGCCATCAGTACGGCCTGCGGGTCAAGACACTGGACCCGGGCACGCTGCGTCTGCTGCGCGCTTATCATTGGCCCGGCAACGTTCGGGAACTCGAGAACCTGATGCATCGCGAGGTTCTCCTGGCGACCGGTGACCTGTTGCGGGTGTTCCCCGCGGCCGATTCAGCACTGTCTCTGGGGCCTTTTCAGCCCGACGAGCTTCAATTAGCCGGTATCGGTTTTGCGGCGGCCAAGAGTCGGGCCGTCGAGATCTTCGAGAAGGAGTATCTGATCCGTCTGATGGCGGACGCCCAGGGCAACGTGACCCGCGCTGCCCGAGTGGCCGGAAAGGAGCGGCGTGCCCTCGGCAAGCTGCTCAAGAAATACGGGATCACCGCGGCCTGCGTGAACGGGCGCGATCCAACCTGAGGTGGTGACCGACCGGTGCGTGGCGGACGACTCCAGCACCAAGCCTGTCAGCCGTCGTCGGTTTGAGGGTGGGTCGCTGCTGACCCGCGCGGGTCGCTGGGGACCCGCCGACGCTCCCCGTGCAAACAGCATAAAGCGCTGATATCACCGTGTTTACTGTCGATGCCCCGGGTGCTGGTGGGTCCTGATCAACCCTGGGTTCGGTCTCGGCCGCAACACGCCGTTGCGATTCAATTGGTTACGGGAGGACTCGCATTGGCATCCAAACTGCAACACGCGGGCATGGCGCCAGCGCTTGGGCCGACGCGAGACGAGGGTGGCGATGGGTATGAATCCCGAAGTCGATGTCGAGTCGCTCGCGCGCGAGATCCTCAGGTATCTGGAAACCCATGGGGAGGCGGCGGATACGGTCGAAGGGATCGCCCGCTGGTGGATCAAGCGGCAGCGACTCGAAGAGACCCGGTGGCGGGTGCAGCGTGCCCTCGACTATCTGGTCGGCGAGGCGCGGGTCCAGTTCAAGGTCTCACCGGCCGGCCAGACGCTTTATATGTTGGCGGCTGATGGCGCAGGCGCCACACGCCAGTCATCGGGAGTCGGGCCCGCCGAACCCGCGGCGGAGCCGCGGCCGAGTGAGCCCGGTGACTCGTTGCAGCAACGAAAGTAAACGGATCGAAAACGAGCCTCATCCATGTTCATTGCCGGCGCCAGCGCGACCCTGCGAAGGCTACTCGAAGACCAGTTGGCCGCCACCGGCGGTGTCAACCCCTTCACGGTGTCGCTTTTTTCCACGCGTCACTTCTCCCCGGGGCTGACCAACACGGTAGCCATCTTTCTCTATCGGGTGGAGGTGGACGAGGCGCGCCGCCACGTCGAATTGCCCCGGTTGGCGCCGACCGCCCCACGGCGGGTGGCCCTGGGGTTGGAACTGCATTACCTGCTCACGGTGTGGGGCACCGGTCAGTCGGCGGAGGGAGAGCAGATGATGCTGGCGCGCTGCATGGACATCTTGGATCGCCACGCCGTGATCACCGGCAATCTGCTGGATCCCGGTTACCCCTGGGAGCCCGAGGACGCACTGCGGGTTTCCCTCTCGCACTTGAGTACCGAGGACATGCTGAGGCTGTGGGACAGCCTGGAGCCTCCCTATCAGATCTCCATCCCCTATGTGGTACGCACGATCCGGTTGGCCGTGCGCGAGCGCGCCGACCCCCCGATCACCGATACCCGGACCCTGGTCATGGTCCCGGCTGTGCCGCCGGTCGGTGTCTGAGATGGCTGTCCCCGCCGAACAATTGATGACCTGGGCCGCCCGGCACGCCCCGGACCGGATCGCCGCGGTCGGGGTCCTGGCCCTGCGGCCACGGCGTTATTTCAGTGATGGCGTGCCCTTGGGGCGCACCCCGATCCCGGGGTTGATGGTGCGGGTGCCGGCCCGCGAGGAGACGCCTACCTGGCATCAGTCGACCGGGCTTTATGGCTTTCTGCGGTTGCCGCCGGGGACCGCCCGGGTGGAAGTGTCGGACCCCGCCGGCCGCTATCTGCCGCAGGCACTGACCGTCGCGGTACCGGATCGGCAGTCGGTGCGGGTGGCCTTGGAGGCGGGCGAGGTGCCGAGTGCGAACGCGCCGCGGCCTCTGTATCTGGACGTCGCGCTGCGCCCGGCGATCGATTTTGCCGTCCCCCCGGGCACTGCCGCGATCTGGGGGGTGGTGCGCGGACGGGACGACCGGCGCCCGGTCCCCGGTGCCCTGGTGGGGCTGGATACGGTGCGGACTGGGGTGGCGGACCGGGTCACCAGCATGAGCGGCCCGGACGGCTGCTACCTCTTGGTGCTGCCCGGTGAGGCGATCGATCGCGGTGTTGCGCCGCCGGTGCGCCGCTTCGACCGCCGCCTGAGCGTCGAGGTCCCGCGTCCGCCCTTGGCGGCGGCCCTGGCCGGGCCCCAGGGTTACTTGAAGGCGCTGCCAACGGATGTCTTCGGGCTTTCGGACGCGGATCGCAATGGACTGTTCCAAGTTCGTGACTTCCGGCTGCGCCCGGCCTTTGGTGCCCTGCGCGAGCCTGTCAATGACCAGAATCCCTTAACCACGGTGTCCATCGGCGAACGCGTCCGGTGGGATATCGAGCTGTTCCCCTGAGGCCGACGGAGGGTCCCATGCCCGAGTATCTTGCCCCCGGTGTCTATGTCGAAGAGACCAGTTTCCGCGCCAAGTCGATCGAGGGCGTGGCCACCTCCACGGCCGGCTTCGTTGGCCAGGCGCGCTTCGGACCGGTGGAGGGTCTGCCGGTCCTGATCACCGGCTTCGAAGATTTCCAGCGCCGGTTCGGCGACGCCGAGGCCCTGCTGCTCGCCGGTGTCCCGACGACCAACCATCTGGCCCATGCGGTGCGGCTGTTTTTCGAGAACGGCGGCAAGCGGGTCTATGTGGCGCGCGTGTTCCGCCCCGCGGTCGGCAGCACGACCGCGCTCAGCCGAGCGGGCACGCCGGCCAGCCCGGACCCGCTGGCGCTCTCGGTGCTTGGCGTGGATCGCTTCCTGCGTGCCCGCTTCCCTGGGGCCGCGGGCAATGTGGTCGTGACGGCCCGCGCGTTTCGTAGCGGGAACCTGTTGACCGGCGCGGCGCCCAATCGCACGGTCACCGGGCTGCGGTTGGGGGATGTGGTGGAAGCGGTGACCGGGGGCGGAGCGGTCAAGGATCGGGTGGTGACGTCCAGCGGTCCGCAGGCGGTGGTCGGAACCAATTTCTACTCGGTCAGTTTCGACTCGGCGGGACGCCCGGTGCTGACCAACGACGCCAATCCCCCGGCCAATCCGCTGGATCTGAATGCCGCGGGGTTGACCGCGGTGCAGAAGATCACCCTGGACCTGACTATCGGACCCAACCAGGACGGCTCGACCGGGGGCCGGCTGGATCTGATCCCGCGCCTGTCCACGCACCCGGACTCCGACCAGTTCGTCGGCCGCATCCTGCGCCACGAGGACCCGGCGAACGGGGTCGAGCCGCCGGCCGATCGCGGCCAGCGGGTCTGGTTCGATGCGGTGGCCGATCTGCCCAGTGGGTCGGCCGACCGGACCTCCTTCGCCCGCGATCTGCTGAACGTCCTGATCGCGCGCTCGCCCATGACGCTGGCCGGGGGCCTGGATGGACGGGCGCTGGAGCCGGCCACCGTCGCGGGCGGGGGCAGCGGGCATGCGGCAACCGGGCTCGCGGCCCTGGCCGAGATCGAGGACATCGCCATCGTCGCGGCCCCCGGGTCCGCCGCGCTGGACAATGCCGATGACCGTCAGGCGGTCAACGATGTGCTGATCACCCACGCGAGCACCCTGCGCTACCGCTTCGCCATCCTGGCCGGGCCCGCCAACGCGGATCAAGCCGAGATCCGCGAGGTCCGCGGCAAGTTCGACTCCACCTATGCCGCGCTCTACTACCCCTGGCTGGTCGTCAGTGTCCCGGGCGGGGCGCGCGAGACCATGCTCCTGTCCCCGGAGGGTGCCATGGCCGGCATCTTTGCCCGCAGCGATATCGAACGCGGCGTGCACAAGGCCCCGGCCAACGAGACGGTCCGCGGCATCCTGCGTTTTTCCCGGAACGTCAACAAGGGCGAGCAGGACGTCCTCAATCCGGAAGGCATCAACTGCCTGCGCTTTTTCGAGGGGCGCGGCTACCGGGTATGGGGAGCGCGCACCATCACCTCGGATCCGGAATGGACCTATGTCAACGTGCGCCGGCTGTTCATCTATCTGGAGCATTCAATCGACCGCAGTACCCAGTGGGCGGTCTTCGAGCCGAACAACGCGGAGCTCTGGCTCAAGATCCGCCTCACCATCGAGGGGTTCCTCTACGACGAATGGCGTAAGGGTGCCCTTTTGGGTGCGAGCCCGGAAGACGCCTTTTTCGTGCGTTGCGACCGGACCACCATGAGTCAATCGGACCTGGACAACGGCCGTCTGGTCTGTCTGATCGGGGTCGCGCCCACCAAGCCGGCGGAGTTCGTGATCTTCCGCATCGGCCAGTGGACCGCGGATGCCTCGCTCGTCTGATGCCCGGCCTCCGGGCCTGAACCGTTCTCGAAGGCCCGGTCCGCGGTGCGGATCGTCGGCGACCGAATTTTCTACGGAGACCAGACATGGCAACCCTGCGTGAAGACCCCTACGGTCCATTCAACTTCAAGGTCACCATCTCCCCCGGGAGCGGCGGGGAGTTCCGGGGCGGGTTCTCGGATTGCTCGGGACTGTCGAGCGAGATCACCTATGCCGACTATCGCGAGGGCACGGATGCCGCCAACCGCCCGCGCAAGGTCCCCCTGATGTACAAAGCGGGGGATGTCACCCTCAAGCGCGGACTGATCGCAGCCCTGGATCTCTGGAATTGGGTCGTGGCGGTGCGCAAGGGCAACATGCAGGCGCGCGCCACGGTGGTCATTGAGTTGTTGAGCGAGGACCACGCGGCCACGGTCGCCACCTGGCGGCTGGTCAACGCCCGACCGTCCAAATGGACCGGTCCCACGTTGGCCGCCAAAGGGGCTTCGGACGTGGCGATGGAGGAACTCACCCTGGTCTGTGAGGACCTGGAGTACGAATGACCGCCGGCCCCGCGGGCGCGCCCGTGCCGCCCCGGCCGCTGTGCCGTCCCGTCAGACCTGAGGTTCCGGATCCATGAGTGTCGCACTGCAAGGCAGCCTGTGGCGGCCCGGTCTGCCGCCCGGCGTCTTCGAGGAGGTCCCCGCCGTCGCCCGCCGGCCGCGGGTCCGGCTCGACGTCGCCGCCCTGATCGGGCTCAGCGAGCGCGGTCCGATCAACACCCCGGTGGGGATCGACGATCCCGGCCAGTTCACGGCGTTGTTCGGGCGGGCGCTGCCGGGGCTCAACCTGCCCCAGGCGGTGCGCCTGTTCTTCGCCAACGGCGGGCGGCGCTGTGTGGTCGTGCGCTGCCTTGATCATGCCGGGGTCCGCACCGCCCGGTTCATCCTTCCCGGAATCCGTGCCCTGCGCGGGACCTCCGCGCGCCAGGCCCGGTTGGCCGCGCGCAACCCCGGGGCCTGGGGCAATGGTCTGGGGCTGCGGCTGCGCGTGGTGGCGCGGCCCCTGCCGCTTGACCTCGAGATCGACGCCGCCGGCCAGCCCCGCTATCTGGCCCCGGACCGCCGCACCCTGGTCGGCAGCACCCTGCGGCTGACTGGTTTGCCCGCCTCCCCAGGCGCCGCCCCGCGGCTGCGGCTGTTCCGGGTCACCGGTCTGGGGTCCGGTAGCGCGCCTGATCCCGCCGCGGGGGCCGGGTTGGGCGCACGCAGGCCAGGCGCGGCGGAAGTCGAGTTCTACCCCGCCGTGACCGCTCCCTTCCGCGACCCCGAACTGCTGCGCGCCGCGCAGGAGCTGACGCTGACCCTGGAAATTCACCTGGATGGCCGACTGGTGGAGCGTTGGGAAGACACCGGTCTGCACCCGGATCATCCCCGCTATCTGCCGCGGTTGCTCGGGCGGCGCGCGGCGACCGAGGGCCTGCGTCCGCCGCCGGTGCATGACCCGGACCCGGAGGACCCGGGGGCCGAGGCGGACCGGTTGTGGGGCACACTGGACGATCCCTGGGGCTCCGAGTACCTGCGGCCGAGTGCGCTCCTCACGGACGCCTGGCTGCGCCCCGGCAAGGCGCTGTTGGACGCGCCGACCGGGCTCTATCTCTCCGGGGCGGAGTTGCCGGTCTCCCGCCGCGGGCGCGACGCCAACGTCACCACCGGGCGTGCGCAGTTCTTCGAGGCGACTGAAATGTACCCGGCCCAGGCCGCCGCGGACAGCGATCACCGACTCATCCCGTTTGGTTTTCGGCCCGGCGCGCTGGACGCCCTGGTCCGCTGGGACGACGCCTTCCCGTTCGAACCCATCGCTGTGCTCTATCTGCCCGACCTGCTGCACCCCAGTATCCCGGAGCCGCCCGCGGCGGTGCCGCCGCTGCCCGCGGACCCGTTCTGCTTCTCCGCCGCCTGCGCCGCGTCGCCCGCCGAGTCGCCACCCCAGGTGCGCGGTTATCCGCTTCTGGGTTTCGACGCCGCGGATCTCCGCGCGGCCCAACAGCGGCTGGTGGCTCACTGCGAGGCCCAGGGTGGACGCATCGCCTTGCTCGATCTGCCCCCCGGGCTGGGTGGCGGGGAGGTCGTGGCCTGGCGGCGGTCGCTGGCCAGTGACCGGGCCGCGCTCTATGCGCCCTGGCTGCGGGTGGACGCGGACGGCGTGGCGGGCACCGTCCCGCCCGGGGGCGCCGCGGCCGGCATCGTCGCCCAGGTAGAGAACGCGATCGGTGTCTGGGCCGCTCCCGCCAACCGTGCGGTCCTGGGTGTCTTCGGCCGGGTCGAGGATCAGGGACTGCCGGACCCCGGATTCCTGTTCGAGGAGCGCATCGACGAGATTCGACGCACCGAGCGCGGTCTGCTGCTGCTCGGGTCCCGCACCACCTCCACCGACCCGGACTGGACCCACATCGGCGTGCGGCGGCTGATCGACTGGCTCAAGGCGCAACTCGCCGCGGACCTGGCCTGGGCGCCTTTCGAGCCCAACGATGCGGCCCTCTGGTCGGCCATGGCCGGCACCGCGCGGCGGCGGCTCATGCCCCTGTTCAATGCCGGGGCGCTGGCCGGGCGCACCGACAGCGACAGCTTCTTCGTGCGCTGCGATGCCGGCACCAACCCCCAGGCCGACCTGGACGCCGGCCGCGCGACCCTGCTGATCGGCGTCGCGCCCGCGGTACCGGCGGAGTTCATCGTCTTTCGCCTGGTCCGCCACGGCGCCGACGATGCGCGTATGGAGGCACGCTGATGGGCACCGAGGTCCTGCTCACCAACTATAACTTTGCCGTCCAGATCGAGTTGTCCGGCCTGGGCGGGGACGAGGGCCTGGCGCTCGGGGCACGCGGCGCCTTCGCGGAGGTCTCCGGACTTGAGATCACCCTGGAGCCGGTGACCTTCCGCGAGGGCGGCTACAACCGCGGCGCGCGTCAGTTGGTCGGCAAGACCACCCATCCGCCCTTGGTGCTCAAGCGCGGCCTGTCCCTGGACCCGGCCTTCTGGACCTGGGTGCAGCATTGCCTGAACGGCACCTTTCCGCTGCCCTATGTCGCCGGCACGGTCCGGGTCTACCAGGCCGGCGGGGCGGGGGCGCCGGCCGGCGTGTGGCGCTTCGAGAACGGGATCGTCAACAAGGTCAAGGCCGCCGATCTCAACGCCGCGGCCGGACGTGAAGTGCCCTTGGAGGAGCTGCACATCGTCCATGAGGGCTTGAGCCGGGAGCCCCAGGGGGAACCGGCATGAGCACCGCCGAATTCAAACGCGCCAAGCTGATCCCCTTCGCTGCCGGGGGCAAGCAGCTCGATGAGTCGCGCGCCATCCCGCTCGATTTCAATCCGGAGACCCTGACCCTCAAGGTCTCAGGCGGCGAGCAGAAGGACAAGGGCCGCAAGGGACGCCAGCAGGTGCAAAACGTCGGCGCCTCCAAAGCGACCCTGACCTTTGAATGCGTCTTCGACTCCACCCGTCCGCGCGACGGTCAGGGTGGGGACGGCGGGGACGGTGGGGGCGGCGAGGAACTGTTGGATGTACGCACGCGCACCAAGCCTATCGCCGACCTGCTCCAGGTGTTCGGCAGCGGCAAGGAGCAGGCGCCGCGGCGCGTCCAGTTCGCGTGGGGGACCCTGATCTTCAACGGGGTCATCAGCTCGCATCAGGAGGTGTTCGAGTATTTCAGCCCGAGCGGGGTGCCGCTGCGGTCCAAGGTTCAGTTGACCCTGACCGAACAGGAGTTCCGCTACGACGTGGCCGCCACCGACGTTGCCCAGCGCCGCCAGGCGGTCGAGCAGGCCAACGCCGGAGCGCGTGCCCTGGCCGCCGCCGCCGGGGCCGGCAGCGTGTTGGGGGCGGGCGGCCCCTTCGGTGCCGGGCTGGGGTTGGAGCTGAGTGCCGGCTTTGCACTTGAGGTCGGCCTCGATCTGGACTTGGATCTGGGGCTGTCGGCGGATTTGGGGCTGTCAGCCAAGTTCGGCGCGTCTGCCGATATCGGTCGCTCGGTGGGGGCCGGGGTCCGCCTGGACGCCGCCGCCGCGGTGGACCTGTTCGGCGCCGCGGCCCTGGGCGGCGGTGCGGGCGGGGCGGGCGGCGGGGTGGACCTGGGGCGCAGCGGTCTGGCGCTGCCTCAGCCTTCGCCCGGACTCGCCGCCGCCGGTGCCGTCCCCAACCCCTGGGCGCCCGAGGGGCCCGCCCCGGGGAGCCGCGCGGCCGGGCTCGCCGCCGTCGTCGCCAACCAGCGGGCGGGCGGGGCGTTGGCCCGACCGGCCCCCGCGGCGGCTTCGGGCCCCGGCGGCACCGCGGCGGTACCGCCGCTCCCGGTCCGCGGCAGCCCGCCGCTCGCGCCCCAGCGTGCGCTCGGCATCGCCGCTCCCCTGCTCAGCGTCGGCGGTTCGCCGGTCTCCCGCGATCTGGGCGAGCGCCGCCCGCGCTGGGAGTCGCTGCCGCCCGCCGCGGCGGCGGCCGCCGTCCACCCGCCCGGGTGCGGCTGCCGTCGCTGCGGTACGGCAGCCTCCGGTCAGTCCGCGCGTCAGTCGGGCGGCGGGTCGGGCGGGGGTGACCGATGACCGTGCACATCGGTGAGATGACGACCACCATCGAGTCCTCGCCGACGCGCGGCGGCGAATCCGATGCCGCGCTCAGTCCGCAGGAGGGGGCGGCTATCGAGGTGCAGATCGAGGACCTGCGTCCGCTGGTCCGTGCCCTGGTGGCTGAAGAAATCGAGCGCTGGCTGCGTCGGCGGGGCGAGTGCCCATGAGCGGCCAGCCCGAACTCAGCGCCGCGGGTCGCCCACGCATTCAGGTGGACGGCGCCCCCGCCGCCCGCCTGGAAGCGGACCTGATCCGGCTGGAGGCGCGGGCGGATGCGGCCGGCGTCGCCTCCCTAGAGGCGGTGTTCCTCAACTGGGGCAGCCGGGAGGAGGGCAAGCCGGTCGACTTCGTCCACTTCGACCGGGCCGCCATCGACTTCGGCAAACGCATCGGCATCGCCTTCACCGTCACCGACACGCCGGAGACAATCTTCGAGGGCCTGATCACCGGCATCGGCGCGGCCTATCCGGAACTGCGTGCGCCGGAGTTGACCCTGCTCGCCGAGGACGCGCTGACCGGGTTGCGCTATCGCCGCCGCACGCGTTTGAGCGAGGACCAGACCGATGGGGCAATCGCGACCCGCATCTTGGAGGACGCGGGTCTGCGCGCCGAGGTCGCACGCGACGGGGCCAGCCACACCGCTCTATGGCAGGTCAATCAAGATGACCTGAGTGCCTTGCGGGAGCGCACCGGGGATGCCCTGATCGCGCTGCGCGACGGTACCGTGCGGGTGCTGGAGCCCGTCAACGCCAACGCTCCACCCATCAAGCTCACCCGCGAGAACGACCTGATCCGCTTCACCGTGCTCGCCGACCTGGCCCACCAGCGCGGCGCGGTGCGGGTCCATGGCTGGGACGTCGCCGCCAAGGAGGCGATCCACGAGAGCGCCGGCGCGGACGCGGTGCGCCCGGAGGCGAGCGGCGGGCGGCTCGGACCGGAAGTCGTGGCCGAGGTCTTCCCCGAGGCCGCCGAGGATCTGCATCTGGAGGTCCCGGCCACCGGCGCCGAGGCGCGCACCCTGGCGGAGGCGGCCATGCGGCGCCGGGCGCGCCGCTTTGTGCGCGGGATCGGAACCACCAAGGGAACGCCGGCCTTGCGGGTGGGCTCACGGGTCGCTCTGGTGGATCTGGGTCCCTGGTTCGCCGGTACCTATCTGGTCACCGCCGTCACGCACCGCTTCGATCAGGTGGACGGCTACCGCACCGAATTCGAGGCCCAACGTGCCGACCTGGGGGGCGGGTCATGATCCCCGGCGTCAACCCCGCCGCACTCGGTCAGGACCGGCACCGCCTCTATGGTGTCTATCCGGCCCAGGTGACCGACGTCCAGGACCCGGACGCCCAGGGGCGGGTGCAGCTGCGCCTGCCGTTCGTGGCGGCGGCGGACGGCGGCGCGGCCCTGGCATGGGCGCGCCTGGCGACCTTGATGGCCGGCGGCGACCGCGGTACCTGGTTCATCCCCGAGGTCGATGATGAGGTGCTGGTCGCCTTTGTCGGCGGGGACCCGCGCCGCCCGGTGGTGATCGGTGCCCTCTGGAACGGCGTGGATGCCCCGCCCGAGATCATGGACAGCGACAACAACGTCCGCTCGGTCACCTCCCGCTCCGGTCACCGGCTCGCCTTCGACGACACCGCCGGGGCCGAGAAGGTGGTGTTGGAGACCCAGGGCGGACACACCCTGACCCTAAACGACAGCGCCGGGGGCACTGTCACCCTCGAACACGCCAACGGCGCCAAGATCACGATCGACGCGGCCGGCAATATCGAGATCACCGCCAACGTCAAGGTCAAGATCCAGGCCCCGGCGGGGCTCGACATCACGGCCGCCATGGTCACGGTGGACGCGGCCATGTCCAAATTCTCCGGGGTGGTCAAGGCCGACACCGTGATTACCAACAGCGTGGTCTCGGCGAGCTATACGCCGGGGGCGGGGAACGTCTGGTGAGCACCAAGCCATCCAAACGGCTCCTGGTACCGGCCCTGCGCCCCGCGGCGCGGGAGGTTCTGGTCGCGGTCGCTCCGTTTTTCCTGCGCGACCTGATGCAGGCCCCGGCGGCGCGGCCGCCGCTCATCCTGTCCTTCGCGACCGACGGCTTCATGGACGACTTTCTGGCGGTCGCCGGGCAGACCCGGACCCTGCCCAGGCTCCTGCCCTGGCGCGACTGGTCCGAGCCACCGGATGCCATGCTGGACACCGTCGGCGCCAAACGCTACCCGAACTCCATCGTGCGCGGTCCACTGCTTGCGTTTGAACCCGAGTCCGGGGCCGGGATCGATGCGGACGGGGTCCCGAGCGGTACGCCGCCCTGGCTGCGCAAGCTGTATCTGCCGCTGCACGAGCGCTTCAACCTCATCGCCTTCGATGTGGTGTGCCGCTCACCCGGCTGGCCGCGTCTGGCGCGCTCGCGGGTCATGGAGTCCGGGGCGGTGATCCGCCGTCTGGTGCGGCACCCTACCGAAGAGCACTGGCAGGATTGGATCGCGGTGGATGATCAGCACGGCGCCTGGATCGAACTGCTCGACGGGCAGATGCGCCCGCCGGATCCGCCCGCCGCGTCGGCCGAACACCAGGCGGTCGACCCGGCGGCACTGCCGGTTGCGGATCTCAGGATGAGCGCCCAGGCGGCGCTGCACGGATTGCTGGACATCCCGGTCGGGCAGGCGCTGCCGCCCGTCGCCCTGACCAGCCAACCCCTGGCCCTGGTCCCGCCGGATGCCGGGCAGGCCGCGGAGCACTGCACTCTGTTCGGCTATTTGCCGGTCTTCAGCAGCGCCCAGGAGGCGGTGACGGCGCGGCTCTCCCAACGTTCGGTGACCACCATTGCCGCCACCTTGGCCGCCCAGACGCAGTCGAATCTGACGGCGCTGTTGGCCGAGGCCCCGGGGCTGCGCACGCGGGCCGCCCCGCACCTGCGCATCCTGCTCGACGATGGGCTCTTGCCGAATCGTCCATCCACGACCCAAGCCGGCAATGCCTGGATCGCCGTTATCCAATATGTGTACACGCCGTCCGCGCCCGTGGCGCCGGTCCCGCCGCCCGGCAACGCGGCGGAGGTCGTCGCCCCGGTGGTCGATCTGGTGTTGCGCGAGGCGCTGCGGCGCCTGCTGGCCCGCGACGGAGAGTTGGCGGTAGTGACCGCCGCGGTCAACGGTCAGGTGCCCAGGGCGCAGGACTTCTGGACCGATGCACTGGCCGACCAAGCCGCGTTGGCGCCTGGGCTCGCGGGGTCCATTTGGCTGGTGCACAACCGGCAACACCAACCGAGCGCCTGGGACACGCTTGTGCGTGTACGACTGCATCAGGTGGTTGACGCATGGGTCGCCGGGACCGGCATCCCCGCTCCCGCGGCGGGCCAGGGGGAACTGCTCGCGCGCGACCTGGCGGGTCTGATTGCGCTCGGCGTGCTGCGCCTGCGGGCCTGTCGGCTGGCGCTCGCGGCCTTTCTGGGGCGGGCCGTTTCCTGGGGTTTGGACAATGCGCGTTTCACGGCAGTGGACGCCCAAGGAGACCCGGTGTGCACGGCGGCGGCGTTGGGGGAAGAGGTGTCGGCGATCCTCGCGGCCGAGGACGGGCGCGCCGACCCCCGGACTAGTCCGCCCTGGCCGCCGATCGTCACCGCCGGTCTGGTCGATGATGCACGGCTGCTGCGCGTGCACCGGGCGGGGGAGGCGATCGGCGACATCTATGCGACGTTTGACGCGATCCTGGGCGAGGGCGGCGCGGCCGCGGCCCGCGAATTGATCCGGCGCATCGATACCGTCACCGGCGACATCGCCGCCGCCCTGAATGCGGGCGGGGCGCGTCCGTTGCGTTCCCGCGCCCTGTCGCTGGCTGAACAGCCGGCGCGCGCCCTGTTGATTCTGCCCGGCTGGGGGGGGGCGGCAGCCGAACTCGCCGCCTTCGTCAGTCAGGCCGCCGCGCGCTATCCGGCCGCCCCGGATGCCCTGGCCTTGCCCGAGGCGCGCGCCCGCGAGTCGGCGCCGCGGCTGCGCTTCGATGCCGATCACCTCTATGCCGTCTGGTGCTGGGTGCGGGTGGCCGGGCACCACCCCTTTGAGCCGGAGCAGGTCATCTGGACCGGACGCAGCGAGCCCTTCGCCATCGCCGATCCGACCGACCTGCTGGGCGGGCGCCCGGCGGTCCTCAAGCTGCCGGACATCCCCAAGCTCCTGCGCGATCTGCCGCGCCTGGCCAAGGCGCGGGCGCGGCCCTTTGCGGCGGTCACCGCCCCGGACCGTTCCGGGATCGTCGCCGGGGAAGAGATGGCCGACACCCAGCGCGATTGGGGCATCGGTTTTATCTGCAGTTTCGGCATTCCGGTACTCACCATTTGCGCGATGGTCTTGTTCAGTCTGATCTTCAGCATCCTGATCCTGATTCCGGGATTCACCTGGATGCTGCTGCTGAAATTCTGCATACCGTTCCCGAAGAAGGGGTCATGACGATGAGCAGCCCGACACCGTTCGCCAGGAAGCCGTTCGCCAGGGGGAGCGCATGAGCGAGTCCAAGTTGGGACAAGGGTTGCGTTTTCCCTTGGTGACCGCGGCCGGCTTCGGCTGGGTCGCGGGAGTCGCCGCGGTGGAGCAGTCCATCCGCGCCATCCTGCTCACCGAGCCCGGGGAGCGCATCGCCCGGCCGAATTACGGGGCCGGACTGCGCCGGTTCTTGTTCGCGCCCAACGGGCTGGAACTGCGCACCCGGATCCGGCTCGCGGTGACCGAAGCTTTGATGCGCGACGAGCCGCGCATCCGGCTGGACTCGGTCGGCGTCGCTACCGACGCGCGTGAACCCACGGTGCTGCGCATCGCTATTCGTTATGAGGTCCTGGGTGAGCCCGGGGCGCGCAATCTGGTCTTTCCTTTCTATCTCAGCGGGGGTGCCTGATGGCCATCATTCCGCCGCGCTTAGACGATCGCAGCTTCGCGGACCTGAGCGCCGAGCTCAAGCGCCGCATTCCCATTCATGCCCCGGAGTGGACCGACCACAATGCCTCGGATCCGGGGATCGCCCTGATCGAGCTCTTTGCCGCCCTGGGCGACAATCTGCTGTATCGGCTCAATCGGGTGCCGGAGGCGTCGCGGCTGGAGTTTCTGCGCCTGCTGGCCATTCTTCCCAGCCCCGCCCGGGTCGCCCAGGCGCAGGTGCGCCTCGAGCTGCCGCCCAAGGCGTTCCAGCCGGTGACGCCCGAGTTCCTCGCCGGCGGTACCCCGCGCCTGGAATTGTCCGCCGGGGAGGTCCGTTTCCAGGCACTGGAGGAGGTCACCGCGCTGCCGGTGGAATTGACCGCCTGGATCAAACAGGGCTACGACGGCGCTGTGCTGGCGGGCGGGGAAGACAACCTGAACACCCTGCTTGAGGACCACCTGGGCAGCGCCCCGCTGCTGGCCAAGTACCAGCCGGTGCCGCTGCCCGCCCCCGCGGGCGGGGTACTGCCCGCGGGGGTCTCCACCGCCGCCAGCCGGGACGGTCGGATCTGGCTGGCTCTGCTCGCCCCGGCCCCGGTGTTCAAGCAACTCGGCAACGATGCCGCCGCCCTGCAACAGATTCGCGGAGCGCTGGCCGGCCAGATCCTGAATCTGGGCGTGCGCACCGACGACATCCTCTGCGGTGCCGCCGATCACGCGCGCTGCCCGGACCCGGGCGCGGACCCGCCCCGTTGGCCGGTCCGTTTCGAGGTCTCCACCGGGCGTTTTTACGGCGCGGCGCGACGGGTGGATCGGGTGCTCTACCAGCGCCTGACGGTGGTGGCTGACGGTACCGACGGGCTCACCCGTTCCGGCACCCTGCGTCTGCGGCTGCCGGATAAGGCGCCGGACGGCACCACGCCCTTCGGCAACTGGACCGCGGACGCCTTCGCCCCGCCCGACCCGGATCTGCTTGGGGTCGGCGAGTTGCCGCCGCGGCTGGACGACGACCAACTCGCCGCCCGTGTGCTGGCATGGATTCGTCTGGGCCGGGCGGACCCCGCTCACCCGCCAATCCGGCTGCGCTTCATCGATGCCAACATGGTGCGGGTGGAGCAGGCGGTGACCGCGCCCCCGGAGATCCTGGGCTATGGAAACGGTCGGACTGGGCAGACCGGTCGGCTCTCGCGCACCCCGGCGATTCTGGACTCCGAGCGTATCCAGGTCCGCGGCGTGCTGGGTTGGGAGAACTGGACCCGGGTGGACGACCTGGGGCTGGCCGGACCCGACGACCCCTTCTATACCCTGGATCCGGGCGACGGGACCGTCACCTTCGGCGACGGCATCCATGGCCGCATCCCGCTGCCGGGCGAGGCCATCCGCTGCCAGTCGTATCGCTATGGCGGCGGGGTCCAGGGCAATCTGGGGGCCGCGCGGATCAACCGGGTGCGTGCCGGCTCGCCGCCCGGCGCCCTGGCGCTGAAGGCCACCAACCCGCTGCCCGCGGAGGGCGGCGCCGACGCCGAAACCCAGGATGCCGCCGCCGCTCGTATCCCCACGGTGTTGCGCACCAACGACCGCGCGGTGGCGGTGGAAGACTTCGTGACCCTGGCCCTGGAGACCCCGGGCACCGCGGTCGGCCGTGCCCATTGCCTGCCCCGCCACAAGCCGCACGAGCGGGTCGACGGCGTCCCCGGCACCGTCACGCTGATTGTGCTGCCGACCTATGATCCGCTGCACCCCGACCAACCCACGCCGGACCGGGAGCAGTTGCGGCGGGTCTGCGCCCACCTGGAGCCGCGGCGCCTGGTGACCACCGAACTCTATGTGACCCCGCCCCAGTATGTGCGGCTGTCCTGTTCGGTGGCCGTGGAACCGGACGCCGGGACCGGCGAGGAGACGCTGCGTCGCCATGTGGAACTGGCCCTGCGCCAGCACCTGGCCCCATTGCCGCCCTATGGACCGGATGGGTCCGGCTGGCCCTTCGGCCGCTCCGTGCGCGACCGTGACTGTGAGGCGGCGGTGCTGCGGGTTCAGGGGGTGCGGCTGGTCAATGAGGTTCTGATCGTCGGCCAGTCCATCAGCCGCAGCGGCACCTCGGCGCCGGTGACCCAGACCGTCCCGCTGCTGCCCTGGCAACTGCCGGTCCTGCTGGAGGTGCGCGTGGCGATCGGGGCGGATGCGGTGGCCGAACCCTTGCCGCCGCTGGACACTGAGCCCGCGCCGCTGCCGGTGGACGCCATGCCGGTCCCGGTCGGCAAGGAGGAATGCTGATGCCCACTCCGGCCTTCGCCCAGCTCACCGGCCGCCCCATGTGGGGGCGTTGCGACCACGATGGGACCCGCATCGAGGGGCAGCCCGGCGCGTCCGGGGCCGTGGTGCTGGCCGGCGCCGACGGCGCGGGCGGCGGCGACGCGGTTCTGAGCCCGGCCGACCTGGCCGCCTGGCGGGCGGTCATGGGATCAGCGGTGGTGATTGCCTGTGCCCCCGATCGCTGCGCCGCGAGCCGGGTGCTGGCCGCCGGCGGCGGTCGGCCGCTCGCGCTGTTGGGGCCTGAGGGTTGGATCGACCTGCCAATGCCGACACCGCCGGCGGCAACCGACCCGTCGGCGCCCGCTGGTCTGGATTTCGCCCCCCTGGCGCCGCCCCCGGTCCCGGCGGCCCCCGCCGCCATCGGCCAGGATCCCTGGGGCCGGCTCTGGCTCTTGGATCACCCGGGCCGGACGGTGCGGCTGCTGGCGCCGGATCTGCGGGTGGAGGCGTCGCTGGCGCTGCCCGCCGGGTTCGATCCGCTGCTGCTCGGCTGCACTGCCTTCGGTCTGGTGGTGACGGAGGCCGCGACGTCCCGGCTCCTGGTGCAACCCTGGGGCGGCGAATGGCGGGGTTATCAGGTGCCGCACCCGGCGGCCGGCGAGGCCCTAGTCGCGCTCGCCGCGGACCCGCGCTTCCCGCGCGCCGTCGCGCTGCTGCGCGGGGCGGCCGGTGCGCACCGGCTGCTGGTGATCGGCGCGGACGAGGTGACCCTCTGGGGCCTGCCCATGGTGCGCGAGCCGCTCCATCTGATCCTGACCGCCGCCGATACGCTGTTGGTGGGCGGAGCCGCGCATCGGCCGGGCGACCCTCGGCCCTCCTTCTTCCGTGAGATGTTGCTCAAGTCCACGGGGCCGGAGGCGGAGCGGGGGTTCGCGGTGCGCGGCTTCGACGGACGCGCCCTTTGGCTGGACGCGGGTCAGGTCTATGCCACCACCGCCGCCGGTGCCCGGATCCTCTATCCCCGTGAGCAGTCCCTGCGCGGTGCGGGCGTCGTGGAGACCTTCGCCCTGGATTCCGGCGTCTTCGCCTGTGTCTGGCACCGCCTGTACCTGGACCTGTGCCTGCCCGCGGACTGTGCGGTGACGGTGGAAGCCAAGACCGGTGATGACCTGCCGCCGTTCGCCGTGCGGCGCGGGCGGCGGCTGCCGGCCGACCTGATCCCGAGCGGCGGCAGCGCGCTGGTCATGCCCGACCTGAACGACCCCTGGCTGCCCTTGGGCTCGCTGACGACGCAGGAGGCCGAGGGTTGGGTGCCGCTCGGGTTCGCTGATGCCCGCCCGGCCCGCGCCGACCTGCCGTTGCCGGCCCTGGACCTGGAGCGGCCCGCCGAGGACCCGCTGGCCCCGCACCGCGCTGCCCAGCCGGCAGCGCCCGCGGCGATGCAGACCCGTGAGTGGCTGATCGTGGCCCCGCCCGGGCGCTACCTGTGGCTGCGTCTGCGGCTCGCCGGTACCAGCCGGCGCGGCCCCGCGCTCTTTGCCCTGCGCGCCAGTTTTCCCCGCCCTTCGCTGCTGGACTATCTGCCCGCCTATTGGCGGGCCGAGGAGCAGGGCGGGGCGGCCACGGAGCGGGCGCTGGCCCTGTTCGAGGGCTGGACTACGGAACTCGATGGGCGGATCGACGTACTCCAGCGGCTGTTCGACCCCCGCCTGGCCCCGCGCGAGGCGCTGGAGTGGCTCGCCTCCTTCCTCGCCCTGGTCTTCGACGACCGCGTGCGCGAGGGGGTACGGCGCCAACTCCTGATCGAGATCGCGCCACTCTACCGGGCGCGCGGGACCCTGCCGGGCCTGACCCGACTGCTCTCGATCCTCGCCGAAGCGGCGGTGCAGATCGTCGAGGGGTTCCGGCTGCGGCGGCCCACGGCGGCCTTTGTCGGCGACTCCGCCCTGGGTCCCGGCTTGGAGATCGGCGGGCGCGAGGGCGCCTTCGACCTGACCGGCGCCGAGTCCTGGGAGCGCGACCTGACCATCGGGCACGCGGCCTTGCTGCTGCGCCGGGCGGGCGACGACCATCCCTGTCCAGCCGCGGCGCCCGCCGACCCGCTCCCGGACGATCCGCTGATCGGCTTCTATCGGCGTCATGCCCACCGCTTTACCGTCATCGTCCCGCGCCCCTGCGATGCGGTCCTGGAGGCGGTGCTGGAACTGGCCATCGAGACTCACAAGCCGGCGCATACCATCCACCGCCTGTGCTGGCTGGACGCCGGCTACCGCGTGGGCAGCGCCAGTCTGGTGGGCATCTCACACCTGGGGTCGGTGCGGCGTCCCGCCCCCGCGGTGCTCGGCGACGCCGTGCTGTCGGGCTTCACCACCCTCCACCGCGGCCGCGACGACGACCGCTACCCTTCCTTCAAACCCATGACCCCATGGGGGACGGCGCTATGAGCACGATGACCGCCGAGACCTTCGCTCCGCTGGATGACCTGGACCCCGCCACCCCGGGCGATCCCTTCACCCGGCTGCGTTACCACTACGGCAAGTTGCTCGGGGCCGAGGACTTCGAGACCGAGCAACGCTATTTCCTGCTGCGCAGTCGGCTGCACAACGCCCTGCTGCATGGGGCCGGCACCGCCTGGGGGCTGCGGGTGCACGAGCAGGTCACCACCGAGCCCGCGGGCCTGCGCCTGTTCTGTGAGCCCGGACTCGCCATCGACGCCCTGGGGCGGGAGATCTACGTCCCGCAACGGGTCTGCCTGGACTTGACCGGACTGGCCGCCACCCCCTTCTGGGGTGACCTCGCGGCGCCGCCGGCAGCGCCGGGCGAGGCTGACGATGAGGAAGAGGACCCGGATCCGCGCCGCCGGGTCTATGTGGTGCTGAGCTACCGCGCCTGTCTGAGCGCCCCGGTGCCGGCCGTGACTCCCCCTTGTTCAGACAGCGATGCCGCGCTGGTCCACTCGCGCATCCTCGACGGCTACCGGGTCTGTCTTCAGGCCGAGGCGCCGCCGGATCCCGCCGCCACCCAGCGCGATATCACCGCTCTCAGTGCTCCGCTTGGGGTGCACGAGCGGCTGCTCGAATTGATCCTGAACCCCAGCCTGGACCTCGCCCGCTTCTGGGGCGGGGCGGACGAGGCCCCGCTCTTGCTCGCGGTGCTGGATCTGCGGCCGGTGGGGACTCCGGTGCAGCGGGTCGAACTCGATGGCGCGATCGACAACGCGGTGCGCGCCATCCTCCCGTCGGTGCAGTCCGTCGCCGACCTGGCGCTCGGGGTGCGCCTGGACGGTGCCCCGCTCCCGGCGGCCTTCCAGGTGACCGGTGTCTCGGCCGCGGCGGGCGGCGACGCCGGCCACATCCTTGTCACCGTTAACACCAGCGCCCCGGTGGACCAGAACAGTCTGACCGATGCGTCCGTGCGGGTGCTGCGCTGGGGTCCCGGCTGGACTGAGCCTGCGATCACGCGCCGCGAGGTCGCTGCCACCGGTTTGCTGATCGCCGTCGCCGAGGCTTGGACTGACCCGACCCCCTATCAGGTCGTGCTGGCCGGCACCGGCGACCAGGCCCTGCTGGACACCCAGGGCCGCCTGTTGGCCGGGGTCGCAGGCGAGGCGGTGCCCGCCGGCAGCGGCCGGGACGCCTGCCTGTCCTCTGTCTACCAAGCCACCGCCTGACCCGGAGTCGAACATGAGCGCATACAATCAGATGAATGTGGACCCGGCGTTCTTCAGGGTCATGGCAAAGATGGCCGGCAATGAGAGCCTGACCCTGGCCGAGGAACGGCTGGTCGCCAACTATCTCACCGGGTTCAGCCCACAAGGGGTAGCGCAGGGTCTGCCCGGCAGCCCGGCGGGGGACCTGCGCGGTGACAATAACCTGCGCCGGACCAATTGGTTCAACGGGCGCTATCTCACCGCCGAGGCGCTGTCGCGGCAGGACACCTATTTCGACGCCAGATCCCGGCTCAACGCTCATGCACTCATGCCCGGTATCGCCTGGGGGTTGGGGCTCGCGGTCAATGGGGCCAACCACACTCCGGTCCTTCCAATCGACGGTCAAGACCCGCGGACCAACGGCTTCCCGGTGGACCGCCGGATCGTGCTGCAGCGCGGGCTTGCTTTCGACCACTTCGGCCGGCCCATCCTGGTCGCGCAGCCGTTCAACTTCACCGTGGAGCAATTGATCGGCACCTATCGCAAGACCCCCCAGCGGGTGGTCGGCGGCGGAACCGAGTTTGCTCCCTGCCTCTGTCTCGCTCCGGACCCGGCCGGCCCCACCAGCGGCGGTCCGGCGGTGCCCCCCGGGACCTATCTGCTGGTCATCGAGGCCGGGGAGACCGAGGAGGGCGGGGCCAAGGTCATGGGGGAGGTCTGCGCCGGGGCCGCCCCCGTCACCTGTCGGGCGGATGCCTGGCGCGGCGGCTTCGGGCTCTCACTGGTGCGTTTCCCGGTGGAACTGCCGCTGCGGCCGGACCTGAGCACCGCCTGGGACTTGCGCGGCACCCTGTCCGCTTACTACTTCGATGTCTTTGAGCACCCGCTGTGGCGGCGTTGGGACCCGGACTTTTTGGCCGACGGGGTCTTTTGCCGGGACACCGGGCCCGGGCGCCACGATGCCGGGGCCATCGCGCTGGCCATGCTCCACCTGGCCGAGGACGGCACCGTGCTGTTTCTGGATCAGTGGATCCCGCGCCGGACCCTCTGCGACACCCCGGCCGAAGACTGGCACCGCACCCGCTTCGGCGCCCCGCCCCGCGCCGCCGCCTGGGCGCGCATCCATCAGTTCCAGTGCATGTTGGCGGAGGGGCTGACCCAGGAGCCGCTGGGCACCTTCAGCAACGACCTCTACACCCGCGGCTTCAGGCACATCCCGCCCATCGGCTTCCTGCCGCTGCGGCTCGATCCGCTGAAAGATCAGGGAAACGACGCGGACTCAAACATCGGCGTGGCCGCGTTCGACGAGATTTTCGCCATGGCCGGTGCCGGGGACTTCCTGGTCTCGCCCCTGGTGCGCCGCGGCATGGCCGAGGCGGCGCGCTATTTCGACAATACCAATGTCATCACCTATGGCGTCGTCGCGCTGCACGACGACGACATCCTTGAGGATCTGAGCAACGTTTTCGACAAAGATCCGATTCAGGTGACCAAACCCCATTGGAAACTCGACGGATCCCTCTACGATCGCTCGCGACAGTCGGCACATAAATCGACGAGCACCTACAAGGTGCTCGCCACAAACAGGTTCTTCGCCACCCTCGAGGTTCTGTTCCGGGTGCTAGGCCTGGAGCACCTGGTCAACCGCCGCACCGAGATCGTCAAGCTGGTGGTGCCGCTGCAAGGACTCACCCGGCGGCACCCGCTGCTCGGGCCGATCGCCGCTGACGCGCTGCCCCAGGGGGCCGCCTGGGGGCTGAACCCGGCGGCGACCGCCGGCGGACCACTCGCCAACCTGGATCCGGAACTGTTCCAGGAGGCCGCGGCCCTGGCCGGGATCATGCAGCGTCTGGGGCTCGACATGCTGCCGCGGCACTTCGTGGTCTATGTCAAACAGCGCCTGGTACTCCTGGATCTGCTGTTCTATGTGTTGGAGCTGATCCAGGTGCTGATCGAGTGGGTGACCCTAGCCGGGGCCATCGTCAAGGTGGGCAACGCTCAGAACACGGCGGGCAACCAAGCCCAAATCCCGGCGGCCCAGGTCCAGCATTTCCGGAGCGCGCTCGCCGCCCAGCCGGTGGAGAAGCGTGCCATCATAGCCGCCGTGCTGGGCCGGCCCGAGGTTCAGGAGACCCTGGTGCGGGCCGCGGACCTCTCCGGGTCGGAGCTCGCGATCTCCAGCCGCAATCTGGCATTCCGGCGCGACGTGGCCGCGGTCGAGGCGCCCCTGGCCTTTGAGATTCCGGACGAGACCCTGCGCCGCCGCACCGCTGTCGATCGGGTGGCCGATGCCTATGCCGCCGAGTACCCGGACTACCAGGTCCTGCAAATCCTGGCCGCCGTCCAGCCCCCGACCCAAACCCTGGCGGTGGTCGACAAGCTCGCCATCGGCCGGGCCGCCGCGCGCCAGGGGACCGTGGCGGACGCCCTGACGACCGCGGGTCCCACGGTCTTTGCGGACAACGACTCCCGCTCACTCTACGCGGACCTGCGCCGGACGATGGGCGAGCGCAAGATCAGCGACTATGTGCCGGATGCCAAGACCGAGTTGACCGCCGACGACGTCCTGGCGCGTTCCCCGGCCGAGGCCGAGGCGGTCCTGGGCGCTGAGACCTACAAGCAGTTCACCGCGGCCTTCACCACGGAGCGGGCGGCGGCCACCGCGGGTGCGGAGGTCTTGAGCAAAGGCGTGCCGACGGCCGTGGCGGACCAACTGGAGACCGAGATCCGCGCCGGGTCCACCCCCGCGGCGGCGATCGAGAAAGTCAAGGCGGGCACCGCCATCGAGAACCGGCCGCTGCTCGACTCCGCCGCCATGGTGCTGCGCATCAACGGCGGCGACCTGGCCGCCTTGCAGCGCATCAAACGCACGCCGAGCCGTTAGGCCATGACTGCTACGCTCGCCATCGATCGGCTTTCGACCCGGATCCGGGTCGCGGACCCGGACGTGGCCGCGGTGCTGACCGGACAGGTCCGCGCCGTGCTCGGCGGGCGGCTCAGGCAGGACCTGGACGGGATTGCCGGCCGCGCCCTGGCCCGCGCCGGACTGCCGGCGAGCGCGGTGGTGGCGGTGCGTCGGCTGAGCCTGCGCCTGCGGGTCGGCGCTGGGGTGGACAGCGGACGCCTCTCGCGAGGCTGGGCCGATGCCTGTGAGCAGGCGCTGGCGCAGTCCTTGTCCGGGGTGCCCGCGGGGTCGGACGCCGATGCCGCGGATCAGGTCTGGTTTCCGGACCCCTGGGCGGCGGAGCGCCGTTACCTGGAGCTGGCCGCGGCCGGGTTGCCCCCGGCCTGGTGGGCGTCGGCGCTGGTGGGCGCGGGGGCGGACGTGCCGCGGCCCGCCGTCATCCTGCAACGCTGGCTGGCACTGGACCCGCCGCGGGCGGTGATCACGATGACCGCGCTCGCCGCGGCCGACCAGCGGGTCACGCGGCTGCTCAGTCAATCGGAGGCGGCGGACCTGACGCGGGCACTGGTGGTCCGACTGAGCGCCGCCGCGCCCGCGTTGCCGAACGGGGAGGGGGCGCCGACGGATGACGGCGCGGCCGGGCGTGCGCGGGCCGCATTCCTGCGGGAGGCGCTGGGCCCTCTCCGCGAGCTGGCCGAATCGTTGACGGCTGCCGCCGGGGGCGCTGACACCGCCGGGCGCAGCCGAGCCGCCCCCTGGCTGGCCGCCGCTCTGTTTGCCCGGTGTCCCGTGGTCTGTCGGCTGTCGCCAACCCTGATCTTGGATCTGATCGCGCGGACGCTGGTCCAGTGGGCGGGCTCGTCCGCGGTCGGCCCGACGCTCCCGTCCGCGGGCGCGGCCGACTCCCACCCCGGCGCGCGGCGAGCGGCGGTCGCCGGGCGACCCGATCAGGGGCCCGGAGGCGCGGTAGCGGCCGAGTCGTTCGCGGACTCCGGCCGCGTGTCCGACGCGGCGGACGCGAGATCGACCGATGGGATGCCGGGTACGCCGATCCATGCCGGGGGCCTGTTGCTCCTGATCCGGCCGCTGCTCAAGCTCGGGCTGCTTGCGGACGCCCCGCATCTGGCCAATCGTCTGGGTGACCTGGCACTCACCGCGCTGCGCCGGGTCCTGGCGCCGCTGCCGCCCGGTGAACTGGCGGCGGCGCTGGAGCGCGAGCGGCCCCTGCTCGCGGTGTTTGCCCCGGAGTGCGACTGGGCGGCGCGCATCGCCGCTATCCCGGTCCGGGACCCCGCGGCGGCCGCCGACCTGCTGGGCGCCCTGAGCGCCGTCATCCCGGCGGACATCGCCTTCGCGCCCGGTGCGTCGCGCCGGGTCTTCGGCGCTGCGACCCCGGCCATCGGCACCGCGGCCGACCTGCTGCTCGCCCGGCTCTTGCTGCGCCCGGGACGGCTGCGCGTCACCGACTGGGAGGCCGAACTGACCTGGCCCCTGGCCGCGGCGGATCTGGCCCTGCGCCGTGCCGGCTGGGACCAGGATCCGGGTTGGGTGCCCTGGCTCGGGCGTACCCTGCGCCTGCGCTTCGGAGCACCGGGATGAGCGCGGTGAGCCTGGTGCCGCGGGCGGCGCCGGTCGCCCTGCTCGACCTGTGGCTGGCCCTGGCCGCCGGGCGCCTGCTGTTGCGCCGCCCGGAGGACGCGGGACTGCGGCGCCTGGTCACCGCGTACCAGCCCGTCGCCGATCCGCGCGCCCTGGCCGAGTGGATCGCCGCCGCGTCCGCCACACTGTTCGCGGCCCTTGCCGACCATCCGGAGCGCGAGCCGCTGGGGCGGATCAGCGCCGGCTGCGGGTTGTCCGGATTCGACCTGGACCTGCTCGCCTTCGCCGTGCTGCCCTGTCTGAGCGAGGACGGCGCCGCGACGGTCGCCGAACTCAGCGGCGGCGCGCGTCGGCTGACGCTGGGTCTGGCCCTGAAACTCCTGTTCGGCGATGCCGCGGATCCCGCCGCGGTGCGCGCCGCGGTCCGTGCCTCGCCTCTCTGGTCGAGCGGCCTGATCCACCCCGGCGAGGCCGCGCGTCCGACCCTGGAGCGTCGGCTGGACCCCACCGAGTCCCTGCTGGCCGGGCTCGACGGGGCGGCCCCATCTCACGTGGGGGAGGGCTGGCGCCCGCGGTGGGTGCCGCCCCAGTCCCGGCCCACCGAGAGCATCCGGCGGGCGGCCGAACGGTTGGCCGCGCAGCCGGGGATCTGTGTTCACCTGGCGGGTCAGCCGGAGCGTGCCGAGCAGGTTCTGGCGGTGGTCGCCGGGGCGGCCGGGGCCCTGGTCCTGGACGCCCCGGACGACCCCCATGCCGCTGCGCCCTGGGCCGAGGCGCAGGTGGTTGGGCTGGGCACCGGTGCGCTGGTCGCCCTGCGTACCGACGCGCTGCAGTTGGCCGCGCCCTGGTCCGGAGTCGACGACAGACCAGTCGGCGGCGCCGCCGCGCCGCTGCCGGTGATCGCCCCGGCCACCTTCATCCTGCGCGGACCCCAGGTGCGGCTGGTGCGGCTGGAGGTCGGCGCCAATGATCCCTTGGAGCTGTCCGACGCCTGGCGCGCGGCCCTGGGCCTGGATCAGGCGGCGGCGGATGAACTGGCCGGACGCAACTGGCTGGATGCCGATGCGCCGCGGCGCGTTGCCGCGGTGCTCCTGACCGCGCCCGCGACCGGCGTCGTCGGTGCCGGGCTGGAGGAGGCCCTGGCCGAGGTGGCCAGCCTGACCCCGCCGCGCGCCCTGCGGCTCGCCACCCGTCGCACGCCCGAGGTCCCCTGGGGGCGGCTGGTGGTCCCGGCGGAGACCCAGACACGGCTCGCCGACCTGGTGCGGCGGGTGCGTCGTCGGGTCACGGTGCAACTGCGCTGGGGTCTGGCCGCGGGCGGGCGCGGACGCTCGGTCATCGGGCTGCTGCACGGCGACTCCGGCACCGGCAAGACGCTGGCCGCCGAGGCCATGGCCACCCGGCTGCAACTGCCCATGCTGGCGGTCGACCTGTCGCTCGTGGTCTCCAAGTACATCGGCGAGACCGAGAAGAACCTCGCGGAACTCTTTGCCGCCGCCGAGGGCTTCGCGGCACTGCTCTTCTTCGACGAGGCCGACGCACTGTTCGGGCGCCGCACCAATGTGCAGGACGCCCACGACCGATACGCCAACATCGAGGTCAACTACCTCCTGCAGCGCCTGGAGGCGTTCGAGGGGTGCGCCATCCTCGCGACCAACCTGCTCCAGGGGGTGGACGAGGCCTTCCTGCGGCGCTTCGATCAGGTCATCCACTTCCCGCGCCCGGGGGTGGCCGAGCGGCTGCACATCTGGCGCGGCCATCTGCCCAAGGGACGGGTGGCGCCGGGTGTCACGGCAGAGCAGTTGGCGCTGCGCTTCGAACTCACCGGAGGTGAGATCCGCAACGCGGCCATCGGGGCGGCCTTTGCCGCCGCCGACGGCGATGGGGTGGTCACCGGCGCGCTCCTCGAGGCGGCGGTGGCCGAGGAATTCAACAAGAAGGGCCGGCCCTTTCCCGGCCGCCCGGGAGGAGCCGGATGACTGACATCAATACGACCCTGACCCAGACCGAAGCCACCCTGGCGGCACTGCAGCAGACCGCGGCCGCCGCCGCCGCGGGAGGCGCCGCCCAGGCCCAAACCGCGGCGGCGGCCTGGCAGGCGGTCGCCGAGCTCGCGGCCGCCAAGGCGCAGGCCGATGGCCTGCGCGCTCAACTCGTGGCGCGCGACGCCAAGCTGGCCCAGGCGCTGACGGCCCGCGCGGCGGCCCTGGCCAAGGCCGAACTGGAACGCACCGCGGGCGATAAGCCACTGGCCGACGTCACCGCGACCGCCCTGGCCGCGGTGGTGGCAGCCGCCGCGGGCACCACCCCGGCCAAGCTGACGAGCGACGCGCTCCCGGCGGTCAACAAAGTCGATGACGACATCGCCGAGTTGGACGACAGCGCGGTGAACGACCTGGACTCCGCGGAGCAAGACCTGCTGGTCAAGCAGGCGGCCTACGACGCAGAGCAGATGGCCGCCGACGCGGCCCTGGCCGCGGCGGAGGCCGCGCCGTTGGACCTGCCCAAGACCCTGGCCCGTGCCCTGGTGCGGCGTGAGGAGGCGGCCGGCTGGGCGACGGCGGGAGCGGCGACCCCGCCGGCCCTTGGTGCCGCCGCGGCGGTCGCTTATGCGGACTATGAGGCGGCGCGCAAGGTCCTGAATGACGCCAAACAGGCCAGCGCCGAGACCAAGCTCACGACTGACTGGACCGCCGCCCGCGATCTGGCGCTGTCGGCGCTGGCCGACCTGCTCGCCGCCCGCACTTGGGTGAGCGAGTGCCGTCTCAAACTGGCGATCAAGCGGGCCGAGCTGGCGGCCAAAGGCAGCACCCGCGACGCGGACGCCGCGGCGGCGGTCAGCGACGCACTGAACCCGCCAGCCCCGCCCGGTCCTTGAGGGTCTGATCATGGCCCGTCGACTCATCCGCGCCAGGCTGCCGGCCCCGACCCATGATCACGGCGCCGAGCACCGCGCCGAGCGCGTCGCTCACGGTGAGCGCCCGTCGCCGGGGGGGCGGGTGCCGGCCACCCGCGCCCCCGCCGCCCTGGGGCTCGGGCCGGGCCAGGCGCTGCCCGCGGCGGAGCTCGGCTATTTTCAGCGGCGTCTGGGGGCCGACCTGTCGGCGGTGCGCATCCATCCCGAGGCAAGCGCCGCCGCCGCCCTGGACGCCAATGCCTTCGCCACCGGGCGCGACATCGGCATGGCCCCGGGGCGCTTCCGTCCCGGGACCCGCGAGGGTCGCCGGTTGCTCGGGCACGAGCTGGCCCATGTCCTGGAGCAGGGGGCGAGCGGCGTTGCGGCCATGCAGCTCGACGGTCCGCCGCGTCCGGGCGAGCCGGAGTTGAAGCTCCCGGACAAGGAGGCCGCGGCGACTTCCGAGGCCGTCGGCGGGGGACTCGAAACCGTGGTCGATGTGGCCGCGCAACAGCCGTCCCTCATGGATCCGCTCAAGGCCTATGCCGAGGCCAAGTGGAACCAACTGCCGACGGATGCGCAGGCGGGCGTGGCCGTGGGCGGCATTGCCATGTATGGCACCTTTCTGGCCGGGATGCTGTCCAGCGCCAAGGGCCGGGCGCTTCTGTCCGACTTCAACCTGGCCACGCCGCTCGCCGTCGTGCCCTATGGCACGCTCGATGAGGTGCGGTTCATCCTGCCGCCGACGGGGGAGGGGCCGATCCTATTCGGCGGGCGGCTCAAGGGCGACGATTGGCTGCGCCTGGCGTTCGGCAGTGCGAAAGATCAGTTTGCCCCGACCCTCGGGATCGATCTCACCTGGCGCTATGATCCGGGCAGCGACCGCCTGGGCCTGTCCGGCGGCAAGGTCGATCTCGGTCTGATGCCGGGCCTGAACCTGTCGGCCGGGGCCGGGGTGGGCCTGAGTTGGCCCACTCCCATGACCGACCCCAACGGCGCCCCGGCCTGGTCGATGCAACGCCTCCCGGAGACGGGTCCGAGTATGGGACCGGCGGGCTTCGGCGCCTTCCTCAGCGTCGACCTGACCCAACTGCCGCTGGTCCCGCCCTGGCTGCGTTTGCAGCTTGGCGGGGTGCCGGAAAAGAAGTAAGGTCATGGCCGCTGGTCGGGCTACCGTCGCCGAGCAGGACTCCGGCAAGCGGGTAAAGTTCAGCCGTCCGGGTGACCGCGAGGAGCTGCAGGCGCGTACGCTGGCTCGCCAGGCCGTTTCAGGCGCCCCGGCCTGCACCGCCTGCGCGGGTGCGGTCATGCCCTGTCCTGCCTGTCGGGCGGCGGCCGGGTCGGTGCCCGCCGACGGCGTGCATCGATCGGTTGCGCTGCCCGCGCCAGTGGCGCGTGCCCTGTCGGGCGCGGGGGAGGCGCTGCCGGGTCCAACGCGCGCCCACTTCGAGCGGCGCTTGGGCGCGGATCTGGGCGGGGTGCGATTGCACCGTGACGCGGGGGCGGACCTGGCCGCACGGTCGGTGGGGGCGAACGCCTTTACCCTCGGCAATCGCATCGCCTTCGCCGCGGGTGCCTATGGTCCGGAGGCACCCAATGGCCTGGAGCGTCTCGGTCACGAGCTGGTGCATACCCTCCAGCCGGGGGCCCGGGAGACCTTGCGGCGGGACGAGCCGCGCGACGGCGGCAGCGCCGGTGGTCCCGGTGCGGCCCCAGCCACTCCTCTGGTCCCCGATCCGGTAGCGGGGATGGTCCCGCGGCCGGCGCCAGACGCGTCGGCCGCGCCGTCCCCCGCGGGCATGAATGACGAGCAGCGCTTGGCACGCATTGCGGAGATCCTGACCAACTGGGTGGTTGGTCCGCTCGATGAGCTCGAACTCGAAGCGCTGTGGGGCGCGTTCAAAGATCGCCTGCCGCAGATCGCGGGCGATCATCCGGGCCTATGGAACCTGTCATGGAGCCGCGGTGCGCGCGTGGCGAGTCTGCCGGCGGCGGCGCATTTCCTGAACGAATTTGAAGAGCGGGCGCGGGATACGGTGCGCCGCTTGTTGACCGACAGCGAGAATCGGATCAACGCTGAGCGCATCCGCTACGGTATACGCGAGATCCGCACCGAGAGTATCGAGCGGCGGATGACGCCGACCGGTGATCGGGGTCCGGGCGGGATGCCGATTCGCGCCGAGGAGGACGTCACCGTCGTCAGTCGGTCCTATGCGATGGCGGATTCTCCCGAATCCACCGGCCTGCAAGCCGCCGCCGGGGAGTTAGTCACCAAACGCAATGAGGTCGAGCGGCGCGTCCAGGCGATGCGTGTCCGGCAGATGGCCCATGAACGCACGGTCAGGCAGCCGACCGGCGACCGGGGCCCCGGGGGGCTGCCGATCATGGAGGACGTGACGGTCGTGACCGACCGGGCGGCTCATGCGGCGATTGATCAGGAGATGCGTGAGGCGGAGTCGGAATACGACGGCTTAAGGGTCAGGATGGAGGGTCGTCACCCGATCCTGGCCACCTATGCGGGTGCGGACGGGCGCGCCGGCCTGCGGCGGCTTGCCGAATCCGGCGGGACCCCGGACTCGGCCGCGGCCCTGTACGGGGTGATTGCCGACCGTTTGGCCAATATCGAGCGGGTGCGCCGGGAGCTGGTTCCAGGCGGTGGTGTGGTGGTCTGGAAGCTCCCCGAGATCCTCGCCATGACGCGCTCGGAGATGGGCATCGCGGACGACTCGTTGCGGGCCTTCATGGTCGCCGCCAAGGTCGATCAATACGAAGCCGATCATCAATTACAGCAGGCGGCCGTGGGGGCGATCGCCCTCGGGCTTGGGCTGCTGGCGGCGGTGCCCACCGGCGGTTCGAGTCTGGTGGCCGCCGGGACCGCGGTTGCGGCCGTGGGCGGGGCCGGGGTCAGCGCCTACGTGGTTTATGCGGGCGTGCAGAACTATTTGCTGGAGTCCGCGGCCACCGGTACCGATTCTGACCGGGCTCGCGCAATCTCCCAGGAAGACCCGTCACTCTTCTGGCTGGCCGTGGATATCGTGGGCGCACTGGTGGACGCCGCCGCCGCGGTGACCGCGGTCCGTACCGCGATGCGCACCGCGGCGGCGGCCTATCGCGAGCTGGCCCCCCTGGTCCACACGGCCGCCCGGACCGGGGAGTCGGCGAACGAGGCGATGGACGCCCTGCGGACCGCCGCGGGTCGGCATGGGGTGCCGTCGGCGGTTCTGGAGCGCATCGTTGCGCGCACCCGGCGCCTGCGCGAGGGCGCTGACGAGGTGGCGGTTGCCGTCGCCCGCGTCGAGCACGCGGAGCTCGAGGCTGGCCGGGCGCTCGCCAAAGACGGTCATTTCCTGGCCGAGTTGCCTGGCACCGGCGGGCACGGACTGAAACTGACAGCCTCCGGCCAGATCACCCGTTGCTCTGCGCCCTGTCTGTTCCTGCGCGGGTTGTTTGCCGAGCAATTGGCGCGCAATTCGGACCTGGAGGCCAAGCTCGTGGGGCTGGAGACCCGCGCGCGGGCGGCGGCTGCCGCTAATGATACCGGGGAAGGCGGCCGCATCCTCGCCGAGGTCCGCGATCTCGAAGGGCGTCTGCGTGATCTCGCGCCACCGGTAGTGCCCAAGGCGGAGGCGGGCATGGGCGGGCGGATGCGGGCGGTGACCAACGCGGATGATCTGGAGTACGTGCGTATGCATCGCCCGGACCCGCGGCGGCCCCCGGCCGCGGTTCTGGACTCGGCACTGAGTCCCGAGCAGCGCCAATTGCGCCAAGCGGATTGGGAGGATTACTGCGCCTACTACCAGGGGCGTGTGGAACAACTGGAGCATCAACTCGGCGTCGGCGGGAGCGGCATCGAGTCTCCCATCGATTGGGACAGCTATCGCCAGTTCCTCGGGTCGGAGTCGCACATCCAGCGCGGATGGGGCTTCCAGCAAGGGGTTACCGGGAGCATGACGGACCCATCCGTAGCCGATGCCTTCCTGACCGAGGGGGACATCGCGCTCAGCCGGTCGGCGCGGCCCACCGCCGCACCCGGTCAGGTCGTCCGTCCGGACCAATTCATGGTGGACCTAGAGCAGTTGCGCCTGATGCAGGACGGCCGGCTCACGTCCACGGCCCTGGACGTGACAGCCGCATCCAACAAGAGCCGACGCTTCGACCAGCTCCTGCGCGATGGAACCCAGGCGGAACTGCGGGCGGTGGAGCAGACCATTGGCCGGGATATCACGGAGCTATTCGACAAATATTCAGGCGTGCTGCATGTGCGCCGGGAGGGCGCGCTGATGGGGCGGCAGGTGCATATACGCGAGTTGATCCTGGTCTATGACCTGGAGCGGGTTCCCGCGCCATTCCGCGAGGCGGTTCGCTCCATTGCCTCGCGGTTGGGAAGCGAGCGTGCCGCACGCTCGGGTTTCACGTTCTGGATTGCATTTCAGTAGAGCCAGAGTTCCACCCACCGCCCCAGCGCATCCTGGAGTCCCGCCTTGGTCATCGGCTTGGCGACAAAGTCGTCCATGTCGGCCGCCAGAAAAGCGTTGCGATCCGTGTCCATGGGGTTGGCGGTGAGGGCCAGCACCGGGGTGTGCGGTGAGCCCCGATCGGCCTCCAGTTCACGTCGCAGACGAGTGGCTTCAAAGTCGTTCATGTCGTTGACGCCAAAGCTTGCTCCTTGCCGTGATCTTCATCACATTTTTCAGTTTTTTTGCTATCCTTGTTCATGTCGTTCAGCACGCAGTCGCGATTCCGACGGCGTGCCTGGTTCGGTGGGGCGAGGTACGGCGGACGGTTTTGCCGGGACGCGACTGGGGCGTTACCAATGTCAGGCAGAACACGTGATGCTAAAGTTAGGTCCTGAATTCATCGAGAGACAAGCACCATGAAACACCAGATTGCGCTGACTGCGGCAGGCTGCCGCCATGAACTGCCTCAGCCCGATCGTCTGTCAAGAGCGATCACCGAGTGTCTGCGGCAACAAGGTACAGCGCTCGCTTGTGTCCTGGGTTTCAGTGCTGCCTTGGCCGCTGCCGCCCCGCTGCAGGCCGCCACCTTCACCGTCAGCAACACCAATGACGCGGGTGCCGGCAGTCTGCGCCGGGCGCTCAACGCCGCCGTTGCCAGTCCCGGTCCCGATGAGATCGTCTTTGCATCGCATGTCAGCGGGACTATCACTCTGACGTCTGGTCCACTGAAGCACGTCGACACTTACGATCACGACACTGATGACCCACCCGAAGATTTGATCGTTACTGGCCCCGGAAAGGATAAGCTCACGATCGACGGCAATGGCGGAAGCGCTGTCTTCAAGGCTCGGCTGGTGACTGGTTCCCTCAGAGTATCCGGGCTCACGCTGAAGAATGCGGATGTGGGATTGGATATTGGCGCTTTCACAGATCTCGACCATGGTGCCACGATTGAAGATTGTAAGATCACAGAAACCGCCAAAACGGGAATCTCAATCGTTGGGGATAGTTTTATGGGCTACTACAGCGGGCCGTCTCTGCTGCAGAACCTCGTGATCTCCGGCAATGGGGGAACTGCCGTCGAACTTGAAGATGCAAAAACCATTATTGCTGGAAGCATCATCGCTGATAACGGCGGCAAAGGTATCGAGTCATTGAACCTCCACGACGAGTACTGGTGGCGCTATGGGGCGCCTTTTGAAGTGGAAAACAGCGCCATCGCGCGTAACGGGCAATCTGGACTGGTCTGCTATTCGTTGGGGGACACTTCCGTGCGCCGAACCCAGATTATCGATAACCTCGGAAACGGAGTAGCGTGCGACTGGTCTGTTGTCGAAGAATCCACTGTGTCGGGGAACAGCGGCCGTGGTATAGCGGGTAGTAAGATTGTGGTTAGGGGGAGTACGATAGTCGGCAACAAGGGTGGCGGCATTTCCGCTGGGCCATCGTATATGTATGACTCGAACTCCCTAACGGTGCTTAACAGCACAATTTCCGGAAACGAGACGAATGGTCAGGGTGGCGGAGTTGTGCAGGATTATGGAGATGAAGGCGCTTATACTCTCATAGAAAACAGCACCATCACCGATAATAAGGCAGCCATCGGCGGTGGGTTTTACAAATCCGATGGTCGTACCGAGGCCACGCGAATACGCAACACCATTATTGCGGGTAACGAAGCACCGCGTAACCCGGATACTCGATTGTCGGCGGAAGTGACTTATTCGCTGATCGGGGACCCGGGCGATGCCTACCTCACCGACCCGGTACCCGGCTCGAATCTCTTTAGAGTAGACCCACTGCTCGGCCCCTTGGCGGACAACGGCGGTCCGACGCTGACCCACGCCCTGCTGCCCGGCAGCCCCGCGATCGACCGCGGCGACCCGGGCGTCGTGGACCCGGCGGCCAACGATCAGCGGGGAACGGGCTTCAGCCGGGTCGTGAACGGGCGGATCGATATGGGCGCCTTCGAAGTCCAAGGCGGTCCGGCCGCGGTTGCCGCCGTGGGAACCTGGCGCCCCGGCGATCGCAAATTCCGGCTGGACGCCAACGGCAACGGCCGCTGGGATGGCGGGGCCGGTGGTGATCGCCTGACCGCCGCCTTCGGTGTTGCGACCGACCTCCCGGTGCGTGGTGACTGGAACGGCGACGGCACCGCCGACCTCGGGGTGCGCAGCCCTAGTTCGAGTCAGTTCGCCCTGGACATGAACGGCAATGGCCGCTGGGACGGGACGGCCGGCGGCGATCTCCTGACGGTCGCCTTTGGGTATGCGGCCGATCTCCCGGTGAGCGGTGACTGGAACGGTGACGGCACCGACGACATCGGAGTGTGGCGTCCGAGCACGCGCCAATTTTTCCTGGACCTGAACGGCAATCACCGGTGGGACCTGCCGCGCGGCGGCGACCTGCGAATCGATGGCTTCGGTCTCGCGACCGACCTCCCGGTGACGGGTGATTGGAACGGCGACGGCACTGACGACATCGGGGTGTGGCGCCCGAGCACGGGCGAGTTTTTACTGGACGCCAACGGCAATCGCCGCTGGGACGGGGTGCCTGGCGGCGACCTCCAGACCGCCGCCTTCGGTGCTGCGACCGATCGCCCGGTGGCGGGCGACTGGAACGGCGACGGCACCGATGACATTGGCCTCTGGCGCCCCAGCACCCGACAGTTCCGCTTGGATGCCAACGGCAACCACCGGTGGGACGGGGTGGCCGGCGGCGATGTCCTGACGGGCACGTTCGGCGCGGCCACCGATGTGCCGGTGGCGGGGCGATGGTGACCCCGTCGATCCGCCGGGGCTGGGGTGCGCTCGATCGGTCCCGCGCGCCGAGCGCGGGGTGTTCGAGCGCGTTCGCGCCGACGCGATGCCGGGCCTTGGTCCTTCCGACCAGCTATCTCATCTGGAGTCCATGGCTTCAGCCGTGGACTCCAGCCGGCCGGCACCGCGGCTGATCGGAACTATGAACAACGCCCGATTCCGTGCGTCCGATCGGTAAGAACCAGCGATCTCTGATTGATGCTGTCCGATGCAGGAGCCCTGCCTCGTTCACGACAGAGATTGCTCGTTGCCGTGATCTTCATCGCATTTTTCAGTTTTTTTTGCTATCCTCTTTCTCACCGTTCAGCGCGATTGTCGAGATTCCGAAGGGGCGCATGGTTCCATGGGGCGAGGCCCGGCGGGCGGTTTTGCCGGGACGCGACCCGAGCGTCAGCAATGTCAGGCTGAACAGGTGATGTTAACTTTGGTCCTTAATTCATTCATCGACAGACAATCCCATGAAAAACAAGGTCACGCTGACTGCTGCGGGCTGCCGCCGTGAACTGCCTCAGGCCCATCCTCTGGCAAGGGCGATCACCGAGTGCCTGCGTTCGCACGGTACATCGCTCGCGTGTATCGTGGGTTTCAGTGCGGCCTTGGCCACCGCTCCGCTGCAGGCGGCCACTTTCACCGTTACCAACACCAATGACGCGGGTGTCGGCAGTCTGCGGCAGGCATTACAGTTGGCCAACTCGTATCCTGGGGCAGATCAAGTCACACTCAGCAGTGTCAGCGGCACTCTGGCGCTGACCTCCGGGTCGCTCTCGATCACCGATTCAGTCACGATCAGCGGGCCGGGCTCGGATCTCCTGACGATTGAGGGTAATCTTGCCACACCACTGATTCAAGTCAATGTCACCGACGCTGATATCACGCTTTCGGGGCTGACCTTGACGCGCGGCGCCGCGGGGGACAGCAGTAGCGGGGCCATCACGTGCGAGATGGCGGTTGAGCAAGCAGGGTCGACGCTGACGATCAGCGACGCTGTGATCACAGGTAATGTCGGATTCGGAATCGGCGTCAGTGTTCTCTCTTCTGTCCCCTACAGCACGGCTCTTATCATAATTAGTGACAGCACCATTTCTGGGAATTCCGCTGGTGGGGTTATATTTAAAACCTTTAGTAACAAGGTTATTCCGACACTGCGGGTAAATCAGAGTACGATCAGCGGAAACAGCGGACCTGGACTCGATGGCAGGTCCCCTATTATTGCAGACTATTACTATGCATTTAACGCCCAAATTGACGTTCAGGGCAGCCGCATCCTTGATAACGCAGGCATCGGGATTAGTAGTCAATGTACGGCCGTTTCGGTCAATAACAGCACCATCGCTGGAAACGGTGGTGGTGTCAGGGCGAGCGGCGGGTTTTGCAGTGATTTAGGACCAGGCGCGACGATTATTACAAATAGTCAGATTTCGAGTAACGACGGTGCTGGGGTGGAGGCGTTCTATTTCGGCCATCCCCGCGTATTAAACAGTGAGGTTTCCGGCAATCGCGGAGATGGGGTTTCTCTTCATACCATCGGCGGTTCCATTGTGGTCGAGAGCAGCCGGATTTCCGGAAATGAGGGGGTCGGAGTTGAAGAAGACGGCGGCGATCGTTATAGTTCGAGGTGTTCTGTAAACAACAGCACGATCGATAACAATCAGGGCGGCGGGATTGGGGCTTTTGGCTACTCTTCCATTTCGCTTGATATCAGCAACAGCACGATTTCTGATAATTCCGGCGCGTTCGGCGTGATGCTTTCCTCTGTCCAGCAAGGTCCTCTCCGTATTCTCAACAGCACGATTTCCGGGAATGCGACGGATGGGCTGGGGCACGGTGTCCATTGGTATTACTACTTTGAAAAAAATGCGAAAGCCTTGCTGGAGAATAGCATCGTGGCAGGTAACGCTGTCGGTAGTTCTGGCTCTGATCTGGCGGGTGTCTTCACTGCCGCGTACAGTCTCATTCACGCGCCAGGCTCGGCCACCATTCACGAGGCTGTAGCCGGCTCGAATCTGATCGGTGTCGATCCTGGGCTCGGTCCATTGCAGGACAACGGCGGTCCGACGCCAACCCACGCCCTGCTGCCCGGCAGCCCCGCGATCGACCGGGGCGACCCGGGCGTCGTGGCCCCGAGGGCCAACGACCAGCGGGGAGCGGGCTTCAGCCGGGTCGTGAACGGGCGGATCGATATGGGCGCCTTCGAAGTTCAAGGCGGTCCGGCCGCGGTTGCCGCCGTGGGGACCTGGCGCCCCGGCGACAGTAAATTCCGGCTGGATGCCAACGGCAACGGCCGCTGGGATGGCGCGGCCGGTGGTGATCGCCTGACCGCGGCTTTCGGTCTTGCCACCGACCTCCCGGTGCGCGGTGACTGGAACGGCGACGGCATCGACGACCTCGGGGTGCGCAGCCCCGGCACGAGTAAGTTCGCCCTGGACACGAACGGCAATGGCCGCTGGGACAGGACGGCCGGCGGCGATCTTCAGACGATCGCCTTTGGGTATGCTGCCGACCTCCCGGTGAGTGGTGACTGGAACGGCGACGGCACCGACGACATCGGGGTATGGCGCCCGAGCACGCGCCAGTTCTACCTGGACCTGAACGGCAATGACCGGTGGGACAGGCCGCGTGGCGGCGATCTGCGGATTGATGGCTTCGGTCTCGCGGCCGACCTCCCGGTGACGGGTGATTGGAACGGCGACGGCACCGACGACATCGGGGTGTGGCGCCCGAGCACGGGCGAGTTTTTACTGGATGCCAACGGCAATCACCGGTGGGACGGGGTGTCTGGCGGCGACCTCCAGACCGTCGCCTTTGGTCTCGCGTCCGATCGCCCGGTGAGCGGCGACTGGAACGGCGACGGTAAGGATGACGTTGGCGTCTGGCGCCCCAGCACCCGTCAGTTCCGATTGGATGCCAACGGCAACCATCGTTGGGACGAGGCGGCCGGCGGCGATGTCCTGACGGGGGCGTTTGGTGCGGCAACCGATGTCCCGTTGGCGGGGCGATGGTGACCACGTCGCTGCGCCGGGGCATGGGCGCGATCGATCGGTCCCGCGAGCCGCGCGCCGGGTCATCAAGCGCGTTCGCGCAGCAGCGATTGCGTGCGGCCGAGTTGCACGGGTCAGAGAAGATCTACCCATCGCCCTAAGGCGTCGCGGAGCCCCGCTTTGGTCATCGGCTTGGCGACAAAGTCGTCCATGCCGGCGGCCAGACAGGCGTTGCGATCCGCGTCATGCGTATTGGCGGTGAGGGCCAGCACCGGGGTGCGCGGCCAGCCCCGTTCGGCCTCCAGTTCACGCAGCAGGCGGGTGGCTTCGAAGCCGTCCATGATCGGCATCTGGACATCCATCAGGACGACATCGATGCCGCCCAGGCCAAAGGTGTCGAGCGCATCCAGGCCGTTGGCTGCAATGACCGTGGAACAGCCGAGCCGTTCGAGCATGGCCGCCGCCACTTTCTGACCGACCAGGTTGTCCTCGACCAGCAGAACCCGCCGCGGCGCGGCCGGTGTCGCGGCCGGCGCCGGGGGGGACCGCGGTGCGGCGCCCGCCGTGTGACTGATGGTCAAGGGCAGTCGGACCTTGAAGCAGGCGCCCTGATCGGGCTGGCTGTCCACGCTGATGCAACCGCCCATGAGGTCCAGCAGGCGGCGACAGATCGCCAGTCCGAGTCCGGCGCCACCGTGGCGTCGGGTGAATGAGGCGTCGGCCTGGGTGAAGGGGGTGAAGAGTCGGGCTTGGATCTCGGTGCTGATCCCGATGCCCGTGTCGGACACCGTGAGCACCAGTTCGTAGCGGTCGTCGCCCAGGGGGGCACCGCCGATGGTCACGGTCACGGTGCCCCGGTCGGTGAATTTGATCGCATTGTCGATCAGGTTGCCGGCAATTTGGCGCAATCGCCGCGCGTCTCCCAGCAGGTGCGCGGGCAGTGTCGGGTCGCGCGTGATCACCAGTTCCAAGCCCTTGGCCGTGCAGCGGTCACGCAGCGACTCGGCGGCCGACTGAAGTTCGGCGCCGGGCTGCAGTGGCGCATAGCGCGGCTCCAGCGCGCCCGCTTCGAGTGTCGACATGTCGAGAATGTCCTGGATGATGCGCAGCAGCCGATCGCCGGCCTGCTGCGCCAGGACGATGTGTCTGGCCTGGGCCGGAGTGGGGTCGTTGGACTGCAGGAGATGCAGCATGCCGAGGACACCGTTCATCGGGGTGTACAGTTCATGGCTGACGGTGGCCAGGAACTCGCTCTTGGCGCGGTTGGCGGCCTCGGCCCGCTCGCGTTGGGCTTCGATCAGCGTCTGATCGCTGCGGTTTTGGAGCAGGGCGCCGATCTGCTGAGCGAAGACGGTGAATGACTCGAGTTGCGCGGCGGTCAGTTCGCGGCAGCCGCCGCTTTCGTGCGCCGTGACCCCGCCGATGACGACCGCGAAGCTGGTCTCGCTGGGGCCGATACAGGCGCTCGCGACCAGTTGCCGTAACCCCAGCTCCCGCAGCAGGGGATGCGCTTGCGGACCCCACCAGCCGGTGTGGTCGCGCCGAAAACGCGCCTCGGTGAGCAGTGTGCCCAGCGCGGCGGCGCTGATGGTTGCGGGCGCGATGCCGGCGGCGCCCGCCGGGTGGTCCGCCGGGGTGCCGTCGGGCGCGGTCAGCCACAGGAGCCCGAAGCTGAGGTCGAACAGCTCCATCACCGCTTCGGCCGTGATTTCGGCAAATAATGCTTGGTCACGCACGGCGATGGCGCGGGTGTTGTAGGACTGGATGCCCGCGAAACGTTCCAACGTGCGGTGCAAGTCGTCCTGGGTTGCCATCAACTGCTGCCGGACCACCGCCGACCGCGCGCTCTGGGCCTGGAGTTCGGCGATCTGGCCCTTCAGGTCATCAAGGTCCGTCGGGTCGCTCATGGTCTCGGTCCTATGGTCTGCGTATTGCCGAATTGTACCTGTCTTGGTGTTGTCAGACAGGTGCGCTCAAGGCTACTGTTGCTTCTGCGGCGCTTGGCGCGACATCCCGCCGCATGGGGCGTGCAGCGCGCGGCGCTGGTCGCTCCGGAAACTGACAATGACGCGAGGGGAGTCATCATGAAAGTCATCGAGATGCGTGAAACCGGCGGACCCGCGGTGCTGCAGTTGGCGGAGCGTCCGCGGCCGGAGCTGTCCGCTCCAACGGACATCCTGGTGAGGCTGGTCGCGGCCGGAATCAATCCGGTTGATGCCAAGATTCGCGCCCGCGGACCACTCCTCCCCAACGGGCTCCCGGCCGTCCTGGGCTGCGACGGGTCCGGCGTGGTGGAGGCGGTCGGTGCCGAGGTCACCCGGTTCAAGGTCGGTGACGAGGTCTGGTTCTGCCACGGCGGACTGGGCGGGCCGGTCGGTAACTATGCAGACTTTATCTGCTTGGACAACCAGTTTGCTCAGGCGAAGCCGCGTGGGATCAGTTTCGTCGAGGCCGCCGCGGCCCCGTTGGTGCTGCTCACCGCCTGGGAGGCCCTGGCTGACCGGGCTGGTTTGCTGCCGGATCAAACGGTGTTGATCCATGCCGGTGCCGGCGGCGTCGGGCATGTCGCGATTCAACTCGCGCGCGCTGCCGGGGCGCGGGTCTGCACCACGGTCAGCAGCCCGGCGAAGGCCGACTTCGCCCATGCCCTGGGGGCCGAGTACTGCATCAACTACCGCGAGGAGAATCTGGTCCAGGCGGTGATGGAGTGGACCGGCGGGCGCGGGGTGGACGTCGCCCTCGACACGGTGGGCCCCGCGTGTTTCCGTGCCAGCATTCCGGCGATGGCGGCCTACGGCAATCTGGTGACCATTCTGGACCCGGGGCCGGACCTGGATCTGAAGGAGGCGCGCAACCGCAACCTGCGCATCAGTCTGGAGTTGATGCTGACGCCGCAACTGCGCGAGCTGCCGCGGGCGCGTGCCCATCAGGGCGAAATCCTGCGTCGTTGCGGCAAAATGATCGACGCGGGGGAACTGCGGATTCATGTCTCGCAGACCTTCCCGCTGGCGCAGGTGCAGGAGGCCCATCGGCTGATCGAGGGCGGCCATGTGACCGGCAAGCTGGCCCTGGCCATCCCATGAGAACAGTGTGTTGCCAGTCATGACCGCGGCTTTCCCCAAGCCGCCGAAATCCCTGTTGCGTCAGGTTGGCCGCGCGATTGCCGATTTCGGCATGATCCGCGACGGTGACCGTATCCTGCTCGGTGTCTCGGGCGGCAAGGACTCGCTGTCCCTGCTGATGATCCTGCGCCATCTTCAGACCTATGCGCCGGTGCGTTTCGCGCTGGCGGCGCTGACGGTCGATCCGCAGGTGCCTGGATTCGATCCATCGCACTTGCCGGACTATTACGCGCGCCTGGGGCTCGTTGGGTATTACGAGCGCCAGCCGCTCATGGAACAGGCCCGCACCCACATGGACGGGGATTCGTTTTGCGCCTACTGTTCGCGGATGAAGCGCGGGATCATGTACCGCATCTGTCGTGAGCAGGGATACAACGTCCTGGCGCTGGGCCAGCATCTGGACGATCTGGCCGAGAGCCTCCTGATGTCGCTCTTTCACGGCGGCCAGTTGCGGACCATGAAGGCCCATTATGTCAACGATGCAGGGGATATTCGCATCATCCGTCCGCTCGCCTACTGCCGTGAGCGCCAGACGGCGGATTTTGCCCGCGCGGCCGGGTTGCCGGTGGTGCCCGACAGTTGCCCGGCCTGTTTTTCCATGCCGACGCGTCGGGAGTACATGAAAGCGCTGCTGGCACGGGAGGAATCCGGGCACCCGCACCTGTTCGCCAATATCCTCCACGCCATCAAGCCCATCATGACGGAGGGTCCGGTGACGCAAATTGTCCATTGATGACGCCAGGGTCAGTCTAGAGCCCCCTGGGTCAGCGGCGCCTGCGGTACCGCCCCCGAGTCGGGTCCTCCCGAATTGCTGTGATCCCGTTGAAAAGTGCGGAAATACAGCGGGTCGTTGATGATTTACCGGTCGCCGGGTGGAGCGGCGCGGCCCGTGGTCGGCATCGATGCAGGCGGTATGGTTATTGCTGTTCTTCAGGCAGCGGCGCCGGGTCAAGCGGGATGAGGGTCGGTTCGCGATCCGCCCGCCGGAGCGAAGATCGCCAGACCGGACGCCGTGATAAAAAAATGGAGATCGACGCATGAACACGTACAGCCAACGCATTCTCCTGATCGTGATCGGACTGAGCCTGTCATTGCTCAGTGCGGCCGCCGCGACGCCTAACCTTGATCGGACCTCCCAGGTCCAACCGGGTCGCTGCGCATCCGTGGCCGTCCGGATGATCCACGGCGGTGCCGCCGATGATCTGACCGGGCTCACCGCCGCGCTTGCGCGTGCGCCGGAGGTCAATCTGACTGGACTGATCGGTGCACTGGGGCAGATGATCGTCGAGGGCGTACTCAGTGATGCCGCCATCAGCGGCCGCTTCGAGCCCGTGATCAATGTTTCCGTGGCGGGTTCCGAGTTCTCACTGGAAGTCTGCCGCGACAGTATCGTCGGTGAGGTCGCGGTGGCGCAGCAGCCGCGGGTGTATTTCCTGATCGGCGATTTCGACCGCGACGGTGCCACGGACGTGGCCGTGCGCCGCAGCGGCAGCCCCGACTGGTCGGTCGACCTGGGCGCCTTGCGTCGGGCGACAGTCTGGTTGGGTGAGCCGGTGCAACTGCACCTGATCGAAGCGGCGACACCTGGCGCGGGCGTCATCGAGGACGGCGGGCGCTGTCAGATCACCTGGCTTGCCCGAGCGCTGGCGGACCACCGCAACGGCTGAAACAGCGCTGCGACGCTACGGGGGTAGCCCCGTGCGAGGTCGGTCGTTTTGCCCAGCGGTGCCGGCTGCCTTGCCTTGCCTTGCGGCCGCGCGCCCGCACCTTAAGGCCACCTAAGAATCACCCGCAGGATGAGCCATGTCTCCCGATCCGCGCTCCGGCGCTCCATCAACACCTGCGGCCGCCTGGCACGGTCGGCGCGGCGAATTCCTGGTCTTCGTCCAGTTCGCGATCGTCTTGGTCTTTGTCATGGTCCCGATTTGGAACCCCTGGCTGACGCCGGACCTGATGGCCGCGACCATCCAGCCGCGTTGGGTCGCCCTTTTGATCCTGGGTGCCATCGGCGCGGCGTTCGGCACGCTCGGCTCGTTGGGCATTCGCCGGTACCTGACGCCCTTGCCTTATCCGGTCGACCACAGCCGGCTGGTGACGACCGGTGTGTACGGCCTCATCCGTCACCCGCTCTATAGCAGCCAGTTGTTCGTCGCCCTGGGTTGGGTGTTTTATACCTTGAGTCTTAGTCACCTGGCGATTCTGATCCTCGGTTTTCTATTTTTCGATTTCAAGGCGGCCAAGGAAGAGGGCTGGCTGACCGAGCGTCATCCCGAGTACGTTGGTTACGCGCTGCGGGTCCGCAAGTTCGTGCCCTGGGTTTATTGAGGTAAAGCTCGATTCCGGTCGCTGATTCGGCCACACTGTGGGATATGCATCAAGCGCGCAAACGTTTCGGGCAGAACTTCCTTCATGACCCAGGTACCATCCGCCGCATCCTGGAGGCTATCCGTCCGCGCCCTGGGGAGTCGCTGGTCGAGATCGGCCCAGGACAGGGCGCCATCACCCGCGGTCTGCTGGAGTTGGCCGGCGCGCTGGACGCGATCGAGCTCGACCGCGACCTGATCGAGCCCCTGCGGGAGCGCCTGGCCGGGGTGGGAACCTTACGCATCCACAGTGCCGACGCGTTGCGCTTCGATCTGTGCAGTCTGGCGCCGCGGCCGGCGTCGCTGCGGCTGGTCGGCAATCTGCCCTACAACATCTCGACCCCGCTCATGTTCCGCTTTCTGGAGCAGGCCGAGTGCATCGCGGACATGCATCTGCTGCTGCAACGCGAGGTGGTGGAGCGCATCGCCGCGGCGCCGGGCAACAAGGTCTACGGCCGGCTCACGGTGATGGTGCAGACCTGGTGCGATGCGCAGTTGCTGTTCCGGATCGGTCCGGGAGCCTTTACGCCGGCCCCCAAGGTAGAGTCCGCCTTGCTGCGTTTGCGGCCGTTGCGGCCCCAGCCGCACCCCCTGGTCGATCCGGCCGGACATGCGCGGCTGGTCGCCGCGGCCTTTTCCCAGCGTCGTAAAACTCTGCGCAACAGTCTGTTGGGGTTGGCGGATGCCGATGTGTTCGCCGCCGCCGGAATCGATCCAGGGCAGCGGGCGGAGACCGTCGACGTGGCCGGCTTCATCCGGTTGGCCAACGCCGTTCATCGCCCGGATGTCGAACCCGCTTGCAATTCCCGCGCCGCGCCCTGAAATCTGCTTAAAGATAACAAGGTATTAGCCCCCGAAGCGGCGCCGCTGGCGGTGCGCTTGGGCGCGGGTTCAATCAGCAATGGGCCAGGGCCCGGGAGACGTGAATGCCTGAGTCGGACAGCGTGGTAGCGGACAGCCTGGACATGGAAAGCGACGATGTCGAGGACAGCCCTGAGCAAGCGGCGGGCGGGCAGATTCAGTTGGCGCGGGCGAGTGACATGTTGCCGGGACAGATTCATCTGTTACCGGTGGCTTCCCGACCCTTTTTCCCTGGTCAGGCGGTGCCGCTCATGATGGCCGCGGAACATTGGTCGTCCACCATCGAGGCGGTCGGCGCCACCGAGCACAAGATCCTCGGTGTCGTACTGGTCCGCAGCGAGACCTCGGAGGAGGCCGGCTCCCAGGACTTCTACACCGTCGGCACCGCCTGCCGCGTGCATCGGGTGCACCGTCAGGATGACCATTTGCAGGTCCTGATCGAGTGCCTGCAGCGCTTCCATATCGAAGGCTGGGCCCACGGCGAGGTCCCCTTCAATGCCCGGGTCTCCTACCTGCCGGAACCCGCCGGTCCGCCTGACGATCAGGTGCGCGCCTATGCGATGGCGGTGATCAACACCATCAAGGAACTGCTGCCGCTCAATCCGCTGTATGTGGAAGAGTTGCGCATGTTTCTGGACCGCTTCGGCCCGGATGATCCCTCCCACCTGTCCGACTTCGCCGCCAGCCTCACCACCTCCAAGAAAGAACAGTTACAGGAGGTCTTGGAGGCGGTGCCGCTGCTGCCGCGCATGGAAAAGGTGCTGGTGCTGCTCAACAATGAGCTGGAACTGGCCAAGGCGCAGCAAAAGATCCGCCACTCGGTCGAGGAGCGGATGCAGAAGCAGCAGCGCGAGTTCTTCTTGAAGGAGCAACTCAAGGCCATCCAGAAGGAGTTGGGGCTGGCCAAGGATGACCGGACCGCCGAGTTGGATAAGTTCAAGGCGCGTCTGGCCAAACTCACACTCACGGAGGAAGCCGGGAAGCGCGTCGGCGAGGAACTCGAGAAGATGGCGATCCTGGAGACCGGTTCGCCGGAATACTCGGTGACCCGCAACTATCTCGACTGGATCACCCTCTTGCCCTGGGGGCAGCACTCCGCGGACAAACTGGACCTGAAGCGCGCCCGCCGCGTTCTGGATCGGGACCATTACGGGCTGGCGGATGTGAAGGAGCGCATCCTCGAATTCCTGGCGGTCGGCATCCACAAGGGCGAGATCGCCGGCTCCATCATCCTGCTGGTGGGCCCGCCCGGCGTGGGCAAAACCTCGGTCGGCCGCTCCATCGCCGATGCCCTGGGTCGACGCTTCTATCGGTTTTCAGTGGGCGGCATGCGTGATGAGGCGGAGATCAAGGGTCATCGGCGCACCTATATCGGTGCCATGCCCGGTAAGTTCCTGCAGGCCATCAAGGACGCGGGCACCGCCAATCCGGTCATCATGCTCGATGAGATCGACAAGATCGGCGCCTCCTACCAGGGCGATCCGGCCTCGGCCCTGCTGGAAGTCCTGGACCCGGAGCAGAACTCGGACTTCCTCGACCATTACCTGGACCTGCGCTTCGATCTGTCCAAAGTCCTGTTCGTCTGTACCGCGAATCAGACCGACAGCATTCCGGGGCCGCTCTTGGACCGCATGGAGCAGATTTCGCTGGCCGGCTACATCGCCGAGGAAAAGCTCCAGATCGCCCGGCGGTTTTTGCTGCCGCGCCAGCTCGACCGCGCCGGACTGGCCAAGGACACGATCAAGCTCGACACCGCGACCCTGCGTCCGCTGATCGACGGCTATGCTCGGGACGCCGGCGTGCGCCGCCTGGAGAAGCAACTCGGCAAGATCGTGCGCAAGGTGGCGGTGCGCTTGCTGGAAGGGCAGGAGACGCCCATCATCATCACACCCGATGACCTGAAGGGCTATCTGGGCAGCCCGGTGTTCCGCGACGAGCGCAAGCTCTCCGGTCCCGGCGTCGTCACCGGCCTGGCCTGGACCGCTATGGGCGGTGCCACCCTGTCCATCGAGGCAGTGCGGGCCCATGAACAGGTCCGCGGCTTCAAGCTCACCGGCCAGTTGGGCGATGTGATGAAGGAGTCCGCCGAGATCGCCTACACCTATGTCGCCAGCCGCGCGCGCGACCTGGGAGCCGAGCCGGCCTTCTTCGACAAAGCCTTCATCCACCTGCACGTCCCGGCTGGGGCCACCCCCAAAGACGGACCGTCCGCCGGCATCACCATGGCCTCAGCCCTGCTCTCGCTCGCTCGCAACGAGCCGGTGCGGCGCATCGCCATGACCGGTGAGATCACCCTGACGGGCGAGGTCTTCCCCATCGGCGGCGTTCGCGAGAAACTCATCGCCGCCCGCCGCGCCGGGATCACCGAACTCATCCTCCCCGAGGACAACCGCGGCGAATTCGATGAAGTCCCGGAGCATGTCCGCAAGGGATTGCGCATCCACTTCGTCTCACGCTACGAGGAGGTGCTGCCCCTGCTCTTCAAGGAACCGCGCCGCACGGAGCGCAAGGGATAATCGTCGCCTGGATTCGCCGCCGATCGCGCACGCGTCGGATGGGTCGAGCGCAGCGAAACCTATCCGTTCACTACCAACCGTTTATTTGGGCCGACCCAGCCCCTCCTGCCCGCGTAAGGGGGGTGGGACGTCGGTCGGTCGTTTGCGGGTGGACGGATACTCAGGGCATTCCCTGAGTAAGGAAACCCTTCATTCGGTGAACACGGTTCAATCGGCGGCGTCTTCCAGCCAACGCGGGCGGCCGGCGCCGCCCGCACGGGATCAGTTGTTCTGGATCACGATGCGCGGGAACTTGGCCGCATAGTCCTTGGCCTGGAGCGACAGCTTGGCCGCGGTCTTGCGGGCGATCTCGCGGTAGATCTGGGTGGCGCGGCACTCGGGCTGGGCGACGACCGTCGGCTTGCCGCTGTCGGTTTCCACGCGGATGTGGATGTCGAGCGGCAGGGAGCCCAGCAGGTCGATGCCGTATTGCTCGGACATGTTTTGACCGCCGCCGGAGCCGAAGATGTGCTCCTCGTGGCCGCACTTGGAGCAGATGTGGATGCTCATGTTCTCGACGATGCCGAGCACCGGCACCTCGACTTTCTGGAACATCTTGAGTCCCTTGCGGGCGTCCAGCAGGGCGATGTCCTGGGGTGTGGTGACGATGATCGCGCCCGAGACGGGCACCTTCTGCGCCAGGGTCAACTGGGTGTCGCCGGTGCCCGGCGGCAGGTCGATGACGAGATAATCCAGTTCCGACCAGTTGGTGTCGTTGAGGAGTTGTTCCAGGGCCTGGGTGACCATGGGGCCGCGCCAGATCATCGGTGTTTCCTCGTCGATCAGGAAGCCGATGGACATGGCCTGGAGGTGGTAGCTGTTCATCGGCTCCAGGCTCTTGCCGTCTTTCGACTCGGGTTTGCCGGTGATGCCGAGCATGCGCGGCTGGGACGGGCCATAGATGTCCGCATCCAGGATGCCGACTTTGGCGCCCTCGGCCGACAGGGCGAGCGCCAAGTTGACCGCGGTGGTGGACTTGCCCACGCCGCCCTTACCGGAGGCGACGGCGATGATATTCTTGACGTTGTCGATCGGTTTGAGCGACTTCTGGACCGAGTGCGCCTTGATCTCCCAACTGACATCCACCGTGGCCGCGGTGACGCCGGGGACGGCCATGATCCGCTCCTCGATCCCGGCGGCCAGCGACTGCTGGATGCCCTTGGCGGGGAAGCCCAGAACGACCTTGACCTTGACCTGACCACCCTCGATCTCGAGCCCCTTCACCGTGCCGGCCGCGATCAGATCGCGCTTCAGGTGGGGCTCGACATAGCCCTTGATTGCCGCCTCGACCAGTTCTTTCGTGACTTCAGCCATTGATTCTGCTCCGCTGTACTGCATCGCGCCGGCGCGGGCCGGCACCTGGTATTCGTTAGGGGATGGTTCGGGGTGTGGGCGGGTGGGGCACCGGAACGCCGGTCGCCGCTCAGACTTGCTCGCCGAAGTCTGTCCACCACGGGTGGTTATCAAGGGTGGCAGGGTTGGCCGCTCGGTCCCCGCTCGTGAGATACTGGCCGGAAGTTGCAGATTTGGGTGGCCGCAGCCGCCATCGTGCCGGCTGCCGGCTGCCGGCTGGTGGTGGATACGCGGCCCTGGTCCGGCTAAGCCTCGACCTCCAGTACGCGAGGCCCGGCCACCTGACATCGTAGGGTGGACAAGCGTAGCGCAGTCCACCAGCGGCAGCGCTGGATTCGGTGGACTGCGCTGGCGCTTGTCCACCCTACGGCCGGAACGATAACCAACGCCTCATTTAATGTTCATTTGCGGCTCAATTTTTCTTCCTTCATTGATGCGTGTCGCTTGCGACTTACCCCTGGATTGCCATGACTGATCCCCGCCACATCCTGATTACCAGCGCGCTGCCCTACGCCAACGGCCCGATCCATATCGGCCATCTGGTGGAGTACATCCAGACCGATATTTGGGCGCGCTTCCAGCGGATGCGCGGCCACCAGTGTTGGTACTGCTGCGCCGACGACGCCCACGGCACCCCCATCATGCTGAAGGCGCGAGAGGAGGGGATCACCCCCGAGGCGCTGATCGAGCGGGTGGCGCGGGAGCATCAGGCGGACTTCGCCGCCTTCCGCATCGCCTTCGACAATTACCACTCCACCCACTCCGACGAGAACCGGCATTACGCCACGCTCATCTACGAGCGCAATCGCGACGCCGGCCATATCGCGCGGCGCACCATCACCCAGGCCTTCGACCCGGTGGAGCGGATGTTCCTGCCCGACCGTTTCATCAAAGGCGAGTGTCCCAAGTGCGGTGCTCCCGATCAGTACGGCGACAACTGCGAGGCGTGCGGGGCGAGCTACTCGCCCAACGAGCTGAAGAACCCGCGCTCGGCCGTTTCTGGTGCCGTGCCGGAGCAGCGCGAGTCGGAGCATTTCTTCTTCAAGCTCAATGATTTCGAGGCGATGCTCAAGGCCTGGACCAGCAGCGGCAGTGTCCAGAAGGAGGTGGCCAATAAGCTCGGCGAGTGGTTCGAGGCCGGCTTGCAGGAGTGGGACATCTCGCGCGACGCGCCTTATTTCGGCTTCGCCATCCCCGACCATCCGGACAAGTTCTTTTATGTCTGGCTGGATGCGCCCATCGGTTATATGGCGAGTTTCCGGAACCTCTGCGACCGCACCCCAGGGCTGGAATTCGACGATTACTGGGCCAAGGATTCGACCGCCGAGCTCTATCACTTCATCGGCAAGGACATCATCTATTTCCATGCCCTGTTCTGGCCGGCGATGCTCCATGGGGCCGGATTCCGCGCGCCGAGTGCCGTCTTCGCCCACGGATTCCTCACCGTCGACGGCGCCAAGATGTCCAAGTCGCGCGGCACCTTCATCAAGGCCCGCACCTATCTGGACCATCTCAATCCGGAGTATCTGCGCTACTACTTCGCCGCCAAACTGGGCCCTGGGGTCGACGACATCGACCTCAACCTGGAGGACTTCCAGTTCCGCGTGAACGCCGACCTGGTGGGGAAGGTGGTGAACATCGCCAGCCGTTCGGCCGGGTTCATCGCCAAGGGATTTGGCGGACGCCTGTCCGCGGCGCTGCCGGACCCGGCCTTGTTCGCCGCCTTCACCGCCGCCGGGGAGTCGATCGCGAGCGCCTACGAGGCGCGCGAATATAGCCGCGCGGTGCGCGAGATCATGGCCCTGGCCGACCGCGCCAACCAGTACATCGACGAGCAGGCGCCCTGGGTGGCGGCCAAGCAGCCCGGTCGGGAGGCGGAGCTGCAGGGCATCTGCACCATGGGGCTCAATCTGTTCCGCCTGCTGATCGGTTGGCTCAAGCCCATCCTGCCCGGCACCGCCGCGGATTCCGAAGCCTTCCTGCAGGTGGCGCCACTCACCTGGGCGGACCTGCAGGCGCCCTTGCTCGACCATGAGATCGCCCAGTTCAAACCATTGATAACACGGGTCGATCCGGTGCAGATCGCGGCCCTGCTGGAGGCCTCCAAGGAAGACCTGACGCACACGGCGGTGGCGGCCGCCGATCAGGGTGAGGTGCTGGTGCGCACCGACACCAGTCCGCATCTGACCCGCGACCCCATCGCCGCGACCATCGACTTCGACACCTTTGCCAAGGTCGATCTGCGTGTGGCCCGGATCGTCGCCGCCGATTTGGTGGAGGGCGCGGACAAGCTGCTGGCCCTCACGCTCGATCTGGACGGGGAGACCCGACAGGTCTTCGCCGGCATTCGCGCCGCCTATGACCCGGCGGGTCTGGTCGGCCGACTGACCGTGATGGTCGCCAACCTGGCCCCGCGCAAGATGCGCTTCGGCGTCTCGGAGGGCATGGTGCTGGCGGCCGGCCCCGGCGGGGCGGACATTTTCATGCTGAGTCCGGATGAGGGCGCCGCGCCGGGGATGAAGGTCAAGTAGGGTCCGCTGCGCGGACCGCTCGTGCCGTCAACTCGACCCGCTATCGTCTGGTAATTGAACACGAATGCGCGGTCATGGTCGCGTCGCAATGCGTCTGATCCGCCACCCACTATCGGAAGGGGTACACATGTCTTTCAGGAAAATCCAATACCGTTCGCGGCCGCGCGAGCAGCGCCTGGTGTTTTTTGGTTTGTGTTTGTCGCTGGCATTGAGCCCGGCGCCGGGCCTGGCCGCGGCTGGGCTGGAGACGCTGCCGGGCTCGCTGTTGGCGGCGACGGTTGCCGCGGGCGGGAATCCGGCGATGCAGCGGATTGCCGGCGGGTGGCCACGGAAACCGATGAGACCAACAACCAGCGCACCAAGGGCTACCGGGTCTTCGCGCAGCCGATCGCCGACGTCGTGGTGACCGACATCGTCCTGTCACCCAACCGCCCGCGCGCCGACGGCACCTTCAGCGCCGCCGTGACGGTGAAGAACCAGGGATCGGAGAGCGCCGCTGCGGGCACGCTGGCGGTCTGGGTCGATCAACCGGCCGTCCCGACGTGCGCGGCGACGGGCGACGCCGCGGCGGTCATCGGCCCGCTGGCGCCCGGTGCCAAGCGGACCTTGACCTTCTCCGGACTGACCGCCGGTGGGATGGGTGCCAAGTCCTTGCGCGCCTTCGCGGACAGCGAGTGCACCGCCGCGGAAGCCGATGATGGCAACAATCAGCGGGTGAAGGCGTATTCCGTGGTCCCGTGACTGGTCTCGGGGTGTGGGGGCGACTGAAGTCGCCCCTACAGTCGCCCCTGGAGCCCTACGGATCTTGCAGGCACGCAGTCGGGATGTATTTTCCCGGGAACCGCCTAAACACCTGGCGCGCGTCACCGGCGGCGGGTGGTTCAGGGCACGACGGTGTAAGGCTTCGCCCATTGGTTGTTGCCGTCGTAGGCCTCCGGCCTGACGCAGGTGTGGTCGATGAAGGCGCGCAGAGACTTGGCGGCGGCCGCGCCGGCGGGCAGGCCGTCCAGCGTCAGGATGCGGCTGGCCCCGGCGGCGAGGGTGCCGACGGGCACCGCGGCGTCGCCCGCGGCGCCGCAGGCGGGGACATCCGGCCGATCGATCCAGAGGGCAAGCGTGCCGGCGTCGCCGGGCGCGGTGCCGCGGTTTCTCACCGTCACGGCGGCGCTGAAGGTCGTGCCCGCGGTTGGGCGCTTGGGCGTCAGGTCGATGGCGGTGACCGCGAAGTCCGCAATCGGCTGGGTAAAGACCCGGTAGTTTTTGCTGTCTTGGTTGTTGGTCTCATTGGGTTCCGTGGTTTCACACTGATTGTCGACGAAGGCGCGCAGGGTGTTGTACCCGGCGCTCCCGGCCGGCAGGCGGATCCGCACCGTCTGTTTGGCGCCCGCCGCCAGGCTCGCCAGGCTGATGTCGGCGTCCCCTGGGGCTGCGCAAGTTTGGGTCTCACGCTGGTTGGCCCCAGACGCGCAGGGTCCCTGGGTGCCCGGTCTCGGTGCCCCGATTCTTGACGGTGATCACGGCGCTGAAGGTCCCGCCGACGAGCGGGGCGCTCGGATCCAGAGTGACGTTGGTGACGGTGAAGTCGGCGGTGGAGGGTCCGCCGAACCCGGCAACCGGCACTGGACTCCAGCGGTCCGTGGTGGTGCCGTCGCCGAGTTGGCCGTACCAGTTGGCACCCCAGGCCCAGAGGCTGCCGTCGGTCATGATAGCCAGGCTGTGCGTAAAGCCAGCAGCCAGCCACTGCATCTTCGGATTGCCCGCGGCGGCCACCTGCTCGCGCAGGGCGTCGGCGCTGCTCGCCGCTGTGGCGCCGGGTGCCGTCAGCCCGGCCGCAGCCTGGCCCAAGGCCAGACTCAGAACCAGCATCAAACACCAGGCGGTGGGCGCCGCGGGTCGGCCGAGCGGCCCCGGATGGCGTCGAACCATTTGAAAAAACATGCGAATATCCTTCTGTTGGGGATGATTGCACGAGGGCGGGTGAACGCTATAGCCTTCGTGCCTGATATCCAAACAGATCTTATGGTATCGGGGCAGGTTTAAAACCCACCCCCTACGTCAGATGATCACGTCCGACGGGGATAACATGACGACGGATGCGTGTTCAACTTCCGCCTCATACGCGGACGGATGGGCCGGATCAGCCGACGGGGTGCGCGTCGGCCGGGCGTTGCGTATTTTCACGGCCCGAGCGCGCATTCTCTTGTAACCTGCCGATACTTTATTACAGCGCGCGGTCTTCCGACCGGTCGCTGTCCAGTATGCGCGGGACCTTAACATGAAACTCGTCATCTCCATCGCCGGCGACAACCTGCAATCGCCTTTCGACGCCCGCTTCGGGCGCGCCGCCGCCTTCTGTCTGGTGGACAGCGACACCGGGGCTTGGACCGCCCACGCCAACCCGGCACTGGAGGCGGCGGGTGGGGCCGGGGTCCAGGCGGCCCAGTTCGTCGCCGGTCTGGGTGCGCGGGCGGTCGTCAGCGGGGCCTATGGTCCCAAAGCCTATGCCAGCCTGTCCGCCGCGGGGATCGCCATGCATCTCGCGCCCGGCAACGCGCCCCGCACCGCCGCCGACGTGCTGGCGCAGTTCAAGGCCGGGGAACTGAGCCAGGCTCAGGCCGCCACCCAGGACGGACGCCACTGATGCGGATCGTCGTTGCCAGCGGCAAGGGCGGCACCGGTAAGACCACGGTCGCGACCAGCCTGGCACTGGTTGGAGGGGAGTCGGTGCGCTGTCTGGATTGCGACGTGGAGGCGCCCAACGCCGCGCTCTTTCTCCATCCGGTGCTGGACCGGCGCCAGGAGGTCGGTATTCCGCTGCCGCGCGTCGACACCGCGCTCTGCACCCACTGCGGCAAATGCGCCGAGGTCTGCCAGTATCACGCCATTGCCGTGCTCGGCCAGACCACGCTGGTGTTCCCGGAACTCTGCCACGGCTGCGGCAGTTGCACCCGGCTCTGCCCGGAGGGGGCGATCACCGAACACCTGCATGTGACCGGTGTGCTGGAGGGCGGAATCACCGCCGACGGATTGGAGTTCGCGCGGGGGCTAATGCATGTCGGCGAGCCGATGGCCGTACCCGTCATCCGTGAACTCAAGCGCTGGCCGCCGCTGCGCCGGCCCGCACTCGAGATCTGGGATGCGCCCCCCGGCGCCTCCTGCCCGGTGGTGGAGACGTTGCGCGGCGCGGATTTTGCGCTGCTGGTCACCGAGCCGACGCCCTTCGGTCTGCACGATCTGAAACAGGTCGTCGGCATCGCCCGGGAGTTGAAGATTCCCGCGGGGGTGGTTGTCAACCGCGACGGCATCGGCGATCAGGCCGTGGATGCCTACTGTGCCGATCAGGGCTTGCCGATCCTGCTGCGCATCCCGATGGAGCGGCGCATTGCCGAGGGGTTGGCGCGCGGCCGGTCCCTACTGGAGACCGCGCCGGACTATCGGCCGGCCTTCCAGGATTTGCTGGCGGTCATCCAGGACCGGGTGAACGCGGAGTACGCACCATGATGAAACAACTGATCGTCCTGAGCGGCAAGGGCGGTACCGGCAAGACCAGCGTCACCGCCGCCTTCGCGCACCTGGCCGCGCAGGGTCGTCTGGCCGGTCAGGTGGTGATCGCCGACGCCGATGTCGATGCCGCCAACCTGGAACTGGTGCTGCAGCCCCAGGTGCTGGAAACCCAACCGTTCCAGGGCGGGCAGGTGGCCGTGATCGATCAGGATACCTGCCTGGTGTGCGGCGGCTGCGCGGATGTCTGTCGGTTCGATGCCATTATCGAGCGCGACGGGCAGTACCTGGTCGACCCCATCGCCTGTGACGGGTGCGCCGCCTGTGTCTATCAGTGCCCGACCGAGAGCATCCACATGGAGCCCCAGATAGCGGGCAAGTCCTACGTCTCGGACAGCCGCTACGGGCCGCTGTACCACGCCAATCTGGACCCCGGACAGGAAAACTCCGGCAAGCTGGTGACCCTGGTCAAACAGCGTGCCCGGTTGCGCGCGCTGGACGATGACCGGCAACTGGTCCTGGTGGACGGGCCGCCGGGCATCGGCTGTCCGGTCATCGCGGCGGCGTCCGGCGCCGACCTGGCGCTCATCGTCGCCGAGCCGACCGCGGCCGGGGTGCACGACATGCAGCGGGTGCTGGGTACCCTGCGCCATTTTGGCGTCCCGGCGCTGGTGTGCATCAACAAGGCGGACATCTATCCGGAGGGCGCCGCGGCGATCGAGACCTCCTGTCGCGCGGACGGCGTGGCGACCGTCGGCCGGATTCCGTTCGATGCGACCGTGGCCACTGCCATGGTGGCCGGGGAGGCGGTGACCGCCTTTCGGCCGGAGGCGCCGGCCAGCCTCGCCATTGCCGCGGTCTGGGAGCGTGTGCTCGCATCCCTGGAAGCGCCGGTATGACAGCAGCCGTGCTGGAACAGGCCGTGCTCGCACGGCTACAGTCGGTCATCGATCCCGAAACCAACACCGATGTGGTGCGGATGCGCCTGGTGGAGGGGTTGCGGGCCGATCCGGACGGGCGGGTGCATTACACTTTTCGCCCATCGTCCTTTGTCTGTCCGTTGGCCGTCTCCCTGGCCGTGGACATCAAGAAAGCCGTGGCCCAGGTGCCCGGCGTGACCTCGCAAGCCATCACCGTCAGCGGCTATGTGCAGGCAGAGGTTTTGCAACACTCCATTAATCAGGAACTTTGATATGAGAATCGCAGTCACCGCGGAAACCAACGACGGACTCGACAGCCTGGTCGCCCAGCATTTTGGCCACGCGGCCTATTTTGTGCTGGTTGATACCGACAACGGCGTGATCACCGCCACCGAGTCGCTGGCGAACCCCTTTGCCGAGGCGCACGAGCCTGGTCAAATCCCCGATTTCATTCGCGATCAACAGGCCAAGGCCATCCTCAGCGGCGGCATGGGCGGGCGGGCGATTCAATTCTTCGAACAGGCCGGCATCCAGGCCGCGACCGGCGCGCGCGGCACCGTCCGCGAGGCCCTGGAACACTTCCTGAGCGGTCAACTGACCGCGGCCGCCCCCTGCGCGGAAAGCGTGGAGCACGGTCACGGGCACAGCCACAGTCACGATTAGCCGCGGACGGTCCGCTGTCGGGTCCGCTATGCGGACCGACGACCGTTCCGATCGCGCAGTGGCCGGGTCTATGACAAAGGCCCCCCACGTCGGCAGATCGTCTCGCGGTAATCACCGCAGTTGCGGCGTCATGCCGACAGGATGCCGGACTCCAATGTCAGGGATGGGCAAGGTGATCACGTGCGCCGCATCCGCCCGCTTTGCGAACCGCGCACGGGATTCGCGCAACGCCCATTCGGTGTAGAATAATCGGGCAGACAGGCGATGCATGGCCTGACGACGGATCGGTCACCGCTCCCAAGCCGTGGCTGTTCCTGACCCCGCCCCAAGCGGAGCCCCCGCCACGCGGCGGCCTCCGACGGACAGCCGTTCAGCGCGGATGGCGGAATTGGTAGACGCCCTGGATTTAGGTTCCAGTGGGGTAACCCGTGGGGGTTCGAGTCCCCCTCCGCGCACCATTCAATATCAAGCCTTTACGAAATTTTTTCGGGCGACTGCGCCAACTCTCCGGCCGTAACGTCACGTAAACGCGTAAACCTGACGCACCGAAGCGGGTCACCGTCGAACGCACGTTTTCCGGAGCAATGTAGACGTGCGGTACTGGTTGCGACGCGCGACCCATGTAGACCGTCATGCTGGCGGAGGCTCGTCGCTCCGTCCACCAGACCCGGCAGGCACATCGACGCATGGGCGCCAGAGGTTTACACTTTGAAAAAGTAAAAGAATTTGTAAACTTACGAGGCACAGCGACATGATCGGACAGCGGCTCTTACGCGCCCGCAAGGCGGCCGGTCTCTCGTTGCGTGAGTTGGCGGAACGGACCTGCATGAGCCACACTGCCATCAGCAAGTTTGAGAAAGGGCTGTTGACGCCGTCCTCGGGCCAGTTGATCGAGTTTGCCAAGACTCTTGGCATACGCGGGGAGTTTTTCTTTCGCCCGATGCAAGCGGAGATCGCCGGGGTCGAGTACCGTAAGAAGGCATCCATGCCGAAACGCCTGTTGGATCGCGTCCACGGCGATGTCCTGGACCAGGCCGAGCGTTGGCAGGAGTTATTAAGTCTCTATCCGGACCCGCCGATTGAAGCGTTCTCGGTGCCGTTTGGGCTGATCGACGCGATCCATGAGGAAGGGCAGGTCGAAACACTCGCCGAGGGACTGCGCCAAGCCTGGTCGCTCGGAACGACCACCATTCCGGACTTGATCGACACCCTGGAATCTAAGGGGATTCGGGTCATTGGGACCGAGGCCGACGATCAAGGTAAGTTCGACGGCTTGGCCGGAACGGTCGATGGCGTACCGCTGATCGTCGTCGGGCGCCACTGGCAAGGGGATCGGCAGCGCTTCACCCTTGCCCATGAACTGGGGCATCTGGTCCTCGCCGGCCGCGTCGTCTTGGAGCGACCAGTCATTGACTCCGATGCTCGCACCCGTGGTGACCCGTTGGAGCGCCTATGCAACCGCTTTGCCGGCGCCTTTCTGATGCCGCGCCAGGCAGTCATCGGGCATCTCGGATCGCAACGTCGCCACCTGGAGCCGAACGAGCTGGTGCTGCTCAAGCATGAATACGGCCTGAGCATGCAGGCTTGCCTGTTCCGCGCCCGGGATGCAGGAGTGATCGACGCGGCGACGAACCAGAGGCTATGTCGCCTGTTCAGCGAGCGGGGCTGGCGCAAACAGGAGCCTGGCGCACCCTATCCGCCCGAGGAGACGATCCTCTTCAAACAGTTGGTCTTCCGTGCCTTAGGCGAAGACTTGGTCGGTGAGTCGAAGGCGGCCGAGCTCTTAGGAGTACCATTAGGGCAGTTCCACCGCCAACGCAAACTGGAGGCGGCGGGTGCGGCTGCTCATTAGCGACGCCAATATCCTCATTGACCTTGAAGACGCTGAGCTGACCGCGCTGCTGTTTCGTCTCCCGTTTCGTGTGATGGCGCCTGACCTTCTGTTCTTTGACGAACTCGCTGCCGAACATCCGCACCTGATCGGCTTGGGGCTCGAGCTTGGCGAGGTCAAGCCGGCAGCGATCGCCGAGACCCAGGTCTTGGCGGCCCGATATCGGCGCCCAAGTCGCAACGACTGCCTCGCGTTGGCGCTGGCCAAGCAGGAGCACTGCCCGCTGGCCACTGGCGACCGCGACTTGGCTGAGGCAGCAAGAGCGGAAGCCGTGCCGGTCGTGGTACGATCTGGCTCATCCGAAATCAAGCGAGAGGGGGAAAATTGGATGCATCGAGAAATCTACTTGGACCTGTCCCCGGAGATGCACTCACCCACGATTACCCACTTGGCGCGCCCACATGCTGCGCGGCGGCCGAAGCATCCGGTGTACACAACGCACGAGTGAGAGGGTCCGAAGATGATGAAACAAGCACTGCTCGGCGCGCTTGTCGCTGTCGCTATCACCACGACGGCGTCGGCCCAGAGCTTCAAGATGACGACGCCCTTCGCGCCGGGTGTCGCCGTGCCCGACAAGATCGAGTCCTCGATCGGGACCTTGAACCTCGATTATGGTTACCCGTCAGCCGCTACCGTCGACAAGATCTACGACAACCTGGACCGTTCGCGGGCGCTTCAAGCCTATCTGCTGGCGATCCCGATCGTCAACCAGGCGGGCATGCGCGACTCAATACGCAAGTTCGGCCCCGACAACCAGACCGACGTGATCTGGGAAGACCTGGTCGATCCCAGGACCGTCGAGCTGACGGCGAATGACAACACGATCTACAACTTCATCTGGGTCGACACCAGCAAGGGACCATTGGTGGCCGAGATTCCGCCCAGCCCTGAAGCATGACCGCGTGACCTCAGTCATGGCGCGGGCTGGCGGGGATTAATGAAAGTTAATGTTCGCACAAGGGGGTAGACACCGCTGCGGGCTTCCGGCAGGATTACGGGTAGGGT
>Ga0247838_1000262_pt1 | contig 84674 bp, 61 predicted proteins | sample LaCruzMarch2015__5_FD_189097 | JGI IMG/M metagenome (GOLD analysis project Ga0247838, IMG submission 189097) | Freshwater microbial communities from meromictic Lake La Cruz, Castile-La Mancha, Spain - LaCruzMarch2015_15m | ecosystem: Environmental > Aquatic > Freshwater > Lake | place: Spain...
ATGTCACCCATTCTCCTGGCTCAAAAGTGCTTAGATAAGACCTTCGATCTTGCTCTCTCTTTTTTCCTCAATTTGTCAAAGAACTGGGCCACTTTTTTTTCCTAAAAAAGTGTACGCCTAGAAAAATATTCGTAAAAAAAACCGCTCTCAATGTTTAATAATTGACAAATTTTGAATTATTTGGCAGCGGATTAGTGCATTTGGGTCGCAAGCCGTAATATTCGACTGCATTTCTTGCAGATTAGTAGCATGTAATTTTTTGTTTTCTCAACATAAAACAGCGATAGTATGAAAAAACTCTCACTAGTACTCCTGTTATTTTGCGGGGTTCTGGGTTACGCTATTGGACAGCGTACCATTACCGGTAAAGTAACCGACACAAAAGGTGAAGCGCTCATTGGCGCCAACATTTTTGTGTTGAAAACTACCAACGGTACTGTCACCGACGTAAATGGTAACTTCTCATTGGCTCTTCCTGCTGGCGCAGAGGTCATCAGTGTAAGTTACACGGGTTTCACCAGCAAAGAAATCGAAATCGGTAACCTGAGCGTTATTGATGTCGAACTTGAAGCAGGAACGATTTTGAATGAAGTAGTGGTCACTGCCTTAGGGATTTCAAAACAACCAAAAGAAATTGGCTATTCTGTTGCCCGCATCAGTGGGGACGACATCACGCAGGGTAAAGTTACCAACCTCCAGAATGGTTTGGTGGGTAAAGTATCCGGTCTGAACGTCTCTACCGTGAACAACGGGGTGAACGCCGACACGCGGATTGTACTGCGTGGCATTCGTTCCTTGACAGGGAACAACCAGGCTCTTTTGGTCGTAGATGGTACACCAGTAGCGCTGAGTTTCATCAACTCCATCAACCCCAACGACGTTCAGAGCGTGAACGTACTGAAAGGTGCCAACGCAGCAGCCTTGTACGGCCCAGAAGGGGTAAACGGGGTAATTGTAGTCAACACCAAAAAAGGCTCAAAAGGCGGCAAACCACAAATCACCGTGGGCAACACGACTTTGTATGAAAACATTTCCGTGACTTTGAAACAACAAGAGCGCTTCGGTTCCGGGTCTTCCTTTAACGCCTTCGGAGATGGGATTTATGATCCGATCGAAAACCAATCCTGGGGTGATGAATTTGATGGCTCCATTCGGGAAGTTGGTCAAGAAACCGAGGATGGTCAAACTCAGACCTTGCCTTATTCGTTTCGGCCAAAAGAAAAAAATAATTTTTTCAATACCGGATTAAACCTCCAGAATGATGTTTCGATAAGTGCAGGTGACGACAAGACCAATTTTTTCTTGTCGGTTCAAAACGTACAAATCAAAGGGATAATGCCCAGCGACAAAGGAGACCGGACCACTGTTCGTTTGAATGCTGGAAAGACACTAGGTATATTCAATGCCTCAATGAACTTTGGGTACACCCTGAAAAACTCCGATCTCACGCCTCAGACGGGTGCTATTTACGATCAGGTGTTCAATGCGCCTGGCCAAATTCCAATTACCCAGTATAAGGATTTTGAGAACGATTTCTGGTCCAATCGCAACAACTACTACAACGACTATTATCGGAACCCTTATGAAAGCATCTACCTTGATCGATTGAATATTCGGTCTGATGAAATGTTTGGGAACCTAGCCTTGACCTTGAAGCCAACCAAATGGTTGAGCATTGTCAACCGCATGGGCTACACCGTGAATTCAAACTTTAACCGCTCTATAAGCCGAAACATAACTTACACGGACTTCGCAATTAGTCACCGTTCTTTTGCGTCAGGTGGCGGTCGCACTGCTTCGGTTTCAGACTTCAATGGATTCAGCACACGCTTGAACAACGAATTCTTGCTATCTACTGACAATAACGTGGGTAAATTGAACATCAAAGGGTTGTTGGGTAATTTGATCCGCCAGACATATGGAAAGGGTACTGGTGTATCGGGTGGTAACCTGGTCATCCCTACCCTGTTCAACGTAGCCAACCGTACGGGTGAGCCTGGCGCTTTTTCCACTTTCTCGCAAAGCAGATTGAATTCTGTATTCGGTAGTTTGTCTTTTGGTTACGACGACTGGGCTTTTGTGGAACTTACTGGTCGCAACGACTGGGACAGCCGCTTGCCTGCAGAGAACCGCTCTTATTTCTATCCAGGGGTAAGTGCTTCGGTTATTCTGACCGATTTGTTTGAAGACCTGGCCAATGGTCCGGTGATCAGTACCATCAAATTGAAAGGAGCTTACGCCAGAACGGGTAACGTAAACTTAGACCCCTACCAACTGGAATCGATTTTCTCTCAAGTGGGTGGATTCCCATTTGGTACCCTGGCTGGTTTTAGTGCAGAAAACAGAATCAATAATCCACTTATTCGTCCTGAAGTAGTTAAATCGACCGAAGTAGGGGTAGAATTTGGGCTGTTTAAAAACAAAGTCCTGCTCGACGTAGCGTATTATTTCCAGGACAACAACGACCAGGTTATTCCAATCCAGATTTCTTCTGCGACAGGTTACACTTCTGCCTTTGTAAATGCAGCACAATTCACGAACAGAGGACTTGAAGTAGATTTGAAATTTTTGCCACTGATTGAAACAGGCAGCGGTTTGCGTTGGGAGGTTTCCGCCAATTATACGTACAATACCTCAAAAGTAATTTCTATTTATGAGGGTTTGGACGAACTTGGAATCGGCAATACTTCTTTTGTCATCAAAGGTCTACCGGCCTATGTTCACAAACTGAAGGACTGGTTGCGCACTCCAGATGGAAAAGTAATCATTGATGAAGTAAGTGGTTACCCAAAGCTCAATCCAGTAAACACCATCTTTGGCAATACCAATCCAGAACACATCTTTGGTGTCAACACCGATCTGACGTATAAGGATTTCAACTTGCGCGTAGTGGCTGAATACCGGGGTGGAAACTACATTTTTAACCAGATTGGTCAAAGTACTGATTTTACCGGGGTGACTGCCCTGAGCGCCACCAATGGCCGCCAGCGCTTTGTATTCCCCAATTCAGTGTACTCTACCGATGGGGGAACCACTTATGTGGAAAATAAAGACATCGTAGTGCGCAACGCCCACTATGCCTTCTTACAGGATGGTGCTTTCCGCAACGCCCAAACCAACTATTACAGTTCTGCAGCGTTCTGGAAATTGCGTGAAGTAGCGTTGACTTACTCTGTCCCATCTAAAGTATTGGGTAAGTTCGTTCAAAGAGCTACCGTTTCGTTGGTGGGCAGAAACCTGCTGATGCTGCGCCCAAAAACCAACCAGTGGACGGATCCTGAATTTTCCAACTCTACAGGCAACGACGTTGGTGTAACCTCTGTTAACCAGACGCCTCCAACCAGAATTCTGGGCTTCAACGTTAACTTGACCTTCTAACCACAAAAGCTGAAACTTATGCAACGTTATATCAAAATTTTCATCTTGACCTTTTTTGTCACCGTTCTGGCCAGTTGTTCGGAAGACTACCTGGACGTGAACAGTGACCCCAACCGTGCAGTAGAGAGCAACATGACCGCAGCGGTGATTCTTCCACAAGCCATGCTCAACACCGCCAACCGGGTTGGAACAGGCTTTGGATTTCTCAACCACTGGCTAGGCTATTGGTGCCCTCCGGCCAACTATTCACCAAATGGGGAGGAGCAATCCTACAACATCACCACCAACTTCGGTGCAGGCCTTTTCGCAGGGATCACTGACAATACCTACGATTATGAATTCGCTGAATTGAGAGCACGCGCTGCCGGTGAAAACTTTTACGTAGCCATTGCCAAGACCATGAAAGCACACAACTTCGTACAGTTGGTCGACCTTTACGACAAAGTGCCTTTCACCGAAGCCATGAAGGGACTGGAATTCATCCGCCCCAAATACGACGATGGAAAGTTGATTTACGAGGAGTCTGCGAAACAATTGGACAGTGCGGTCATTCTGTTCAAAGCTGCAGTTGCAGGCAATACAATCAATGCCGATGCTCGTTTCCGCGACATCGTCTTCAAAGGTGATGGTGCCAAGTGGATCAAATTTGCCAATACCCTGAAGTTGCGTCACTTGATGCACCAATCAGGAAGAGCCGATCGAGCTGCCTACATCACTGCTGAAATTGCCAAGATTGTAGCCAATGGCGGTGGCTTTTTGGGCACGGGTGAAGATGCTGGAGCAAAACCAGCTTATTCGCAGGACAAGCCTAACGCTTTTTACGCTTCTTATGGGTTTAATGTAGCGGGTAATCAGGCTACTGACTTCTGGAGAGCCAGCAGAGTTGCCATTGACTTCATGAAACAGGATGGGGACCCTCGGCTTGGTTATTTTTACAAAAAAACGGTTAATGCTTTCCCGGCTAATGGAGCAGAACCTTTCAGAACCCTGGCACCAGCGGAATACCGGGGCAACGAATATGGCCGCCCAATCGATAACTCTACTTATCCTTCCCAGATCGCGAACTTTATTTCTCAGGTTGGTGGGATTACTGCGGCTGGACCCGTTACCGGTGCTTCTTTTGGTTTGGTGAAAGGTTTTGACCAAGCTGCCTGGATTCTTACTTCGGTTGAGTCCATGTTCTTGCAAGCTGAAGCCATTCAGAGAGGTTGGTTGCCTGGCGACAAAGAAGCCGCCTACAAGGCTGCGGTAAAGGAATCTTTCCGCTGGCTGAACGTAGATTTGAGCAAAGCTGCTGCTGATGCAAGTTTTGACAAATGGTACATGACTCAAGACGAAAATGGCAACAAAAATGTAAGCTACGTCAAAGCGGACGACAAACTTAAGGTTGTGTTGTATCAGAAATACCTGGCCATGAATGGCAGCAACGCGCTGGAAACCTGGACGGATTACCGCCGCAATGGTGCATTTCCAGCCCTTCCATTGTCGATCAACCCTGGACGTACCAGCCCGATATTGCCCGTACGTTTGTTGTATCCACAGCGTGAATATGACCTGAATACGGCTGCAGTAGTCGCAGTAGGTACCATCAGCCAATTCAATTCCAAGGTTTGGTGGATGAACTAATTTTTTTGTTGACTGAGTTTAAAACATCAAGAATGAAAAATATTCTTAAAATAGTTTTGTTAATCTTCGTCGGATTTGCTTTCAGCGCTTGTCTGAAGGACGAAGCCATTACGGATTATACGGAAAACGGAATCAAACCAATTATCCTTATTCCCAATGGAAACTTTCCGACAGTACAAACCGTCAACCCAGTTGCGCTGGATTTCAAACCCACTGCACAAACGGTTGACCTGTATGCTCGGGTGTCTTGGAGCAAGCCATTGGACAAGGATGTAACGGTGACTTTTGTCAAAGATCCTAGCATTATTGCGGCGTACAATACCAAATTCGGTACCAAGTACGAAGAACTGCCAGCGGCCGCCTACAAACTGCCTGCCCTGACTGTGGTGATTCCTGCAGGACAGCAGGAGGTCAAAGTGCCAATTGAATTGTTCGCCGATAAAATCGATCTGGCCAAAAGCAACATGATTGCTTTCCGCCTCACCGATGCATCAGGTCAAGCTGTGGCCAGCAACTTCCGCCAGATTGTTTTCCCTGTATTAGTGAAGAACGTATACGAAGGCAACTACGAGGTTAAAGGTTACTTCTACCACCCTAGTGCACCTCGGGGCATCAGTGCTACGAAGTACCTGTCTACCGTGTCTGGTACACGTAGTGAAGGCCAGGTTGGTGACCTTGGTGGCTGGGGCTTCCGTTTTGATGTGGCGGCCAATGTTGGTGGTTGGGCAAGTGCGGGTTCTACGCCTGCTGCGCCAGCGGCTGGTTTCCTGAACGTGGATAATCCATTCGGCAATGCTACTTATCCAGGCCCTGGAGGGTTCACGAGTGCATTGTTCCCCAATACTTATGATGCAGCAACCAAGACCTTTAAGTTCCATTATGGATATGGTGGTGGTTCTACGGGGCCTGCAGGATGGTCTCGTGAAATCTTTGAGACTTGGAAAAAACTTTAAGTTAACAAGTGAGTCATAAAAAAAGTCCATTTGAGCCTTTGCGGGTTCAGATGGGCTTTTTTTTTTAATCTTGTATAGTTTCTGTTATATTTATACGTTAAATGATAAAAAAATCTTCCGACATGAAATCAAATCAATTCCTCAGCGTAATGCTGCTCTTATGCATTCCCATGCTGGGTTTTGGGCAAGCCCGCTCCTTCCGCGACTTCATCGTGGCGGCCAGTTCCCCGACCAACCCGAAGGCCAGCGAGACCAATTTTAAAACTGCTGGAGGTAAAGACCGCTTTTTGCTCGAAGAATGGGGCAGAGGCTGGGCACTCTCCCGAGGCAGCGAAATGGTCAGAGAAGGCTACGCATTCAATTTTGACTTCGAAAAAAATGAACTCTACCTGCGTAAAGACGATGAAGACATGATGATCGTGGCCGACAACAACAGTGTACGTCGTTTTGCGATCGTCAGTGGTCTTGACTCCCTTCGTTTTGTCAAAAGTATCGCCATCGACAAAACCAATAAAGTGTTTTTTCAACTCATCGGCGGCAGCACTTCTGGCAAGATCGGGCTCCTGAAGTTGCGTACTTCGAAGGCACTGGTTGTCAACAAAAATGATTATGCCCGCAATGTGAGTGGCGATTATTCTACGCAATACCGCAACGAGAGTGTGTACTATTTTGTGGACTCTGAAATCGGGGTGAAGGGTTTTGAAAAAATAACCCGCGATGAATTGCTCAAACTATTTCCCCAGCACCAGGCCATCATTGTAAAGCTGGTGACTTCGAAAAAGAACATTGACGAAAAAACCTTGATCGCTTTTGCGAATGAGGTGAATGGATTGTGATACAATAAAATAGGGTATATTCAGTGCAAAACTATGCCAGGGGTTACCAACCCCCGACCCCTGAAAGGGGAGTACATTCTCGGATAGCAAAAAATATTGCTTCTCTCACAAAAAGGCAGTTCCTTGGGCTTACCATCAATGTGTTCCCCTTTCAGGCAGGGTCGATTGGTTCTGCTTTTTATTCGTTGAAGCAGCTTCGCTGCTTGTTTTTTAATAACCGCGACGACGCGACGGCGCGACGAAAGGTGTGCTTCGCACACCTTTCTCGTCGTTTTACGTCGCGCATTTGGCGCAGCCAAATGAATCGTCGCGCCGTCGCGTCGTCGCGGTTATTAAAAACGATTGGGCGCAGCCCAATCCAAAATGGTTTAAAACAAGAACCAATCGACCCTGCCTTTCAGGGGTTGGTTCTAAAGCTACTGTACCATAATGCATTCATCCTTAAAGCTTTCTGGCGAATTGTATTGGGTTTCTTTTTCCTCTTATTCCTCTTCAGCTCCTGCACACCCAAACCCCAAAACTTTCAACTCCAGGTTTCTCTCCGCAACGCCCAGCCCGGGACTTTTTATCTGTATCGCCTTGTGGACAACCAGCCCCCCGCATTGGTCGATTCTTTTCGCAATACCCAGCTCGATGCCCAGTTCAACCTACAAGATGATGCACCCTGGCGAGAAGTGTTGTACCAACTCAGCATCCCCAGCCTGCGCAGCAATTTGTATTTCATCGCCGATGCACCTGAAATTCAAACCAGCATCAATGCGGTTGATGTCCGTGCATATACCACCATGGGGTCCAAAGGTTCTTTGGCCTTACAACAGTTGCAACATGCTCAGAACCCGCTCCAGGATAGTATGACCATCTTGAACAACAAAATCAACAACCAGATTGGCGACGAGTCTGCTTTGCGATTGGCTAGTACGGTTTTGCAGCAACAATTGATGAACAACAATTTTCAGTTCGCGGATACGACCACCAGCCCATTGGCGGCATTGTTCATTGGGCAGCAACTGGATTTTGGGAATGACCGATCCTGGCACAAGGCTTTTATTGCCCGGCTGGAAAAACGTTTCAAGCAGCACCCTCAATTGACCAGCTTTATCCAAAAGACCAAAGACTATATAGCCCTTTTTGAGGTAGAATACGAGATCGGGGATAGCCTGCCCTCCGCCAGTTTTGTGGATCGAAATGGCCTAACCCAAAGCCCCGCTCAGTGGAAGAGGGGATACTATTTGCTCGAATTTTGGTCAAGTTTCTGCGGCCCTTGTTTGGCACAAATGGAGCAAAAAAGAACGCTGTATCAAAAATACCACCCCCTAAGCTTCAATATGTTGGCTTTTTCGCTGGATGAAGACCCGGATATGTTGAATAACACGCTACAAAAGGCACAGTTTCCCTGGCCAGTGATTGCTGATTTAAAAGGTTGGGGGAGCAAGGCAGTAAATACCTATAAAATAGACAGTATTCCTTTCAATATCTTAGTTGCCCCTGACGGCAAAGTGGCGCTGAAAAACGTGGATGCGATGCAGTTGGATTCGGTTTTGAAGGATTGGAAGAAGCGCTAAACTCCCAGGGCAAACGCATTAAAATTGTTGTTGCAATGCAATATTTTACGCATACTTACCAACCCCCGGCCCCTGGAAGGGGAGACCAGCTTACGTTAGGTCAATATTCTACCTTTTTTTAAGCAAAAGTAGGGTTTTTAATTACCTAAAATGTACTCCCCTTCCAGGGGTCGGGGGTTCTGAAACTCAGCGACAGACATTGCAAGGTATTGATAATTAAAATCTTATAAAGATGTTCAATGCAGTTTGTTTTTGATGTTTTAATGTATTTGCCCTGCGCTAAATCCCCACTTCCAACCAATCATCTATCTGTTTTTCTTTTCCATTAAAATTAACGCCTACTGCCGTGATCAGCTTACCAGAAGCCTGATATTTGGAGGCATAATTGCGCTCATGAATCTGTTCGATGGCTTCCTGTGCCGTTTTGTTGAATTTGAATTCGAAGATGTACACATGGGTGGCCGTTTGCACGATGACATCTGCCCGACCCTGAGCAGAATGCACTTCACTATCGGCATACATGCCGAGGTAGTTGAAGACCAGGTGCACCAGGCCATGGTACAAACCCTCCGATTGCTTGTCGAAAGTTTCGGCAGGTAAATCGGCCAGGATAGAATTGAGAATAGTGCGCACCAGCGCTAAATCGGAACGGTCAAAAGCCTGAATCAAGTCTTTGATGGTGCGTCCCGTATGCGTGCGGTGAGGATTTTTGGCCAAATCATCAATGAGGAATTGGTACATGCTTTCGCGCACCTCTTTGTTGGGATAATCGAGTACCAAATCCCCGGTCATCACGTCGGCTTCTTTCACAGTCAAGTATCCGGTTTGAAAAAGCAAGGGAATCAGTTCAATGTTTTCCAGGTCGTACCGCTCAAAGATGATGTTGCTTACTTCTGCATTTTCCACATTGTACCAGGCTTGTTTTCGCATTTGATCCACTAAAAAACGCGGGCTACCTGTAGCAAACCAAAAATTGAAAAACTGTTTTTTTGACAAAAAATTGAGTGTACCAAAGGGGTTGTAAAGGCGATGCACCCCATCCCAACTGTAGCCATTGTACCAAATGCGCATGTTTTCGAGTAAGGCCTCCCGAGAAAGGTTCAAGGTTGCTTCTACTGCTTTTAAATGCTCATCAAAGAAGATTTCCAGTTCCTGATGGGTATAGCCAGTGATAGTGGCGTAGTTGCCATCAAGCGTGATGTCATTCAAATTATTCAAATGTGAAAAAATAGAGACTTTAGAAAACTTGGAAATACCCGTGATGAAAACCAGTTCCAATTGTTCGTCGGCACTTTTTAAGATGCCATAAAAATCTCTTAATATATCCCGATTGGCCTTGGCTTGTGCCAAGGTATGGTCTTCCAAAAAATCGATGATGGGCTTGTCGTATTCGTCAACCAGGAGTACAATTTTGCCGTGCTTAGCAGCTACAGCTTCAATCAGTTCCTTGAATCGGGTTTTATAATTAGGCGCTTTATATTGAATCTGGTAGTGTTCTGCCCATTGATCGAGTTCATAAAGTAGCGCGGCTTCAAGGCCAACTTCATGGTACCCCATGTTGTCAAACGAAAAATGCAAAACGGGGTGAATTTTCGTCCAATCCCATTGGTTCTCGATCCACAGCCCTTCAAACACCGCTTTATTGCCTTCAAAAAGTTCCTTCAAGGTAGAAACCAACAAGGATTTACCAAAGCGGCGAGGCCGTGAGAGGAAATAGTACTTTCCTTCACTCACCATTTGGTACACCAGTGGAGTTTTGTCCACATACACGCAGTTCTTTTCCCGGATTTGCGTGAGGGTTTGAATGCCGATGGGTAGGTTTTTCATCTGACAAAGATAAGGACTTGCGTTTGCTTACGACAACTCAATTTTTCCAATCGCTTAAAGTTCATTGACCTCTTCACTAGATAATCCGGTTAGTGCCTGGATGTTTTCGTTTGATGCACCATCCGCTTTCAGTTTTTTGGCAATATTGAGGATTAACTCGTTCTTTTTATCCAGTTGTTCTTTGGTGGTATCCAGTTGTTCTTTGGCCACTTCCAATTTTTCTTTGGTTAGCTCCAATTTTTCCTAAAAAAAAGCAATTTTATTGTCTCTGTCCATAAGTACTTTTAAGATTTCATCTTCGATGAACATGGTTTCCTCCAGGTCTGGATTTTCACTATCAGCTGCTTGTAAACGCGCAATAACCCTATCCAAAAAACCAGGAAGCATTTTGCGGATCAGCCGCAGGCGGTGCTCATTGTTTTTAACCCGTTCCTTTTGATCAAATAGCTTCAAGAGTCCGTACAGCTTCTTTTTGTATTCGTCATGCAAGTATTCTTCTTCTCGGATGTTGTGCAAATTAGGCAATTGCACCACGAGCATGTCGTAACTCAGATTGTCAATGAATTCGTTGTGTTTTTTTAGCGTCTCATTTTTAAAAACCCCTGTTTTCAGCCGATTGATGTTGATGAGTAGATCATTGATCTCATTTTCGATGCGAAAATTGAGGATGAAAATAGGGATCAAACGAATGGGGCGTTCGACAATTTTGATCGCCTGGGTTTGAATATCGGTAACTTCGACGACGGTTTTTTTCTGGAAATTCTTGCTGATGTAGCGTTTGAACTGGAAGATGTCTTCGGGTTCACTGGCTTTTTGCAGCTCAATAATGATCAACTCTTCTGTACCGTCGGCCAGCTCGATGGTGGCGGTGAAATCGAGATGAAAAAGTCGAGCATCATCCTCGGTTTTAGGGTCTTTGACCTTGTTGATTGGTTCTTTCTTTTCCGGGTGGGTAAGGGGTTCGAGGTGAAGTTTTTTGATTTTTTCATTAATGAGTGTAGAGAGTACAATCAACGCACTTTCATAATCGGCCATTAAATACCTGAATACGACGTCGTAAATTGGATTTGGAATGATGATGTATTCGTTGTCGTTTGGATTGGCGTTGTCCATAATCAATTGTTTCGACTACAAAGATAGAAAATATTTTTTGTTAAAAAAAATATAAATTCAACAAAAAATGTTTTTAATTTAAATGTTACCAAGAATTAAATCCCCACTTCCAACCAATCATCTATCTGTTTTTCTTTTCCATTAAAATTAACGCCTACTGCTGTGATCAGCTTACCAGAAGCCTGATATTTGGAGGCATAATTGCGCTCATGAATCTGTTCGATGGCTTCCTGTGCCGTTTTGTTGAATTTGAATTCGAAGATGTACACATGGGTGGCCGTTTGCACGATGACATCTGCCCGACCCTGAGCAGAATGCACTTCACTATCGGCATACATGCCGAGGTAGTTGAAGACCAGGTGCACCAGGCCATGGTACAAACCCTCCGATTGCTTGTCGAAAGTTTCGGCAGGTAAATCGGCCAGGATAGAATTGAGAATAGTGCGCACCAGCGCTAAATCGGAACGGTCAAAAGCCTGAATCAAGTCTTTGATGGTGCGTCCCGTATGCGTGCGGTGAGGATTTTTGGCCAAATCATCAATGAGGAATTGGTACATGCTTTCGCGCACCTCTTTGTTGGGATAATCGAGTACCAAATCCCCGGTCATCACGTCGGCTTCTTTCACAGTCAAGTATCCGGTTTGAAAAAGCAAGGGAATCAGTTCAATGTTTTCCAGGTCGTACCGCTCAAAGATGATGTTGCTTACTTCTGCATTTTCCACATTGTACCAGGCTTGTTTTCGCATTTGATCCACTAAAAAACGCGGGCTACCTGTAGCAAACCAAAAATTGAAAAACTGTTTTTTTGACAAAAAATTGAGTGTACCAAAGGGGTTGTAAAGGCGATGCACCCCATCCCAACTGTAGCCATTGTACCAAATGCGCATGTTTTCGAGTAAGGCCTCCCGAGAAAGGTTCAAGGTTGCTTCTACTGCTTTTAAATGCTCATCAAAGAAGATTTCCAGTTCCTGATGGGTATAGCCAGTGATAGTGGCGTAGTTGCCATCAAGCGTGATGTCATTCAAATTATTCAAATGTGAAAAAATAGAGACTTTAGAAAACTTGGAAATACCCGTGATGAAAACCAGTTCCAATTGTTCGTCGGCACTTTTTAAGATGCCATAAAAATCTCTTAATATATCCCGATTGGCCTTGGCTTGTGCCAAGGTATGGTCTTCCAAAAAATCGATGATGGGCTTGTCGTATTCGTCAACCAGGAGTACAATTTTGCCGTGCTTAGCAGCTACAGCTTCAATCAGTTCCTTGAATCGGGTTTTATAATTAGGCGCTTTATATTGAATCTGGTAGTGTTCTGCCCATTGATCGAGTTCATAAAGTAGCGCGGCTTCAAGGCCAACTTCATGGTACCCCATGTTGTCAAACGAAAAATGCAAAACGGGGTGAATTTTCGTCCAATCCCATTGGTTCTCGATCCACAGCCCTTCAAACACCGCTTTATTGCCTTCAAAAAGTTCCTTCAAGGTAGAAACCAACAAGGATTTACCAAAGCGGCGAGGCCGTGAGAGGAAATAGTACTTTCCTTCACTCACCATTTTGTACACCAGTGGGGTTTTGTCCACATACACGCAGTTCTTTTCCCGGATTTGCGTGAGGGTTTGAATGCCGATGGGTAGGTTTTTCATACTTCAAAGATACCAATAAGGGGCAATAATAAAATAAGTGTTCCTTTGGCTCAAGATAAATGAACACTTATTTTTGCCCAATACTATTATTTTTGGCAAGAAAAAGTATTTTTAAATAAATGTTTAAAAATTGAAATTTCCCCCGCCAGGCGTTAAAAATAGGGTTTGGGTTGGGGCTGAATTGTCGGCTATCCGTCATTATTTTAACTTGCAGTTTACCGCAAGAAGCAGCGAAAATTCACCTTCTTTCGTTAATAAAATGCAACAACATTCGGTATTTTAAAAATATTCCCAATTGAGTAAGCTATTAATAGCATTACTACCAAATAATAATCTGGAAAAAAACACTCCCCATTGACCTGGATTTTGATGATTTATTCCGTCATTGTTAAAAACTTTAGAAAATGTTATTGCATTTTTAAACAATGACTTAATTTTGGAGAAGGATTAGTTTTACAAACAGATAAAATCGGATTAGTATGAAAAAACACTTACTAGCGCTTGCGCTGGTAGCCCTTGCTACGGCTTCTGCCATAGCACAGCGAGCTATTACAGGCAAAGTGACGGACAAGAGTGGTGGCGCACTGATAGGGGCCAGTATTCTTGCCAAGGGAACCACAACCGGTACCGTTACAGAGGTAGACGGTTCTTACTCTTTGAGTGTCCCTGCTAACACCTCCATTTTGGTGATTAGTTACACCGGATACACCACTCAGGAACTTACGCTTGGAGCAGCCAATGTTATTGATGTAGTGTTGGAAGAAAGCGCTCAGCAGTTGAACGAGGTGGTAGTTACCGCTCAAGGTATCCGCAGGGATAAAAAAGCCTTGGGGTATGCGGTTTCTACAGTAGGCGAAGAATTGCTACAAGACCGCCCGCAAGCTGACGTAGGCCGGGTACTCCAGGGCAAAGTTGCAGGGGTAAACATTACCTCTACTTCAGGGGTGTCTGGTACAGGTACCAACATCACCATTCGTGGATATTCTTCAATTACTGGTTCGGTACAGCCCTTGTTTGTAGTGGATGGGGTACCATTCAACTCCAATACGAACCAACGCGGTGGTTTTACCCAAGGTGGTCAGTCGGCTTCTAGCCGCTTTTTGGATCTCGACCCCAACAACATTGAAAGCATCAGTGTATTGAAGGGTTTGGCGGCAACAGTTACTTATGGTGACCAGGGCCGGAACGGGGTAATCCTGATTACGACCAAAAGTGGAAGTAAGAAGTCGCGTAAAGCTGAATTTAGCTTGACGCAATCTTACTTTACCAACACTGCACACCTGCCTACTTATCAAAACGACTACGTAGGTGGTTTCCAGCAGAACCTGGGTTATTTCTTCAGCAACTGGGGCCCAACCCTGGATGAAGCAAGAACCTATCCTTCGCAAAACACCAACGCGGCGCTGACCCAGCACCCTTACGCCTTTTTGTCTAACACAGCACTGCGTGCAGCTATGGCTGATTATGTAGCTTCCGTACAGCCTTACAAAATGCAAGTATTTCCCAACAACGTGAAGGATTTCTTCCGTACCGGGAAAATTTACAACACTTCCTTGAATGTATCCGGTGGTAGTGAAACCGTGAGCTACAACGTTTCAGCGGGTTACCTCAACGAAGAGGGCTACATTCCAGAAAACGGCTTGAAAAAGTTGAACCTGGGCGTTGGTTTGAATGCCAAATTGAGCAAAAAACTGTCGGTTAATACCTCCTTTACTTATGCCAATACCGATCAATACTCTCCACCGTTGAGTGGGGGTAACGGTAACAACGCATTCGACTTTCCTTCTGTGTTGGGTAACGTAATGTACACCCCACGTCAAGTTGACTTGATGGGCTGGCCATTCGAAAACCCAGTAGATGGAAGTACTGTGTATTTCCGGAGTGGCAATGATATTCCCAACCCACGCTGGGTATTGAAAAACTACCAGACTACTGGTTTGGTAAGCCGTATTTTCTCGGCTACTACTTTCAACTTTGAAATCGCCAAAGACGTAAACCTGCTTTACAAAGTAGGTTTGGATACCTACAACGAAGACCAGGAATACCGCTTCAACAAAGGTGGTGGTGCTTTCTTGCCGAATGGCTCTTACATTACCCGCAACATCAACAACACCATTTGGGACAACTCGGTGATCTTGTCGGCAACCAAGTCTATTTTTGATAAACTGACCGTTTCTGCCCGTGTAGGGGGGAACCTGCGCAATGACTTATACAAAGAAGATGGTGCTGTCAGCCAGAACCAATTGGCTCGTAATCTCTTCCGCCACAGCAACTTCATCGACAACGTAGCGAGTGACTTTATCACTGAGCAGACCCGGATGGGTATCTTTGGTGAAGTTACGGTTGATTACAGCAACTTCTTGTACTTGAACTTTGCAGGTCGCAACGACTGGACTTCTACCGTAGAAAAAGAAAATCGCCGCATTTTCTATCCATCTACCAGTTTGTCGTTTATTCCTACTTCTGCTTTCTCTGGATTGGACGGTGGATTCCTCAATTTCTTGAAAATCCGCGCTGGTGTAGGTACTTCGGCTGGTTTCCCCAACCCTTACCAAACGCGGAATACTTTGGCACAAAGTGCCAGAGCATGGTTGAATGCATCTGGTGCAGCTGTACAAAGCCACGCAGTAAGTGACTTTTTGGGTAACCCCAACCTCAAGCCTGAGTTGCATACCGAATATGAAGGAGGGATTGAAGCCAAAATGTTCAACAACCGTTTGAGCTTTGACTTGACCGTATACCGCCGCGATACCCGCGACCTGATTACCAACTCTCCACTGGATCCTGCTACTGGTTATACTTCAACTACCATCAACATCGGTAAAATCCGCAACCAGGGTATTGAATTGAGTGCAACCATCACGCCAGTCAAAACCAAGGACCTCAACTGGGACGTGACGCTGACTTTCAGCCGCAACACGCCAGAGGTACTGGATTTGGGAGGTACTTTGCAAGAAGTGCAAATCACTGGCTTCGGTGCAGCTTTGGGTAACTATGCAGTCGTTGGCAAACCATTTAACATCATCAAAGGCACGGGCTTCCGCCGCAATGATGCTGGACAGGTTTTGGTGGATGGATCTGGTAACTTGTTGAGTACTGCTTCTCCCGTTGTTCTGGGTGATCCAAACCCAGCGTTCAATACCAGCATGATCAACAGCATCAACTACAAAGGCTTTTCTTTTGATTTCATGATCAGCTACCGCCATGGTGGTGCCATGTACAGTTCTTCTGCAGGTGCTTTGATGGGTCGTGGTTTGACCGAAGATACGGGTTTGAGTGTCGGTTATGACCGTGCCCAGACTTATCTCTTCCCAGGCATTAAAGCAGATGGCACACCAAACAATATTCAGAATACCGCTGCGGGTGTAGCCTTTAACAACCTGTACTTCTTTGGTGATGAAGGTCGTATCTACGATGGATCAACCATTCGTCTGCAAGAGGTTTCCTTGAGCTACAGCTTGCCACAAAAAATGTTGGCCAAAACGCCATTTAAAACCTTGTCCTTTGCAGTCTCTGGCACCAACTTGTGGTACAAAGCGCTTTATTTCCCTCCAGGATTGAACTTTGATACTGACAACCTGGGCTTGGGTGTAGGCAACGGTTTGGGCTTTGAATTCTTGACTGGTCCTAGTGCCAGAAGACTTGGTGGTACTTTGAAGTTGACCTTCTAAAACTGGGGATGAAACCTCTATTTAGTCGTTCTAAAAATTTAAAAATGATGATTCGTAATATCAAAATATTGTTTTTGGTATTGGCTGCAACCCTAATGGGATCTTGTGAGCTGGACTTGTTGGACAACCCCAATGCAGTAACAGTAAACAATGCCGATGTCAATTTTATCCTCAACCGCATTGAACTGGCTTACTCTGGCAACTTTAATGCCTTTAGTGACCCAGGCATGCGCCTTACCCGTATGCTGAACCAGGGCGCTGCCATTTATGACAACGCGGTTACTCCGAGTAACAATGGCCCATGGAACAGCTCTTATTCTGACATCATGTCTGACGTGAAAGCCTTGATTCCACTGGCCGAAACATCGGAACTTTTTGTACATGCCGGAATTGCACGTACCATTCGAGCCTTGGTATTGCTGAATTTGGTAGATGCTTATGGCGATGTACCAAATTCTCAAGCCATCGACCCCAATAATTTTAACCCAGGGGTGGACAAAGGCGCTGATGTTTATGCTGCGGCTTTAGCGGATTTGAATAAGGCGGCTGAAAATTTCGCTGCCAAATCAAAATCTGGTGCAACCAGTGATTTGTATTATGGCGGAAGTGCGGACAGCTGGACTCGTTTGGTCAATTCAGTCAAACTTAAGTATCACCTTAACTTGCGCTTGTTGAACAAAGGCGGATCAACTTCTGCGATCAATGCATTGATCACAGAAAACAAGTTGATTTCTACGGCTGCTCAGAATTTCCAGTTCAAATACGGAACCAACCTGACCAACCCGGATACGCGTCATCCACGTTATGGCCAATATAACCCAACAGGTGGTGGAGATTACCAGTCGAACTCCTTCATGGGGCAATTGTACAACTCCAAAGGTTTCCCTGATCCTCGGATGCGGTACTATTTCTACCGCCAAACCATCAAGAACCCTACGGATGTGAACCAGTTGCGTTGCATTACCAACCAAAAGCCTACTCACTACGGTGCAAACGATGTATACTGTTTGCCAACTTCGGTAGGGTATTGGGGTCGGGATCACCTGAACAACGAAGGTATTCCACCAGATGGTTTGTTGCGTACTGCTTGGGGCATCTATCCTGCCGGTGGTTTATTTGACGATGATGCGGGTAGAGGCGTTTCTTTGGGAGCTGGTGCTGGTGGTGCGGGTATTCACCCAATCATGATGCGTTCTTTTGTTGACTTCATGTTGGCAGAATCTGCATTGACCATGGGCACTAGTGGCGATCCAAAAGCATTGTTGAAGTCAGCGGTTGAAAAATCAATGGCAGATGTACGCAGTCTGGCATTGGGTACAACCGAGGCCAGCAAAATCAATACGTTTGAAGCCAGCAAGGGTTTCGTTTGGGCAGATGAAGTGAAAAAGTATGTTGACAAGGTATTGGCAGACTATGATGCTGCTGCTGACAATGATGCAAAATTGAACATCATTGCAACGGAATACTGGGTAGCATTGTTCGGGAACGGTATCGAGTCTTATAACCTCTACCGCAGAACGGGCAAACCTAGCGGCCAGCAGCCAGCACTGGATCCTAACCCAGGACCATTTGTACGCTCCTATTATTATCCGCAGGCTTACACTACCAGAAACAAGAATGCGGTTCAGAAAACCAATTCTACGGTTCAGGTATTTTGGGATACCAACCCTGCGAACAACTTTATTAAATAAATGAAAGGGGTTTTCTTTTTTCATTTATGAACCAGACAAAACGAATGTTTATATGAAAAGCATCATAAAATTCTTCTTTTTGGTTTCAGTACTGGCGTTTACCGCTTGTGAAACTGAAATAGTTGAAAGGTTGGACGAATTCAGCTTTGAAACAGGGGGCTATATGCGTACCGTTGAATTCCCTATTCCAGCTTACAACGTTAGCAAAGCCAATTTGGCGGGTACTAAAATGACGGTTACGCTAGAGGCCGTTACCGCAAACTTCGGAGCTGAATTTTCAACCTATGATTTGGTTGTCCGCTTTGTAGATAAAACTGCGGCAAACGGTACCAATAACAAGACCGATGTTGTGTTGAAGTCAGTTGCGTCAAGCTCATTTGCTCCAGATCCAACCACCAAGTATCCACGCTTAGTCTTGTCAGTCACTGGTAAGGAATTGCAGGATGCCTTGAAGTTGAGCGATGCGGAAATGGCCAAAGGGGATCAATTCGAAGTTCGTGGAACCATGAAACTTACTACTGGAAAAAGCTTTAATGCTGCCAATTCCAGCCCCGATATCACGGGTGGTGCATTTTACAATTCACCCTTCTTGTACCGGGTCAATGTAATCGACTAACATTTTTTTGTTAAATAATTGTGAAGTGGAGTGCTTTTTTAAGCGCTCCATTTCTATTTTTGCAGGGTTCTATTTTTTGTAAGCCAAATTGCACAAGCAAGTTTGTAAAAAAACATAGGCAGCCCTAGATCAATTCCAAACGTTCTGTTGTTTACAGCGACTCTAGAATACCAATCCCTTGAACACAAAGCTTAATTTTTTCTCGGCTACATCCAGGTGTTTATCCTGACTATATGTATACTTTGACAATTCAATAAAATCAAATTCATTGGTATGAAACAACATTTACTAGCTTTGGCACTGTTGCTCTTTGGGGCAACGGCTGTGATTGGACAACAATCCATCAGTGGCAAAGTAACCGACAGAGATGGTGATGCACTCATTGGTGCCAGCATCATGGTAAAAGGAACCTCCATTGGCACTGTATCAGACATCGATGGTAATTTTAAAGTCAGTGCAACTGGCGAGGCCATTCTGGTAGTTTCCTATACTGGTTTTGCAACATTGGAAGAAGCGGTAAACAATCGAACCGAACTTACCATTATTCTCCAGCCAGGTATCGATTTGGCTGAAGTACTCGTAACGGGTTATGGTACGGCCATCAAGCGCGAATTGACGGGTAACATCGCCAAAATTCGCACCGAGGACATCAAGGACATGCCTGTAACCAGCTTTGACCAAGCCATGCAGGGTAAAGCCGCGGGCGTACAAATCACCGCTGGCAATGGTAAGCTAGGCCAGGCCGTACAGATTCGGGTACGCGGCCAATCTTCAGTTTCCGCTTCCAACGAGCCCTTGATTGTGATTGATGGGATTCCTGCTACTACTGGCGACTTAGGCTCATTTGGTGGCGCAACCAACCCACTTTCGGACATCAATCCTCAGGACATCGCATCCATCGAAATCTTGAAAGACGCTTCTGCTGCCGCCATCTATGGTGCTCGTGCGGCCAACGGCGTTGTACTGGTAACCACCAAGCGCGGTAAAACAGGCCGCACCAGCGTTAATTATGGCTTCCAGTACGGTCAGAGCAATCCTGCCCGTTTGTTGGAGTTCCTGAATACCGAGCAATACCTGAAACTCTATCGCCAGGCTGCGGCAAACTCTGACCGCATCGATGGCTACGAGGCTTCAGATCCAGACTCGTACACCACCTACATGGAGGATTTCTTCAAAACCCAAAGTTTGGGAACTTTAGGCACTCCTCAAGCCGAAGACACCAATTGGGGTAAGCTGGCTTACCAGGATGCTCCCATGCAACAGCATGACCTGAATATTTCCGGCGGTAACGAAAAAACCACCTTCTACATGTCTGGTCAATGGTTTGACCAAAAAGGGATTTTGATTGGCAACGCACTGAACCGCATTACTGGCCGCATCAATGTGGATCACCAGGCCTACAAGTGGCTGAAGGTAGGTTTCAACACGAGCTTGAGCCGCTCTTTCAACGAACGTATCTCTGGCGACCGTCAGTTTGACAACCCTATGCAGATCGTGGCTTTGCCTCCAATGACTCCGGCAAATGACCCGGATACAGGTTTGCCAGTAGGTTCACCTCCTGGAGACATCAACATTCCGGTGTACTACAACCCCCTGATCAACCTCGGCAACGCTTACTACAACACCAACACCAACCGCAACCTGAGTAGCGTTTATGCTCAAGTCAGCATTCTGGATGGCTTGAACTTCCGCACGGAGTTCGCACTGGACATGTTGGACCAACAGGAAGAGCTGTATTACAACAGCAAAACCCAGCGCAACTTTGGTGCACCGCAGGGCTTAGGACAAAACCTGTTTACTCGGGTTGAAAACTACAACACGAACAACTACTTTACTTACAATACTGGTTTCGGTAAAACCAAACTGGATCTGACTGCGGGTATGTCTTATCAGCAATCACAGCAGAAGACCAACTTCATCGAAGGTCAGGATTTCCCATCTGATGCTTATCGCCAAATTGCGAGTGCTGCACGCAAAACGGATGGTAGCTCTACCGAGTCTAACTTCCGCTTCTTGTCTTACTTCGCACGCGCCAATGTTAAATTGTCCGACAAATACCTCGTGGGTGTAAGTGTACGTACGGACGGTTCTTCTCGTTTTGGTAAGGAAAGCCGCTATGGTTTCTTCCCTGCTGCTTCTTTGGGTTGGATTGTATCTGAAGAAGGTTTCTTGAGCAACAACAAAGCCATCAGCTTCTTGAAAGTTCGCGCCAGCTATGGCCGTACAGGTAACGCTGAAATTGGCAACTTCCCACAATTGGGGCTTTTCGCTGGTGATGCTGCTTACAATGGTGCACCTGGTCAACGTCCTTCTCAGTTGGGTAACCCTAACTTGAGCTGGGAAACGACCGATCAATTTGATGCAGGTCTTGACTTCGGTTTATTCAACGACCGCCTGACCGGTGAAATTGACTTCTACAGTAAAAATACCACTGGTTTGTTGTTGAACGTAAACGTACCAGGATCTACTGGTTTTTCAACCCAAACCCGTAACGTAGGTAAGTTGTCCAACCAAGGGATCGAAATCGTATTGAATACCGATGTAGTAAGAGGTGCTTTCCGTTGGAAAACCAGCTTGAACTTTGCAGCCAACAAAAACGAAATTACTGACCTGCAAGGCCAAGTCATCGAAGCTGGTTTGAACAACATGAGCCGTGCCGTAGAAGGACAACCATTGGGTACTTACTTCACTGCTGAATATGCTGGTGTTGATCCAGCAAATGGAGACGCATTGTGGTATAAAAATGCTACCGAAGGCAATCGCGAAACGACCAAAACCTACAGTCAGGCTACTCGTGTAGTTGTAGGTAGCCCCTTACCTGATTGGATTGGCGGTGTAACCAACACTTTCAGCTACAAAGGATTTGAACTGTCTGTATTGTTCAGTGCAGTAATTGGCAACGAACTCAACTTCTACGGGGTAGGCCGTTTCTCTTCTGCCAACGCTCGTTTTGAAGACAACCAGACTGTCGACCAGTTGGCTGCCTGGACGCCTGAGAACCCCAATACCAATATTCCTGAAGCCCGTTTGTTCTTCAACAACGGAGCGCAGCCTTCTAGCCGCTTTATTCAGGATGGTTCTTTTGTACGTTTGCGCAACGCAACCTTGTCTTACAACTTCCCCAAATCATTGACCAGCAAAGCCAAGATCCAGAGCTTGCGGTTATTTGTAACGGGACAAAACCTGCTTACCTGGACCAACTACATTGGCTGGGATCCAGAAGTAAACGCCGACGACATCGTGACCAATATTGCGCAAGGGTATGACTTCTACACTGCGCCACAACCAAGAACGATCCTGGCTGGCTTTAACATCGGATTCTAATTCCTGGAAAAGCGCAAAATGTATTTAACCTTTAAAAAAATGAAAATGCACAAAATGCTTAAACATATAGCGCCCATAGCCCTGATCCTTTTGGGGGCTTCAGCTTGCGACAGCAAATTGGATGTTGCGCCTACGCAGACCATTGACGAAAACCTGGCGTTGTCCACATCTCAAGACGTAAAAGTGACCCTGACGGGCGCTTACGACGGTTTGGGCGGTGGCAACCTTTACGGTGGCGCATTCCAGTTTACCGGCGAATTGCTTGGGGACGACCGTGAATTTGTCTTCGGTGGTACTTTTGCATCGCTGGATGAAATCTGGCGTAAAACCGTTACTCCTGGAAATGCCCAAACCAACCCTACCTGGTTGAATGCATATGCCACTATCAACCGTGCCAATAACGTTTTGTCTGCTTTGAGTATCGTAGATGAAGCTGACCGTGGACAAGTAGAGGCAGAAGCTCGGTTCATCCGCGGCGTTTTGTATTTCGAACTGGTTAAATTGTGGGGTAAAACCTGGGGTGATGGCGACAACAATGCCAATCCAGGGGTGCCTTTGGTTACAACCCCTACCCGGGTAATTACAGCTGAAGACAATCGTCCCAGAGCAAGCGTACAGGCCGTTTACGCTCAGGTTATCGAAGATTTGACCAAAGCTGAAAGTCTGTTGCCAGCTACAGATGCTGGTGACGATGCTACCCGCGCCACTCGTGACGCGGCTTCTGCGATGCTGTCTCGGGTATACCTCATGCAAGGCAAATATGCCGAAGCGCGTGATGCTGCCAACAAGGTCATCCAATCTGGTGCACGGGAAATGGAAGCTGCGTTCACCGACGTATTCGCTACTGGTGGAGAAAGCAATGAAGTCATTTTCCGCATTGCAGTTTCGGATCAGGATGCAACCAATAGCATGAATACCTATTTTTCCCCGGCATCTTTCCAGGGCCGTGGTGACATCCGTATTCAGACCAAACACCTCAACTTGTACGAAGCAGGAGATGCTCGCCGTACCTTTTTTGTGACAACAAACTCAGGATCTCGCGTCTTTACGGGGAAATTCCTGGATCAATATGGGGATGTGCCGGTTGTACGCCTGGCTGAAATGCACCTGACTCGTGCCGAATGCAACCAACGCCTGGGTACCGCTATCGGCGCTACTCCTGCTGTTGATGTCAATGCAATTCGAGCCAGAGCTGGTCTTGGAGCTCTTGGAACTGTTAATCTTGCTGCTATCCTGAAAGAACGCCACCTCGAATTGGCATTCGAAGGCAATCAACTGGACGACATCAAGCGCAACAAAGCTGCTGTGGGTACCAAGCCGTTTGGCGATAATTTACTGGTACTACCTATCCCTCAACGGGAAATTGATACCAACAAGAGCTTGACTCAGAACCCAGGGTACTAACCTGAATTTTTGCATCAAGTAAAAAAGGGGGCTGCTTCTGAACAGAGGCAGTCCTCTTTTTTTATTTATTTTTTTATTTTTTCATTATTAAAACTAAAAGTTTTTTATTTTTGCTTGCGATACTCTTTCTTTTCATGTAATTTGTTGGGGTAAAGAAAAGATGATGCAATTCTTTAATTGAAAACAATAAGGTATGCGCACCTTAATCAAAGAAGATTTATACAAAATTTATCCCAGCTCAGATGGCAAACCAATGGCAGATAATACCTTGCAATGGGAATGGATTGCATTGATCAAGCTAGGAATGGATGCAGTTTTTAAAGATCGACCAGATGTTTTTGTGGCTGGAGATTTGCTTTGGTATCCAGTAGAAGGACGCGTAGACATCCGGGTAGCACCAGATGTTCTGGTTGCTATAGGAGCGCCCAAAGAATCACGTGGCTCTTACATTCAATGGGCAGAAAATAATATGCCCCCCCAAGTGGTAGTAGAAATCCTTTCGCCTAGTAATACTGCGAAAGAAATGGAAAAAAAGCTGGCCTTTTACCAAACCTACGGTGTACAAGAATATTACATCTACGACCCGATTCGATTTACCTTTAAAGTATATGCGCGTCAAAATGACTTTTTGGAGGAACAATTGATAGGGGACGAATGGATGAGTCCGATTTTAGGCGTACGCTGGAGTATGAAAAATGGCATCTTAGAGCTGTATCGACCTGATGGCCAACCTTTTTTGTCCTACTTGGAATTACTTGAAGAGCAAAATGCTGCAATCGAGGAATTACAAGAGCAAAGGGAAGCAATGAAAAAGACCTTGCAGCAATTGGCAGAGCAAGAGCGTATGATTTTGGCTCAAGCTAAAAGTATCGAACAAGAACGAAAAAAATTGAAAGCTGAAAAACTTCGTGCAGATGTGGAATGGCAGCGTGCAGAAGAAGAAAGCCTCCGTGCGGAGCAAGAAAAACAACGTGCGGAGCAAGAAAAACAACGTGCGGAGCAAGAAAAACAACGTGCGGAGCAAGAAAAATTGGAGAAAGAAAAACTAATCCAAAAGTTAAAGGCATTAGGCATTGATCCAGACTCCATTTGAACCAGAAATCAATTGATAAGCAAGAATAAAAAAATTGGGGAAAATGTCAAATTAAATAGCAAGTTATCAACATATTAGCACAAATGCCTCCAAGTAATGTTAACCAAAAGTTAAGTCACCCCTTGACTTTTTCCACTTGATTGCCTATATTTAATTCAGATCTGTACAACCCGAGTAAATGATGACAACAGAATTTTTGAGGTACTTGCAGTATGAAAAGCGCTTCTCTTTGTATACCATTGAAGCGTACCGAACTGATTTATTGCAGTTTACTACTTACTTGCAAAACCAATATGAAATTTCTGATCCTCAATCTATTCTGCACATCCACATTCGTTCCTGGGCAGTATCCTTAATGGAGCAAAAGAGTGCAGCGTCTACTATCCGCCGCAAATTGTCTACCCTAAAATCTTATTTCCGCTATTTGCAACGAGAAAAAATCATCCCTCGTTCGCCAATGTTGCAAGTAAGTTTGCCAAAATTGGGCAAGCGCCTCCCCGCAGTAGTACCTGAGCAAAACTTGGCTCAACTGCTCGATCCAATGGAGACGCCAACTGATTACCTCAGCATGCGGGATCAAGTCATTATAGAACTGTTGTACCTCACCGGAATGCGCCGGGCTGAGCTATTGGGATTAAAAGTGTCGGATTTGAATATGCATGCCCAAACCATCAAAGTGCTGGGCAAAGGCAACAAGGAAAGGCTCATTCCCATTTCTCATGCAACCGCAACATTGTTGAAACAATACCTTGATCTGCGGACAGAAGCATTCTCAAGCATCAATGAAACGGCTTTATTGCTAACCCATCAAGGTAAACCAGCCTATCCAAAACTCGTCTATAGAATCGTAAATGCTTATTTAAGCACCGTGACAACACAGGAAAAACGCAGCCCACACGTGCTAAGGCATTCTTTTGCCACCCACTTGTCAGATCATGGCGCCGATTTAAATGCCATCAAAGAACTGTTGGGCCATTCCAGTTTGGCCGCAACTCAAATTTACACCCACCACTCTATTGAGCGACTAAAAAAAATTTACCAGCAAGCTCATCCCAAATCGGGTGCGCAATAGTGCCACCTTGTTTGCCGATGAAGAATCGATCTTTTATGGTCTAACCCTTTAAATTCTTGAATTATGGTAGTGTACACAGAAGCAGTACAGTTTAAAGTTGACAGCAAATTGGTTGACTTTATCGAGAAGAAATTGAGCAAAATTGATCAGTTTTTTGACCGAATCATCAATGCTCGCGTTGTGCTAAAATTAGAAAATTCAGGACAGGTTCGAGAAAAAATTGCAGAGGTACGCATAAATGTACCTGGCGAAACCTTGATCGCCAAAGTAACCAACAAATCTTTCGAGGCAGCGGTAGAACTTGCGGTTGATTCCTTAAAACGACAAATCATCAAATACAAAGAAAAACACGCGTAGGGTCGATCCTATGTAATCGCCCCAACGGGCATCCCTCCAATTTAATTTAACGGGTTTAACCACCTGCCAGGAACCAAATCCGGGCAACGTTGGTTAAACCCGTTAAACTTTTTAGGAAGAACCTTTGAAAATATCAAAACCATTACCCTATATTTGCCCCACGCTTTGAAAAAGAAGAAATCAAATAAAAAAAAGTGCACTAAAATTTGATAATTCTACAAGAGGCACTATCTTTGCAATCGCTTTCGGAAAAAGATGCCGAGATGCTAATAAAACTTGACATTTCTGACCAAAATTAGTGGTTTGAGCAGGTTGAAAAACCTATTATAATGTGCGTTTTAAGCAGTTTGTTTTTGTTGATTTACAAGTCACAATCAATTGACTTTTTTTAACTAAAAAAAACAATGCTTATTTTACCCACGCCAGCATAGCTCAGTTGGTAGAGCAGCTGATTTGTAATCAGCTGGTCGGGGGTTCGAGTCCCTCTGCTGGCTCTCGTTGCTCAACACACGATTTTTCTCATCGATCAACTGATGAATTAATTCAATAATTTGATCATGGGCTCCAAGGGGGTGCGCCGCAGGTGGAGAGGCGGGCCAGACTGTAAATCTGGTGTCTTTGACTGAGTTGGTTCGAATCCATCCACCCCCACAACTTTACAAGCGGAAGTAGCTCAGTTGGTAGAGCATCAGCCTTCCAAGCTGAGGGTCGCGGGTTCGAGTCTCGTCTTCCGCTCTATTTAAGCTCAAACCACGAATTTATTCGTGGCTAAGGCACAAAAGAAACCAAACCACGGATTTATTCGTGGCGACTTCGCGGAGAAAGCTTCGTTGAAGCCATTACAGGGAGGTAACTCCCTTTTGCTGTTACTAGGAATACGCCGATGTAGCTCAGTGGTAGAGCACTTCCATGGTAAGGAAGGGGTCAGGGGTTCAAGTCCCCTCATTGGCTCCAGGTCATAGATACTTTTTGTTTTTTAACTTACATCCAAAAATTCTATACTGATGGCTAAGGAAACCTTTGATAGATCAAAGCCGCACGTAAACATTGGCACGATTGGTCACGTTGACCACGGAAAAACGACGCTTACAGCTGCAATTACTACGGTTCTTGCTTCTAAAGGTCTGGCAGAGAAAAAAGATTACGACTCAATCGACGCTGCCCCTGAGGAAAAAGAAAGAGGTATTACAATCAATACCGCTCACGTTGAATACCAAACAGAAACACGTCACTATGCACACGTAGACTGCCCAGGTCACGCCGACTACGTAAAGAACATGGTAACGGGAGCAGCTCAAATGGACGGCGCTATCTTGGTTTGTGCAGCTACTGACGGCCCGATGCCACAAACTCGTGAGCACATCCTTTTGGCTCGTCAGGTAGGTGTTCCTGCAATTGTGGTTTTCATGAACAAGGTTGACCTTGTTGATGACCCAGAAATGTTGGAATTGGTAGAAATGGAAGTCCGCGAATTGTTGGACTTGTATAAATTTGATGGCGACAATGCTGCCGTTATTCAAGGTTCAGCGCTGAGAGCATTGGAAGGAGATCCTTTGTATGTGCAGCGCATCTTTGATTTGATGGATGCTGTTGATACTCAGATTCCTGAGCCAGAGCGTGCTACTGATAAGCCTTTCTTGATGCCTATCGAAGACGTATTCTCAATCACTGGTCGTGGTACTGTTGCTACTGGCCGTATTGAGCGTGGCGTTATCAACGTTGGTGATCCAGTTGAGATCATCGGTATGCAGAAAGAAGGCGAAGAACCATTGAAATCTACGGTAACGGGTGTAGAAATGTTCCGCAAACTGCTTGACCGCGGTGAAGCTGGTGACAACGCCGGTATCCTCTTGCGTGGTATCGACAAAGAAGCCATCCGTCGTGGTATGGTTATTTGCAAGCCAGGTTCTGTAAACCCTCACCTTGAATTCAAGTGTGAAGTTTATGTACTGAGCAAAGAAGAAGGTGGCCGTCACACTCCATTTTTCAAAGGTTACCGCCCACAGTTCTACTTCCGTACTACGGACGTAACTGGTGATTGCGCCCTGCCTGAAGGAGTAGAAATGGTAATGCCTGGCGATAACGTTACTTTGACCGTGAAATTGTTGAGCCCAATCGCAATGGAAAAAGGTCTTCGTTTCGCGATTCGCGAAGGTGGCCGTACCGTAGGTGCAGGTCAGGTTACTGAAGTGATTAAATAAGGAATCCCTTGTGGGGTGACCGTGCTTGGAATCATCATCTAATTGGAGAGTCATTCCAGGTTATATAATCATAATATCAATGAAAGCTAAGCATCTCACCTCAGGTGGGGTGCTTAACTTTTCGATACACGGGCATAGCTCAGCTGGTAGAGCGACGGTCTCCAAAACCGTAGGCCGAGGGTTCAAATCCTTCTGCCCGTGCAAAATCACATCATTTAATGACTTTACATTAAATGATACTACGACTTGATAAATCCATGATTTATCATTGTGCATTTGATTTATCGTGGGGAAAGAGCAAACCATACAATGGAAAAGATTCAACTTTATTTAAAGGAAAGTTACCAGGAACTCGTTAAAAACGTATCCTGGCCAACTTGGGCAAATTTGCAGGGCAATGCAGTAGCAGTAGTTGTTGCAGTGCTAATGTTGGCGACTATTGTCTTTCTGATGGACATGATTTCCAAGTTCACACTGGATTTAGTCTACGGAATTTAATAAAGATATAGTGCCGATAGGCATTCGGCAGATGTGTTCTGTCGAGTGCCTTTCGGCGTTTGTTTAATGATCGTATAAATTGGCTAAGACCGATGTCTGAAGGTACAAAGTGGTACTCATTAAGGGTAATCAGCGGCAAGGAGCGCAAAATCAAAGAACGCATTGATGCTGAAATTCTGCGCAATGAATGGAATTCATTCATCGCATCAGTTGTCGTGCCTACAGAAAAGGTCTACAAAATCCGCAACGGGAAAAAGGTCATTTCCGAACGCAACATTTTACCAGGATATCTTTTGGTAGAAGCTGTGGCTGGAAAACTTAGCCCTGAAGTAGTTCAAGTCATCGCAAACGTACCTAACGTCATTCATTTTTTGGGAAAAAATACACCTGAACCAATGAAAGACGCTGAAGCCAACCGTTTGCTTGGCAAAGTCGACGAGTCTCAAGCCGCTGGCGAATCGCTCATTGAACCATTTATCGTGGGCGAAACCATCAAAATTGTAGACGGTCCTTTCAGTGAATTCATTGGCGACATCCAAGAGGTGAACGAAGAAAAGAAAAAACTGAAGGTGATCGTAAAGATTTTTGGCCGTGGAACCGAAGTAGAACTTGGTTTCATGCAGGTTGAAAAAACCGGGTAGTCGCAACCCTTGCGGTTGCCGGGCTTGGTTTCATGCAGGTTGAAAAAACAGTTTAGCCGCAACCCTTTTGGTTGCCAGGCGACCGCAAGAGTCGCCCTTATGGAATGCAGATTTTAAGATTTTCAATATACCGTGTAAAAAGTATTGCTGTTGTTGTTCCTCCGGATTGTGAGCCGGAATGAAACGCTTCCCATGCAACGGCTTTACCAAACTGGTAAAATTTTTTACTAAAATGGCAAAGGAAGTAGATGTTTTTATCAAACTTCAGGTCAAAGGCGGTCAAGCAAACCCTGCTCCTCCAATTGGTCCGGCTCTCGGTTCTAAAGGGGTGAACATCATGGAGTTCTGCAAGCGCTTTAATGCCGCTACCCAGGACAAAATGGGTAAGATACTTCCGGTGGTGATCTCTGTTTACAAGGACAAGTCCTTTGAATTCGTGATCAAAACTCCTCCGGCAGCTATCCAGCTTATGGAAGCCTCCAAGATCACCAAAGGTTCTGTTGAATCCAACCGTAAGAAAGTTGGAACAGTAACCTGGGATCAGGTAAAAGCTATCGCTGAAGACAAAATGCCCGACCTCAACTGCTTCACGATCGAATCGGCTATGAAAATGATAGCGGGTACGGCGCGTAGTATGGGGCTCAATGTTTCTGGTACTCCTCCTTGGGGTGAGACCGTGAAAGAAGCAGAGGCATAATCGGATTTTTTCATAAGGGAGTCGGAGGCCTAAAGTTGCCGCTGACGTTGACCTTAAATTTTCTTGACATGGCAAAAGTTGGAAAGAAAAGAGCCGCCATCGACGCCAAAGTAGACCGCAATAAGCTGTATACTCTGGAAGAAGGCACATCCTTGATGAAAGAAGTGAATTTGACCAAGTTTGACGCTTCGGTCGACATTCACGTTCGCTTGGGTGTAGATCCACGTAAACCGGATCAAGCTTTGCGCGGCACTGTTGGTCTGCCACACGGTACGGGTAAAACCAAGCGTGTAGCTGTATTTTGTACTCCTGATAAAGCAGAAGAAGCAAAAGCAGCAGGTGCAGACTATGTTGGTCTGGATGATCTGATCCAAAAAGTTCAGGAAGGCTGGACGGATGTAGACGTAATCATTGCAATGCCCCAAACCATGGCGGCATTGGGTAAGGTTGCGCGTATCCTCGGTCCACGCGGCTTAATGCCTAACCCTAAGACCGGTACTGTTACAACCGATATCGCAGGGGCTGTTTCTGAAGTAAAGAAGGGTAAGATTTCCTTCCGCGTTGACAAAACGGGTATCATTCACGCATCAGTTGGTCGGGTGTCTTTTGCACCAGCACAATTGATGGAGAACATCAACGAATTGCTTCAGACGCTACAACGGATGAAGCCTTCTACCGCAAAAGGTACGTACATGAAAAGTATTACCCTCGCTACTACGATGAGTCCAGGTGTGAAGATTGATCCCAAAGTGATTCGCTAAGTTTAAAACAGGAGTCAAATGAATAAAGCTGAGAAGACAGTAGCTATCGAAGAATTGAAGGAAAAGTTTGGAGAAAATAACTATTTCTACCTTGCTGATCCCTCGACTATGTCGGTAGGCGATGTCAACAAATTCAGAAGACTTTGCTTCGAAAGGGGTGTCTCAATGCAAGTCATTAAGAACAAACTTGTGAAGAAAGCACTGGAGGATACTCCTGCTGAGAAAAATTACGCAGAAATTTTTGAGGCACTGCACGGTCCAACCGCGGTTCTTTTTTCAAAAGATCCAGATGCTCCAGCCAACTCGGTTGCAAAATTGATGAAAGACTATCGTCGTTTAGGCAACGAAAAGCCATTGTTGAAAGGTGCATATGTGGATTCTGCAGTGTTCATCGGAGATGATCAATTGGATGCATTGACCAAACTGAAGTCCAAGCAAGATTTGCTGGGCGAATTGATTGGTTTGCTGCAATCTCCAGCTCGCAACCTGATCAGTGCACTCCAATCAGGTGGTACTACCATCGCTGGATTGGTCAAGGCACTGGAAGAACGCGAAGTGTAATTTTTTCTATCCGTGATTGAGTTCATGGATCATGTAAATCCACAAACGGTTTTGTGGATTGCAAAAACGGTCAAGGCATCAATGCCAACCGTTCAACAACCAATTTAAAAACACTCTTTTAAAAGAAAATACAATGGCTGATTTGAAAGCTCTGGCGGATACGCTGGTAAATTTGACGGTTAAAGATGTTCAGGAACTGGCTGGTATCTTGAAAGCTGATTATGGCATTGAGCCTGCTGCTGCTGCTGTAGCAGTTGCTGCTGGTCCAGTTGGTGGTGGCGAAGCTGCTCCTGCTGCTGTTGAACAAACTGAATTTGATGTAATCCTCGCTTCTGCAGGTGCCAACAAATTGAACGTGGTTAAAGAAGTGAAGAACTTGTTGGGTCTAGGCTTGAAAGAGGCAAAAGACTTGGTTGACGGTGCTCCACAACCACTAAAAACAGGTGTTTCTAAAGACGAAGCTGCTGCATTGAAAGCTAAGTTGGAAGAAGCAGGCGCTCAGGTAGAAGTTAAATAATTTCTACTTTTGCAAACCAAAGGTAAACTAGCTGATTTGACTTTTACTAGCATAACTTTTGGCATAGGCTGTGTATCAAAACTGCGTTTTTGATGCACCAGGGCTTAGGAAATCGACACACGTTGCTTCCTAAGCCCATTGCCGTATAACCTTGTATTGTATTTTTTCTGATTATTATTCAAAAAAATGAAACTATTATAGGGTCAGTTTCATTTAGTAATCAGGGAAACCACTACTTTCAGCAACCCGAACATTTGATAACCTAGTGAAAATCCAAGACTTCGGTCGCTAATTTTTATCTGGGACTTCCTCTGTTTGGAGTATTATTTCTCGTTTTTTGAGAGAAAGCAACCCACGGCAAAATTGCCTGGGCTTTTACCATCAACAACAAACTTGTTGCGCAGATGACATTCAATGGTAAGGCACAATCTGCTGAGGCGAAGCGTATCACCTTCAGCAAAACTAAATTTCCTACTCCATACCCTGACTTTCTTGAAATTCAGTTAAAGTCGTTTCAGGAGTTTTTCCAATTGGAAACCACTCCTGAGAATCGTATGAACGAAGGACTTTACAAAGTTTTTCAGGAAAACTTTCCAATCACGGATGCGAGAAACATCTTCGTACTCGAGTTCCTGGATTATTTCATCGATCCTCCTCGTTACAGCATTGAAGAATGTATGCAGCGTGGTTTGACCTATAGCGTTCCGCTTAAGGCCAAGTTGCGTTTGTCCTGTAATGACGAAGAACACGTTGATTTCCAGACCATCGTGCAAGATGTATTTCTAGGGAACATTCCGTACATGACCCCCAAGGGTACCTTTATGATCAATGGTGCAGAGCGTGTGATCGTATCACAGCTTCACCGTTCTCCAGGGGTGTTTTTTGGTCAGAGTGTACACCCTAACGGTACCAAGATCTATTCTGCTCGGGTTATTCCTTTCAAAGGCGCCTGGATGGAATTTGCTACCGACATCAACACCGTGATGTATGCGTACATCGACCGGAAGAAGAAATTCCCGGTGACTACGCTATTGCGTGCCATTGGTTATGACACAGACAAAGCGATCCTGGATATCTTCGATCTTGCTGATGAAGTGACTGCTTCTCGGGAAGCCCTCGAAAAAAGCATCGGTCGCAAACTGGCTGCGCGTGTTTTACGCAGTTGGACCGAAGACTTTGTAGACGAAGATACAGGTGAAGTGGTAACCATCGAACGGAATGAAATCATTCTGGAGCGAGATACCGTTTTGGATGAAGACAACATTGAAGCAATCCTCGAAGCCTCGGTAGCTACCATCATCCTTCAGAAGGAAGACATCGAGCAGGATTACTCCATTATCTATAATACCCTGCAAAAAGACCCTACCAGTTCTGAACTGGAAGCGGTGCAGTACATCTACCGACAGTTGCGCGGTACCGATCCGCCGGATGAAGAAACAGCGCGTGGCATCATCGAGAAATTGTTTTTCTCAGACAAGCGCTACAACCTGGGTGAAGTAGGCCGCTACAAGATCAACAAAAAGCTACAATTGGACATTACGGATGAAACTTTGGTTTTGACCAAAGAAGACATCATCTCCATCGTACGCTTCCTGGTGACCTTGATGAACCAAATGGCGGAAATCGACGACATTGACCACCTTGAAAACCGCCGCGTACGCACAGTAGGGGAGCAGCTCTATGCCCAATTTGGGGTAGGTCTGGCCCGTATGGCCCGTACCATCCGCGAACGGATGAACGTGCGCGACAATGAGGTGTTCACTCCAGTTGACTTGATCAACGCACGGACGCTGTCTTCGGTAATCAACTCGTTCTTCGGAACCAGCCAGTTGTCGCAGTTCCTGGATCAAACCAACCCGCTTTCAGAGATTACGCACAAGCGGCGTATTTCTGCACTCGGGCCAGGCGGTCTTTCTCGCGAACGCGCAGGCTTTGAGGTTCGTGACGTACACTACTCCCACTACGGTCGTTTGTGTACCATCGAAACCCCGGAAGGACCAAACATCGGTTTGATCTCTACCTTGTGCGTTCACGCCAAGATCAATAAAATGGGCTTTTTGGAAACGCCTTACCGCAAAGTCATTTCTGGCTTGGTGGAAAAGGATGTTGAGCCACTTTACCTTTCCGCTGAAGGGGAAGATAAAATGAGAATCGCTCAGGCCAATGCCCTTCTTGATAACGACGGAAGCTTCCTGGATGACCGGGTTAAGTGCCGCGAACATGGCGATTTTCCGGTGTTGACTCCAGAAGAAATCGATTACATGGACGTTGCGCCCAACCAGATTGTTGGTGTTTCTGCTTCCATGATTCCGTTCCTTGAAAACGACGACGCCAACCGTGCCTTGATGGGCTCGAACATGCAACGTCAGGCAGTGCCACTGATTCGCCCTCACTCTCCGGTAGTTGGTACTGGTTTGGAAGGCAAAGTAGCTCGTGACTCCCGCATGCTGATCAACGCAGAAGGCCTGGGTATCATCGAATATGTCGATGCTACCGAAATTCATGTTCGTTACGACCGAACTGGCGAGGAACAACTGGTTTCGTTTGAAGACAACTTGAAGAAATACAACCTCATCAAGTTTACCCGTACCAACCAGGGTACTTGTATCAACTTGCGCCCAATTGTACGCAAAGGAGATCGGGTTGAAAAAGGCCAGATCCTTTGCGATGGTTACGCTACCGAAAAAGGAGAATTGGCGCTTGGCCAAAACATGAAGGTTGCCTTCATGCCCTGGAAGGGTTACAACTTTGAAGATGCCATTGTAATTTCAGAGCGGGTTGTACGCGAAGACATCTTTACTTCTGTACACATCGAGCACTTTGAAATCGACGTACGCGATACCAAGTTAGGTGAAGAAGAACTCACCAACGATATTCCAAACGTGAGCGAAGAAGCCACCAAAGACCTGGACGAAAACGGTATCATCCGCATCGGCGCCTGGGTTAAGGAAGGCGATATCCTCATCGGAAAAATTACACCAAAAGGGGAATCCGATCCTACTCCTGAAGAAAAACTCTTAAGAGCGATCTTTGGCGACAAGGCTGGCGATGTGAAAGATGCATCCCTGAAGGCGCCCCCATCTACCAACGGTGTAATCATTGACAAGCAGCTTTTCGCTCGTGCGAAAAAAGATAAGGTACAAAAAACACAGGAAAAAGATGTTTTGTCCAAACTGGACGATCAGCACAAAGTGGCTACCAACGAATTGCTTACAATTCTGGTAGACAAACTGATGATCCTGCTCAAAGACAAAACTTCTCAGGGCATCCGTACCATCTACGGTGACAACCTGTTGGCCAAAGGGGTGAAATTCACCCAGGATACTTTGCGCGAACTGGATTACACTTCCGTAGATTATACCAACTGGACGGATGAAGCCAAAACCAATGAATTGGTTGCTCGTTTGCTGCACAACTACAGCATCAAACTCAACGAAGAAATTGGCCGCTACAAGCGCGAAAAGTTCAATGTCAGCATCGGGGACGAATTGCCTGCCGGGGTACTCAAGTTGGCGAAGGTCTATATGGCCAAAAAACGCAAACTGAAAGTGGGCGATAAGCTCGCTGGTCGCCACGGCAACAAAGGTATCGTTTCGCGCATTGTTCGTGCAGAAGACATGCCATTCCTTGAAGATGGAACTCCGGTTGACATCGTGTTGAACCCACTGGGTGTACCTTCACGTATGAACCTGGGGCAAATCTTTGAAACAGTATTGGGCTGGGCTGGCGAAAAACTCGGCGTTAAGTTTGCAACCCCAATCTTCGACGGAGCTACCCGCGATGAAATCGAAGAATGGATCCAGAAAACAGGCTTGCCTAGTTTGGGTCAAACTTTCCTCTCTGACGGTGAAACCGGCGATCGTTTCCACCAGCAAGCCACCGTTGGCGTGATTTACATGCTTAAACTCAGCCACATGGTTGACGATAAGATGCACGCACGTTCCATCGGGCCATACTCGCTCATTACCCAACAACCATTGGGTGGTAAAGCTCAGTTTGGTGGTCAGCGCTTCGGGGAAATGGAAGTTTGGGCATTGGAAGCATTCGGTGCTGCCAATATCCTCCAGGAATTGCTTACCATCAAGTCAGATGATATCAATGGTCGTGCAAAAGCGTACGAAGCCATCGTTAAAGGGGACAACCTGCCGGAACCAAACATTCCGGAGTCCTTCAACGTACTCGTACATGAATTGCGCGGACTGGCGCTCGATGTGAAATTTGAATAAACCACCTTTAGGGTTGGCAAGTTTTAGGTTTATCGGCCACCGAAGTGGTCACTGAGCGAAGCCGAAGTGGTCAATTCGGTGACCAATGAACCCAAAACCCAAAACTCCAAAACTTTAAGAAGAATGCCATTCAAAAAGAAAGGTAATATTCAAAATCAGAACTTTGACAGCATCACCATCAGCTTGTCCTCTCCCGATGAAATTCTGGAGCGTTCCTATGGTGAAGTGCTCAAGCCGGAAACCATCAACTACCGTTCTTATAAGCCAGAGCGGGATGGTCTTTTCTGTGAGCGCATCTTTGGGCCTGTCAAGGATTATGAATGCTATTGCGGCAAGTACAAGCGTATCCGTTACAAGGGTATCGTGTGCGACCGCTGTGGGGTTGAAGTAACGGAGAAGAAAGTTCGCCGCGAACGCATGGGCCACATCAAGCTCGTGGTGCCAGTGGTGCACATTTGGTTCTTCAAATCGCTGCCCAATAAAATCGGTTACCTGCTCGGGTTGTCTTCAAAGAAACTGGAATCAATTGTTTACTACGAACGCTATGTCGTAATCCAACCTGGGATTAAAGGCAACGAAGGCGTAGGCAACAACGACCTCCTGACCGAAGAAGAATACCTCGACCACCTGGAATCTCTACCAACAGAAAACCAGTTGCTGGAAGATACCGATCCAAATAAATTCATCGCCCGCATGGGTGCCGAAGCGGTTCGGGATATGCTCAACCGTCTGGAGCTGGATCAGTTGTCTTACGACCTGCGCCACCAGGCTGCCAACGAAACGTCTCAACAACGCAAGTCGGAAGCGCTGAAGCGTTTGCGCGTAGTAGAAGCGTTCCGCGATGGACAAACCCGCATGGAAAACCGTCCTGAATGGGCTGTTATCCAGTACTTGCCGGTAATTCCACCCGAATTGCGCCCTTTGGTGCCATTGGATGGTGGTCGTTTTGCAAGTTCTGACTTGAACGACCTTTACCGTCGGGTAATCATCCGCAACAACCGCTTGAAGCGTCTGTTGGAAATCAAAGCGCCAGAGGTAATCTTGCGCAACGAAAAACGGATGTTGCAAGAAGCGGTCGATTCTTTGTTTGACAACTCCCGTAAATCCAACGCGGTTAAAGCGGAAGGTGGACGCCCACTCAAGTCATTGAGTGACATCCTCAAAGGCAAGCAAGGCCGTTTCCGTCAAAACTTGTTGGGTAAACGCGTCGATTACTCTGGTCGTTCTGTAATCGTAGTAGGGCCTACCCAAAAGCTCCACGAATGTGGTTTGCCCAAAGGTATGGCTGCTGAGCTGTTCAAGCCCTTCATCATCCGCAAGCTCATTGAGCGCGGCATCGTGAAGACGGTAAAATCAGCCAAAAAACTCGTTGACCGCAAGGATCCCGTAATCTGGGAAATCCTCGAAAATATCCTCAAGGGACACCCTGTTCTCCTCAACCGGGCTCCAACGTTGCACCGATTGTCTATTCAGGCATTCCAGCCACGTTTGGTAGAAGGTAAGGCGATTCAGTTGCACCCTTTGGTTTGTAGCTCCTTCAACGCCGACTTTGACGGTGACCAGATGGCCGTTCACGTGCCGCTGAGCCAGGCTGCCATTTTGGAAGCCCAAATGTTGATGTTGGCGCCGCACAACATGCTCAACCCTCAAAACGGTACGCCCATCACCCTGCCTTCACAGGACATGGTATTGGGTTTGTACTACATCACCAAGGAAAAACGAACTTTGGGCGATGTAATCGTGAAAGGAGAAGGCATGAAATTTTACTCTTCTGAAGAGGTAATCATTGCCCTCAATGAAGGTAAAGTTGACCTGCACGCCAAGATCAAAGTACGGATTCCGGTTACGGAAGACGGAAAGAAAATCATGCGTTTGATCGATACTACGGTGGGGCGGGTATTGTTCAACGAGGTAATGCCTGAAGGTGTTCCTTACCAGAACAGCTTGATGACCAAGAAAAACCTCAAAACCGTAATTGGTGAGGTAATCGAACTGACGGATTTTGCAGTTACTGCCGACTTCCTGGACGAAATCAAGGAGATGGGCTTTACCTGGGCTTTCCGGGGTGGTTTGTCCTTCAACTTGGGAGACCTGATTATTCCTTCCATCAAACAAGATGCGTTGGAAGAAGCTCAGGGCGAAGTGGACGAAGTGTGGGACAACTACAACATGGGTTTGATCACCAACAACGAGCGATACAACCAGATCATCGACCGCTGGACATACGCGGACAACCGCATCACCGATACGCTCATGAAAGAGTTGGCCAGCCACAAGCAAGGCTTCAACTCCGTATTCATGATGCTCGACTCTGGTGCGCGGGGTTCCAAGCAGCAGATCAAGCAGTTGTGCGGTTTGCGGGGCTTGATGGCCAAGCCACGGAAATCTGGTGACACGGGAGGTGCCGTAATCGAAAACCCCATCTTGTCCAACTTTGTGGACGGCTTGTCGGTTTTGGAATACTTCATCTCTACGCACGGTGCGCGCAAAGGTTTGGCGGATACCGCCCTTAAAACAGCCGATGCGGGTTACTTGACTCGTCGTTTGGTGGACGTTGCTCAGGATGTAATCATTCTTGAAGAAGACTGTAGCACCCTGCGCGGGTTGGAAACAACTGCCTTGAAAGACAACGACAAAGTAATCGAACCGCTCGTATCTCGTATCGAAGGTCGCTATACTTTGCACGATATCATCAATCCAATCACCGATGAACTGATCCTCACTGCAGGAGATTACATCGATGCGAAGAGTGCCGAATTCATCGAAGAAATTGGGGTAGAAACGGTAACCATTCGTTCTGTACTGACCTGCGAATCCAAGCGTGGGGTTTGTGCCAAATGTTACGGTAAAAACCTGGCGATTGGTCGCATTGCCGAAGAAGGAGACGCAGTGGGCATCATTGCTGCTCAATCCATCGGTGAACCGGGTACTCAGTTGACACTGCGTACGTTCCACACCGGGGGTACAGCATCGTTGTCAAAAACCGAGTCGGAGATCGTTTCCAAATTCAACGGTAAAGTTGAATTTGACGGCATCAAACTGACGGAAGATCCCGATGAAAACGGAGGAAGAGTGGTACTGTCTCGTACAGGTGAAATTCGCCTCGTAGATGTTGAAACGGGCAAGCAGTTCGTTACCATGCACGTACCTTATGGTTCTTCTTTGATGGTAAACGAAGGCCAGACCATTGCGAAGGGTCAGATGATCTGTAGCTGGGATCCGTTCAACGCGGTCATCATCTCCGAATTCTCTGGTATTGCCAAATTCGACTCGATTGAAGACGGCGTTACCTTCCGGATTGAACGTGACGAACAAACTGGATACTCTGAAAAGGTAATCATTGAAAGTAAGAACAAGCGGAAAATTCCGGTGATCTTCATCATGAGCCCCGACGGAGTTGAACTCAAAACGTATACTTTGCCCGTAGGATCGTACATCTCCATCGAAGATGGCATCACGATTGCTGCAGGGGATAAAATTGCCAAGATCCCGCGTAAACTGGGTAAGATCCAGGATATCACGGGTGGTCTGCCTCGGGTAACTGAGTTGTTTGAAGCCCGTAACCCTTCCAACCCGGCTATCGTGTCGGAAATTGACGGGGTTGTAAACTTCGGCAAGATCAAACGTGGCAACCGCGAAATTTCGGTAACGGCCAAAGACGGCCAGGTCAGAAAATACCTGATCGGGTTGAGCAAGCACATCCTGGTACAAGATGGTGACTTCGTGCGCGCGGGTACTCCGCTCTCCGATGGTACCATTGCACCACGCGACATCTTGGCCATCAAAGGTCCATTTGCCGTACAGCAGTATTTGGTCAACGGCGTACAGGAAGTATACCGCTCTCAGGGTATCACCATCAACAACAAGCACATCGAGGTAATTGTACGCCAGATGATGCGCCGCGTGTTGATCGAAGACCCAGGCGATACCAGCTTCCTTGAAAGCGAAACCGTGGACAAGATGGAATTCCTGATCCAAAACGACTGGATCTTTGACAAAAAGATCGTGGTTGAAGCCGGGGAATCCAATCGCTTGAAGCCAGGCCAATTGGTAACCTTGCGTCAAATTCGGGAAGAAAACTCTTTCCTCAAGCGCAACGACCGCCAACCAGTAGAATACCGCGATGCCGTAGCTGCAACTTCCAGCCCTCAATTGTTGGGGATCACCAAGGCTTCCTTGGGTACCAACAGCTGGATTTCAGCCGCCTCTTTCCAAGAAACCACCAAGGTGTTGAGTACCGCTGCCATCGGCGCGAAAACCGACAACCTGATGGGCTTGAAAGAAAACGTTATCGTTGGAAAACGCATTCCTGCCGGTACTGGCCAACGCAAGTTCGACAACCTGATCGTAACGCACAAAGACCGCGCCGCAGAACTGGAGTCCCGTTACCACCAGTTCGACGACATGGAAGACGAAGATTAGTAGAGACAACCCTTGCTGTTGTCCCTACCCCGCCAACCCACGACTTCAGTCGTGGGAGGCCACATACCGTTCTACCCCACGAATTTATTCGTGGGAAAAACTCCACACAGGATGGATCCACACAAGTTGGTTCATCCTGTGTCTTTTTGTGGACAACTCTTCCTGAAATATCCTTATTTTTGAGTAGAAGATCCTGCATTGCTTCTCTTTAACTTTGAGAACTATTTCTTTTCCGGCTCAAAGCGAGCACTTTTTTCTTTCTTGAAAAAATATACTACTAGAACATATTTTCCTTATTTTACTTTGGAATCATACGAACCCTAAACAAAATGCCAACCCTCCTCCTCGTCTCCGCCAATGACCCCGACAACCGGCTCAACCAATTGTCGAACGAAGCCAAGGAAATTCAGCGCACCCTGAATAAAGCCCACGGCAAAGCTTACGACGTGGCCCTCACGCCCGACGCCAGCATCCAAGACCTCATCGAGGAACTTAAAATACCCAACCGGGAAATAGAAGTACTGCATTATGCCGGTCACGCCGACAGCACCCTTATCCAATTGACTGATGGAGACGCCAACGCCGAGGCGCTGGCTGAAAAACTGCAACGCCTCCAGAGCCTCAAACTCATTTGTCTCTAAGCTCCTCGGCGTCTTTTCCCAATTGGATTTGTGGATCAAAAAATTTCATAGTGCGACTAGATTTATTGATTGACAGATTCTTGTTGCAAAGTTCAGCATGAATGCACTAGCTTCAACTACTTAAAAGCAAGTATTTTGGCCTACTGTGGAAAAAGTAGTTGGAAGCAGCAAGACGACCATTTTTTATAAAAATGACAAATAATAACTGAAAAAGGGTGTAAAATGTAGGTTAATCTTCGATAACCAGTACATTAGAGTGGTTTTATTTTAGTACACCAAAACCCAATCTTGATGCCCTCAGTTTACGCCCTCCTCACCGCCATCGACAAATACCCTAATCCACGCCATGTATTGGAAGGATGCGTGCGCGATTTGCAGCATTTTCAATCCTACCTGGAAGCACATTGTAAACAAGCTGGCCTGGACCTGAAATTGCACACCTTGACCGACGAGCAAGCCACCCGGGAGGCGGTCATTGCTGGGTTCAACCATTTTCAAGCCGCACAAGAGGGCGATCAATGCCTGTTTTTTTATGGAGGCCACGGTTCCCGCAGCAAGGCGCCCGAAGCCTTTTGGCATTTGGAGTCCGACCACCAACTGGATTCGCTGGTGTGTTGGGACAGCCGTACCGAAGGCGGACGGGATTTGATGGACAAAGAATTGTCCTGGCTCATCTGGCAAACCACCAAAGGCAAAGACATTCCCTTCATTTCCATTACCGACTGCTGCCATTCGGGTAGTTTGCGGTCAACAGAAGTGGAAGCAGTACGCAATCGAGACATTATTGAAGTGGGTGAGGGGGCCTCGTTGGATCACTATTTGGGTTATGCAGATTACCTAAAGGGAAGCAAGGGGGAACTCAGTCCACCACTCGGCCGCAGAATCCATTTGGGCGCTGCCCGCGATGTAGAAACCGCTAAAGAAGCAAAAATTGAAGGAATCCCAAGAGGAGCATTCACATATTGCCTCGTCGATATCTTGTTTCAAGCTGGATCATTTCTGTCCTATGAAAGCCTGATGGGGCAGGCCAACCTAAGGGTGCGCAGACTGGTCAGCGAGCAATCGCCACAATTGGAATCCACCCTGGTTGAAGATAAAAAACTGGGTTTTCTCTCTTTGTCTCCGGCCACTGAACGCGCACCATTCTCGATCATTCGCGACAAATACAATGTCTGGTGGCTCAATGCGGGTAGCATCCATGGCATCCGTGTAGGTGAAGCAGACAATCGTACTTTGCTGTCACTTTTGGAAGACCAACATGTAGTAGAAGTGATCGAAACGGAACCATCTCAATCCAAAATTAAGGGAATGGAGGCCTATGATCCGATGCGGACTTATGCTGCCGTGATGAAGCGCAGGCCCATCCCGGCATACAAACTTGGCATTGCCTTGGGCAGTGATTCCGCTGGTATTGAAGCAGTGTCCCTGCAACTGGAAAAACAAAAGACCAACCTGTTTACGCTGAACCCCGACCAAACGGGCGATTTTTTACTCCATGCCAAAGATGGTGCCTTGTTTTTGAGTCGCACATACGATTACTGGCCACTTTTCAAACGCGTGGAGGGGTACAACTCGGAAGCAGCGATTTATTTTCTGCAAAAACTGGAAACCATAGCCGCCTGGCGACAAGCACTGGATTTACACAACCCCAATACCCAGATCCGCGACGAAGAAATCACCCTGGATCTGCAACGGGTGACCGAAGCTGGAAACGACAGCAACGATGCCCCCACCGAAGGGGTAGATTGGCGGGCGGCACCAGTGCCTTTTCCTTACCTGAATAAGGATGGGGTGTGGCATCAACCCGGGTTTAAACTCAAAATCAAAAATACCAGCCTCCGACCGCTTTGGGTTAGTCTGGTTTACTTCGGGGATGATTTTGGCATCAGCAATGTGCTATTGCCCAAGCAATTCCTGAATCCGGGTGAAGAAGCCAATGCCGCTGATGTGGTCAATGGCTTCCCTTACTTCGTGATCCCTTTGCGCCTGGAGGAACACCACCTGGCCAAAGGCATCAAGGCGATTGAGGAATGCCTGAAAGTATTCGTCAGCACGGAAGAGTTCAATACGGATTTGTTCAATCAAAAGGGTTTGCCGCCGGATGAAAATCTTCCTATAACGCCACAACGTGCTGCTGGCAGAATCAGAGCAGTTGAAACCAAGGATTGGCGGACGATGGAAATATGGGGCAAAATTGAGCGAAATGCATAGGAACGATGAAAAAACAACTACCACCTTTTCACTTTGCTCTTTTGTGCTTATTCATCCTATCTTTTTCGTTAAATAGGCTTGCTATTCGCCTCAAAAGATAGTTGACTAAGCACAAAATAGCTGCTTTTAAATGTGGCATTTATTTCTTCATTGTTCCTAAATTTCCCAACCTCAAAAAACGAAGAAAACCAACCACCATGCAACACACCGAAGAAATCGCCTTCCTCCTCTACCTCAAACCCGGACACGAAGCAGAATACCAGCGTCGCCATGACGAGATTTGGCCAGCCCTTTCCGCCGCCCTCAGCGAAGCAGGAATCCTGGATTATCAAATTTATTTGGAACGGGAAAGTGGTCACTTGTTTGCTTATCAAAAACGGCGGATCGACCACAAAGTTGACCTATTGCCAGGCTTGCCCATTATGCGCGAATGGTGGGATTACATGGCAGACATTATGGAGGTAAATCCAGACAATTCTCCAGTGGTCAGATCTTTGGAAAGGGTTTTCCAGTTTGGGTAGCAAGAAGGTTTTTTTGTTCAAATCAAATACCTCTCTGGTTAGAATTTAAAATGTGATTTGAACAATTATATCTTTTTGCTAACTTTCCGATCAAACCATCGCAAATATGAAAAGCGCACACCTTCCTTTTTGGCTGTTCCTTTGCCTATTGAGTGTAGGGCAAAATCTTTTTGCCCAATCTTATGTACCTGCAGGGACTGACCCCAAAGTGAAAATAAGCCCAGTCACCCCATTTCAAGCTTATGCTTTTCCATTGGAAGATTTACGTCTCCTCCCGGGAAGTCCTTTCTTCAATGCGATGGAAAAAGACGCTGCCTATTTGTTGAAAATTGAACCCGATCGACTTTTGCACCGCTTTTATGCCAATGCTGGTTTGCCCACCAAAGGAGAAGTGTACGGCGGCTGGGAAAGCGATGGCCTTTCTGGCCATACCCTTGGCCATTACCTCTCGGCCTGTGCCCTGATGTATGCAGGCAGCAAGGATGAAAAATTTCGCGACCGCGTAAATTACATGGTACAGGAACTGGCGCGTTGCCAGGCTGCCCGCAAAAGCGGCTATGTAGGTGCCATTCCCAAGGAAGACAGCATCTTTGCACAAGTTGCCCGTGGCGACATTCGTTCTTCGGGATTTGACCTCAATGGTGGTTGGTCGCCCTGGTACACCGTGCACAAAGTCATGTCCGGACTAGCCGATGCCTACCTGTATACCCACAGCGATCAAGCCCTGCAAGTGCTAAAAGGCATGTCGGACTGGACAGGGAGCATCGTCAACAAACTCAACGATGCCCAGCGCCAGAAAATGCTCAAATGCGAATACGGTGGCATGAACGAAATCCTGGCCAATGTGTACGCATTTACGGGTGAAAAGAAATACCTCGACTTGTCTTACAAGTTCTTCGACGATTTTGTGATGGAGCCACTTTCCAAAAAAATTGACCCTCTGCCCGGGAAGCATTCCAATACCAATGTACCTAAAGCCATTGGCAGTGCCCGGCAGTATGAATTGACGGGCAATACCCGGGATCAAATCATTGCCTCTTTCTTTTGGCAAACCATGGTACACTACCACAGCTATGTAATTGGCGGCAACAGCAACTATGAATACTGCGGCGATGCCGACAAACTCAACGATCGCCTGAGCGACAATACCTGCGAAACCTGTAATACCTACAACATGCTCAAGCTGACCCGTCACTTGTTTTGCTGGCAACCGAGCGCAGAGTTGGCCGATTATTACGAGCGGGCTTTGTACAACCATATTTTGGCTTCGCAAAACCCTGAGTCTGGGATGATGACCTATTTTGTTCCGCTGCGCATGGGCAGCAAAAAAGAGTTCAGCAATGAATTCAATACCTTCACCTGCTGTGTAGGCAGTGGCATGGAAAACCACGTCAAGTACACCGAGAGCATTTATTACCGCAGCCAGGACGGCAATAGCCTGTACCTTAACCTCTTTATTCCTTCTACTTTGAACTGGAAGGAGCGTGGGTTGACCATTCGGCAGGAGACTGCTTATCCGCAAGATGGTAAAGTAATCTTGAGTTTTGCCAGTGGCAAAAGCCAAAAACTAAGCCTCAATCTGCGCCGTCCCTGGTGGTTGAAAGGGGAGTGGCAGCTCAGAGTCAACGGAAAACCTGTACGTGCTACTGCTGGCGCAAATGGGTATTACACCATCAGCCGTACCTGGAAAAACGGCGATAAACTGGAGTTGGACATGCCCATGCAACTTTACACCGAAAGCATGCCCGACAATCCCAACCGCATCGCCTTTTTGTATGGCCCCCTGGTGTTGGCTGGTCAATTGGGGGATAAGATGCCCGATCCTATTTATGGTACACCGGTATTGCTGAGTGCGAATCGTCAAGCAGATCAATTGGTGCAACGGGTAGCGGCTTCAACCCTCAAATTTCAGATCAGCCCGGATGCAGCCAAACCACTGGCGCCGCAATTGATTCCATTTTACCAAAGCAACAAAGAATACTACAGCGTCTACTGGGATTATTTCAGCCCCGAGCAGTGGACTGCCCGTCAGGCCGAATATGAAGCGGAGAAAAAGCGCAAGCAGGTGATCGAAGCGCAAACCCTGGATTACTTCCGCATTGGTGAAATGCAACCCGAACGAGACCACAAATTGGAAGCCACAGAACGGTCTTACGTCAGCGACGCCTTAGGGGTAAATGGCCGAGAAGCACGCACAGGACATCATTTTACCTTTGAAATGAAAATTCAGCCTGGAACCAACAACCGCTTGCTGTTTACGTACATCGGCGACGACAAAGACCGCATCTTCGACATCCTGATCAATGGGCAATTGTTGCTGACCGAAACCCTGCAAGGCGGCCAATCCGGGCGTTTTTACGATCGGGAATACCCCATTCCCGCCGGGTTGTTGACTACAGGAGACAAAGTCACCGTGCGCGTAGAAGCAAACCATGGAAAAACAGCGGGAAGGGTATTCGGCGCGCGGATTTTGAGGGACTTGAATTAAAATCTTGTGTATGCCAAATTCAAGAGTTTTCGTACTCTTGTGCTTCAAAAAATTACCATCTTATGCGCAATACCGTTTTTTATCTGCTCGCCTTGTCCTTTTTCATTTTTGCATGTGGAGGCGATCCGGCCAGTTCAGGCACGGAGGCAATCCTTGATGGCTGGTTTCCTCAACAATTTAAGGTTGAGACAGTAGATCATCAGGAATCAGATACCTTCAGTTTGGTGGTAGTTCAGTCCAAAGCGGATCCTACGCTTACCTTCACCCTGGATTATTTTCCTCAAAAAAAGGACGGAGGCCTGGATAAAAAAACGGTAGAAGCAGTCATTGCCGCAGCCAAACTCAATGCAAAACCTGCCCAATCTTTGTTGAGTGTTTTGAAAAAGAACGGCATTGAAAATGCGCTGGTTGGAACCAACCTGCAAAAGGACGAGGTGTTGATTCAGCTTTATGTTGAGCCTTTCAACTCGGCCTTTAATGGTAAGATGAAGCAAATTCAGAAACTGACTTCCGAATGGGCTGCCCAGCGCAAAATGGTACCCTGCAAGTTTACTTTGTTGATCATGGATCCGAAAGTTTGGGGACAAAAATTTACTGGCCTCATCGATGCCCGTTTTTTCGATCGGAAAGATACCTGGACAAACCAAAATACCATTGCCGAGGCGAGCGCAGATTTGGCCGATCCAGGATCAGCTGAGTTTTTACCCGGAAGTTTGCGGCTAAGCGACAATCGAGAGTTGGAAATTCGCCAAAAAGTACACGACGAAGTGAGCGATTTTTTGCGGACTTCCCAGAAAGCGGATTTTCACGTAGAATTGAGTGCGATGGTCAATTCAGTTTGGGATTTGCGCAACATGGATAAGATTCGTTACGATTTTCCATACTGCCAAAAGACCGAAGAAACCGAACAAAACAATAGTTGTATGGGGCAGTTTGATGGCCGCATTTCCTGCGAATATTTCTTCAGTACGGGCGAAATGGAAGTGGATATCCGTTAGGTTATCCACTTCTATTTTTTTAATTTAAATCTGGAAACTGATCTTTCAACTGATCATCCAGTGTATCTGCCCAATGCTCAAAATCGCTGATAAACGTAGACAGTTCATTGAAGTCGATCCCTTTAATGTCGCGTTCAAAAGCTGCCCAAACTTTGGTGGTATTGGGAATGAGCGTGAATTTGATTCCAAATTTCTCTTCGTTCAGCTCCAATAGTCGGCGGTAAAATCCAATCAGTTGATTGGTCGTCGGTACCTCCATGACTGGAGACAGGATGCGGATAAAATCACGGCGAGTACCGTTATCATAGTTGAGTTTGTGTATCAAAGTCTGGATAGTCGCAGTGCCTTTGGTCCACAGCCAGTAATCCTTATCCGGAATGTAAACGGTGTGCCGATCCAGCCCTACGGATTCAGCATAACAGTGTACCATTTCAACAACTTTGTTGTACTGCACGTCGGCAGGATGGGATGGGTTTTGTGTGTTTTCCATCTGTATTGTAATTGGGTTATGAATTCACATATTTAATGATCACAATATCGATATTTTTAGAAAACAAAACTACCCCAATTTTACTGAAGTCATCGTCAAAGAGCCCCCAACTGCTTTGTCGTTGAAAAACTGAACGGGATCATTTTTTTTGTCTTGCAACCCAAGAATGTACAACAAGGGATAATAGTGATCTGGAGTTGGAATGGCCAGCTTTGCTGATTTGTTCAAACTTTCGTATTGAATCAAGGGTTGGTGATTGCCCTCTGAGATGTGCTGTTTGAATACATCGTTCATTTCCCAAGCCCAATCGAAACCATAAGATTCCTCCTTGATGCGATCAAAGGCGGCCATACCCAGATTGTGTACCATGTTGCCACTGCCCACAATGAGTACGCCTTTTTTGCGCAGCTCCGCCAATTCCTGGATCAATTCATAGTGGTATTGCGGTGATTTGTAATAGTCGATGCTCAATTGCAGCACTGGAATATTGGCCTCAGGATACATGTGTCGAATAACAGTCCAGGTGCCATGGTCGAGGCCCCATTCGTGATCGAGACCAACGGTAGTTTTGGTGATTATTTTGCTCGTCGCTTCAGCCAGTATCGGATCGCCAGGTGCCGGATACTGCACATCAAATAAAGCTTTGGGAAATCCCCCAAAATCGTGGATAGTACGTGGGTTTGGCATCGCTGTAACATGGGTGCCTCGGGTAAGCCAATGCGCAGAAACAACCAGCACCGCCTTTGGGACTGGAATGTCAGCAGCCAGTTTTTTCCACTGGTTGCTGAATATATTGTCTTCAATGCCGTTCATGGGCGAACCATGTCCTAAAAACAGGAGCGGCATTTTTACATCTTGTTCTTCCAACTCATCGCGGAAATTTTGAAAAGATCCCATGGTCATCATAGCGGCAATTCCAGATACGGTTTTAATGAATGTCTTGCGGTGCATGAGCAAGTTGTTTTGGAGAAAACACCATGGGGCGAAAATTAGTTGTATATACATTGAATTTTTAAAAAAATTCCATTTCATCAAATTGCAAAAGTAAAGCAGTGAATTTTTTCAACATTTAAACCAAAAGCGATTTTAACGCATTCTCTTTGAGTTACATTTCACCCACCTAAAGTCACCTTTATGAAACTTTTTGGACGCATTTTATTGGGACTTGGCATCCTGATAGTCGGATTTATCGTGTACAACATGCAATCAGGGTTTCGCTACTCAGATAAGCAAACCCTTGCCTATTTCAAGAAGCGAAATATTCCGGTAAAAATTCGAACTACCCCTTATTTGGACAATCAGTTGCATTGGGTAGAAACAAAGAGAGCTTCGCTAAAAGATGATGCACCAGTGGTGGTGTTCGTACATGGAGCTCCCGGTTCTGGTAGTGATTTTTATGGTTATCTCGCCGATTCTGCCTTGTTGGATCGGGCAATGGTTGTGGCAGTGGATCGTCCGGGGTATGGACATTCCATGTATGGAAAAGCGATGACTTCTATTGCAGATCAAGCGAAAGCCATCAAAACCATTGTGGATCAATACCCTGAGCGGAAGATCGTATTGGTTGGACATTCTTATGGTGGCCCGATAGCAGCAAAAATGGCAATGGATTATCCAGATCAAATCCAATCGGTAATAATGCTCGCACCAGTTAATGATCCCGAACATGAGAAAATATTTTGGTTTTCCTACATCGGCATTTGGAAAGCTACGCGCTGGATGCTTTCCGGTGCCTGGAGAACATCCGGCTCTGAGAAATTTTCGCATGCAGCTGAATTGGCAAAAATACAACCGGGTTGGCAATCCCTTTCAAAACCCATCACTCATTTGCACGGAATGAAAGATGATCTTGCCCCTCCGGTAAATATTGATTTCAGCAAGAAAAATATCCCCAGCAATATGCTGGACCTGCACGTAATGCCCAAAGCAGGGCATTTGATTCCATTTTTCAATAAGGATGAAACCCGCCAGGTGATATTTCATGCCATTGGGAAACCCTAGATTTTCTGAGGAACAGGTACTTTATTTAGAGGGATGATTTTTTATTTTTATGATAATCAATGATATAGGTATGATTTAATAGATCCCCCGCCACTATCTGCCCGGGCACTCGATGGGTAGATCTGTCGTTTTTCGCATGGCGCCACGCGTTTAATTTCGCCCTGAACCAAAACGTTAGACGCCATGCGAAATTCAATTTTCTACATTATCATACTGGTAATCGGTATCAGCTCCTGTACGGCTGAGCCCGTAGTTAGCCTAAGCGGCATTCCTGAAATTCCTTCCTTCCTCGCAGAAAAATTAAAGCTGCAAAGCATCAAAAACCAGCAACGTGCGCCAGGAAATGTTGAGCATCTCTTTATTGAAAAAGCAGAGGCGCAGTTTCCGGTCTTTGCGCAGGAGGCTAATTTTCAGGACCTGACTGTTCTTCAATTCAACTGTTTCACCGTTTACCTCAGTCCCATGGACGAGCCTGGAGATTATTTGGCATTGCTGGTTTCTCCTGGCAGCAGCGCTCGGTTGTTGTTTGTAGAGTGGGGTTTGCAAAATGGCCTCTATTACCAGCAGGTACTGGCTTCTAACGGAGAAGGTATGCGTTTTTACGAGGGTGTAGGTTTTGAGGGCGAAGAGAATGCCTCTACTTACGCATACGTTGGCTCGCTGTACAAATGCTGCTTTGGCTCCGACGCCAGTCCTTTAAGTTGGCTGAATCGCTTCAAAAAAGATTGGGAAGAATTGTTGAACAACGACCCTAAAGAGTTGGCTACCTGGGTACAAGGCATTCCTGTTGGGGGGATTCTGGCCATGTACGGCTATGCTGGGGTGTATTTGGATTGATTTGAGGGGAATGGGACGCAGGTTTAATCCAATCTTCACATGGAAAGGATCCAATTTGGAAAAGTGCTGTAGCGAAGACCCAATTGGAATGGAATTCATGAGCTTCTTCATGGGAGAGAACATTCTGTCTGGAAAAGTCACATAGGTACGACCCAATTGGAATGGAATTCATGAGCTTCTTTATGGGAGCGCGCATCCCGTATGGAAAAGTCGCATAGCGACGACCCAATTGTAGCGGCGGGTGTAAGCCCGCCGAAGCGGAATGCCCCAAAATTTGGAGTGCCGTAGGTACGACCTCAATTCACCTCATCATTAATTTTTACACTAAATTTTATGTTTATGGCAAACACCTATCATCAAATTTACCTGCATGTGATTTTTGCAGTCAAATACCGAAATGCATTAATCGATAATTTGTGGAAAGACAGCCTTTTTGGAATAATAGGAAGGCTTATAAATGAAAATGGAGGTAAATGGATTATTGTAAATGGGCTAGAAGATCATATTCATTGTTGTTTGAGTTTAAAACCGAGCATTTCCGTTGCTGATCATATGCAAAAAATTAAATCAAATTCATCGAAATGGATTAACGATCAGGGCATCTGTTCGTCTCGATTTGAATGGCAATCTGGTTATGGCGCATTTTCGGTTAGCCGATCTCATGTAAAAGCTGTATTCAATTATATAAAAAATCAAGAGGAACACCATTACAAAAGAAGTTTTCGAGAGGAGTATTTGGAATTGTTGAAGAAACACAATGTTGATTTTGACGAGCGATATATATTTAATGATCCGGTCTGATCCTGTCTGTTATTGTGTCGTGCCTACGGCACTCTTAAACTGGCGAATGACCCTATACGGCGGGCTTACACCCGCCGCTACAATTGTGTCGTCGCTATGCGACTTTTTTTACATGTACTAACTGGCGAATGACCCTATACGGCGGGCTTACACCCGCCGCTACAATTGGGTCGTCGCTACGCGACTTTTTTTACATGTACTAACTGGCGAATGACCATGTACGGCTGGCTTACATCAGCTGCTACAATTGTGTCGTCACTTCGCGACTTTTTTTTACTTGTACATTCCAATCAAAGAGTTTTTTTATCTTCGTTTTTGAATCTGGCAAACCCAAAACCGGGAAGTTAATTTTTCTGCGTTCCTAACCATCGTCAAAAACGAAATACATGAAATTTTTTCAGATCGCCTTGCTCTTTGCAATTTGTACCGCCTGTAGTAACCAACCAGCCGAAATACATGCTCCGGATACCGCACTGTATACGGACATTCAAACCCAACTCATCAATGCCAAACCTGGGGATGTGATAAAAATCCCTGCGGGAACCCATTATTTTGACCGTCCATTGCTCTTGGATGGGGTCAAAGGTGTGACGATTCAAGGTGCGGGAAAAGACAAAACCATTCTTTCCTTTTTGGGGCAAAAAGCAGGAGCAGAAGGATTGAAAATAACTGCGGATTCCGTCCTGGTGCAAGATTTGACTGTAATTGATTCCAAGGGCGACGCCATCCGCATTCAGGATGCCAAAAACATTACCCTGCGCAATGTGAAAGCCACCTGGAGCGGAGGCGCCAAAGCGGCCAACGGTGGCTATGGCCTTTATCCCGTTGGTTGCGACGGCGTATTGATCGACAAATGCGAAGCCTCATTTGCTTCTGATGCGGGGATTTACGTTGGGCAATCGCGCAATGTGGTGGTTACCAATTCCTATGCCCACGAAAATGTAGCGGGTATTGAAATCGAAAACTGCACCAATGCCGAAGTACGCTATTGCCGCTCAGAACAGAATACTGGCGGTATTTTGGTGTTTGACCTGCCAGGCTTGCCTGCAGGCAATGGCAAAACTTGCAAAATTCACCACAACAAAATCTTGCGCAACAACCACCGCAACTTTGCGCCTGAAGGCAATATTGTAGCGACTGTTGCACCAGGTACTGGCCTGATCTTTTTGGCAGCAAAAGACGTGGAAGTTTACAAAAATGAGGTAATCGGCCACAAAACCATGGGTGCGGCCATTGCCAGTTACCACATGACCCAGTTGAAATGGGACGACAAAAACTATGATCCATATACTTACGACATCAAATTGCACGACAACCATTTTGAACGCAAAGCCACCATTCCCGATTTGACCAAGGATTTTGGGAAAATGGTCAACGTTTATTTTCGAGGAAAACCACAAGACATTCTGTACGATGGAATCCTCGATGATAAAAGGCCGAAAAGCGCCAACCCGATGAACATCTGCATCGATCAGCCTCAAAGCGGACTGCGTTTTGCCAACATTGATGCGGCCAATGACTTCAAAAACATTCAGACTAACCTCAAACCTTACTTGTGCAAATAACCATGATGAAGCTCAGTAAAACCTGGACGGGAGGCATCTTGCTTCTGTGTGGGCTCTTGTTCTACAATTGCCAAAATCAAGCTCCAGCCAAGCAAGGTTTGGTGGTAAATGGGCCAGTTCGTTTTGATGCGAACAAAGCTCCTTTTCCGAAGTTATCGGAATACGCTTTTTTCAAAGGCATTCAAAGTGAATTGAAACCCAACGCTGGCGTTCTTCCCTACGAATTGATCACGCCATTGTTTACGGACTACGCGCATAAATCGCGCTTTGTGTGGATGCCCAAAGGTGAAAGAGCCAGCGTAAACGATGAAGGTCGCCTGGAATTTCCGGATCAAGCGGTGTTGATCAAAAACTTCTACTATCCTGCTGATTTCAAACAACCAGAAAAGGATTGGGACTTGATTGAAACCCGGCTTTTGATGAAAATAAAAGGGGAGTGGCAGGCTTTCACCTACGTATGGGATGAGCAGGAACACGATGCAGACCTGAACATCGTGGGGGATTTTAAACCAGTGAGCTGGCAGGATGAAAAAGGCCGCAAGCAAAGCATCGAATACGCTGTTCCGAATAAAACGCAATGCAAGAGTTGCCACAATCGCAATGAAAGCATTCAACCCATTGGCCCAAAAGTGGCCAACTTGAACAAGGCACTGCGTTATCCAGACGGCAAAACCGAAAACCAACTCAGCCGTTGGCAAAAATCAGGTTACCTGGCTACAGGAGATTATGGTAAACAGTTTGCCAAATTGGCCTCCTGGAATGAGCCTAAAACGGGCTCATTGGATGATCGCGCCAGGGCTTATTTGGATGTCAATTGTGGCCACTGCCACCATCCACAAGGCCCTGCGCACAGCTCTGGGTTGTACTTGCAAGCCGATCAGGCCGATCCCACCCACTGGGGCGTATGCAAGCCACCTGTGGCTGCGGGCAAAGGTTCGGGCGGGCGCCAATACGGCATAGTACCCGGTCATCCGGAATCTTCGATCTTGTTGTACCGCATGGAGAAAACCGATCCAGGGGTCATGATGCCCGAAATCGGACGGGTGATGGTGCACCAAGAAGCGGTTGAACTGATTCGAGACTGGATTGCGGAGTTGAAAGGAGATTGTAAATAAACACAAATATGGAGCTCAAGGCACTCAAACTATTGGTCATCAATCAAATTCTGGAAACCCAGGATCCGGCGGTGTTGCAAACGGTAGCCAATTTGTTGAGTGCCTCTGCTGGCTCAGGACTCAATGCAGCGCCTTTTATTCCGGGAGAAATGGGGAATGAAAATTATACGGTACCCTTCTCGGAAGAGACTACCCGCGATTTGCAACAATCCATTGATGAGCTTTTTAATCCTTGAGGATGGGGAATGTTAGGTTTGGGTACGAACTTGTCATTTGGTTGCTAGTTGGGCGAAAGAGCTTGCATCAATGTGCAGGTCATGACTTTCTCCATCAGATAGGCCTATTCAAAAAATTGACTTGTTTTCCATTGAAACAACTGCTAATTTTGTTTAAAAACCATGACATCTGATTATATGCTCAATTTAAATTACATCATCGATGCTTCGGGTAATCAAATCGCTGTTCAGATACCGATGAGCGATTGGCTTCTTTTCCAAAAAGAATACGAGGAGATCAAACGCAAATTAGAGGTATTAGCAGGCATTAAAGAGGCACTAAATGAAGTGCAACAAGCCCGTAAAAAAAATCAAAAACTTCAAACTTTAACGGAATTCCTTAATGAGTGTTGAAATTTTTATCTCTGATAATTTTCGCAGAGAAGCGAAAAGTCAAAATGTGTAGAGCAATAAGGGGTGTATTGTAAAGAAATGGCTAATTGTCCATTTTGTTGAACCCTTTATCGCGCATTCCAGCCCTCAACATCACACCTGCTGTATACAAAATCACCACAATAACGACCCAACGCAAGGCCACCATGGGCAAGGATTTGACAATAAAAGCAGCAATCAGCACCGCAAAAATGCTTGGTATTGCCATGCCCACCGCAGCCTTGCGGTTGTAGGCTCCTTCGCGGATAAACCGGATGGAAGCAGGAGGCATCAAGAATGCGCAGGAACCCATCATGATCGGAAAAGCCACTTGGGGCGACATGCCCAACGCAAATACCAGCGCCATACAAGGCGCATAAAGGCCAATGCCTACCGTCATCAAAGCGCCCAGGACAAAATTGGCCACTACTGCAAGGATCAACTTGCCACCTTGCAAACCAATGGCGGTACCCCCGCCCTGTATCCATTCCATGTTGCGGGCCAACATAAAACTTGCGGTAACCAACAAAGCGCAACCCATCACCAAGCGAAGTGTTTTCTCGGGCAGTTTGGCTACCACCCCAACCCCCAAAATCGCCCCTGCTGCTGCTGAGGCCAGCATCAACACCAGGGTAACTGGTTCTACTTTGATGACCGTGATGAAAATCAGGGCTTGAATCAAAACCGGAATGGTGTTGGCCACATTCATGGTGCCGGGCAAGAGCCGGTCTTCGGTTTGTTTGGTGAATTTCAGCAAAGCCGTTTGGGGGGCAAATGCGCCAATGCCCAGCACGTCGAAGAAATTCACTACAAAGCCGATCAAGCCGGTTTTGAGCCAACTGCTGTCTTCGAGTTGGTCTTTGTGTTTGTTGACATCGGTGATCAATACCGCGCTGAATACTACGGTGAGTATGGCCAGGGCAATCCAGATAAGTGTGATCATTTTTTGGTCGGGTTTAAAGGTTTGGCCTCTTCAAATTCCCAGCTTGCCAGCAGCACGGTTTGCGGATCGAGCTGTACTTTTTCGGGCTTGGTAGCTGCGGGAATAGAGAGTTCAATCGTTCTGGAAGATACCGGATGTATACTAATTTCGGGGAGCAGGTCTCCGGTTTTGTACAATCCGACTTCGACGGGGAAATCGAAATTATAGCTATTGGGTTGGGTTTGTTGCAAGGAAATTTTGACCATTTTGCTGGCTGCGTCGTATTTCCAGGAGCCTTTCATCGCAATGTAACCGCCCTGGTACAGCCATTGGACGAAGAAGGGTTGCAGGTTTTTCCCCGAAGCCCTTTCCATAGCCAGCCGGAAGTCGGTGGTAGTCGCATTGCCGTTCATGAAGCGCTGGTAATAATCGCGAATGCCCGCATTGAAAGCTTGATCGCCCATCATTTTGCGCAGCATGTGCAAAATCCAGGCACCTTTTTGGTAGGTCAAACCACTGGTCACCGGCGCTTTTTCGGGCGAGCGGTCATCGATGATTTTGTAGCCAGGATCTTTGGCCAAGGCAGCATAAGTGGTCTTTCTAGCCGCAAGCAACTGATTAACAAATTCTTCGCGGCCATAGGCATGCTCGATAAACAGCATGGTGAAATAGGTGGCAAAACCCTCGCTGAGCCAGGCATCGTCCCAGGTCGATTCGGTTACCGCATTGCCAAACCATTGGTGCGCTAGTTCGTGGATGACCACATTGCGCAGGCGGGTCGTGCGTTTGCCATCAACCAATTCCTCGCCGTAAAAGATGGCCGAAGAAGTTTCCATGCCACCTTTAACGCTGGGGGTTTGCACATTGGCAATTTTCTCGTACACATAAGGGCCAATGTAATCAGAGAAAAAGCCCATCACTTGTTTGGTCGGCTCCGCAAAATCGTAAAAACCTGCTTCGCGATCCTTGTTGTACACCCAGGTCTGAATGGATTTGCCGTCAAACCAACCTACGTATTGCACCGCAAACTCGGCTACGCCCAATACATACAACCAGGAAGAAACCGGTACATTTTGCTTCCAGTGGGTGAGTTTGGTTGTGGCATTCAGGTTGGTTTCTTCCATCAACAGGCCATTGGATACTACCTGATAATGGTTGGGAGCATTGACCAGGAATTCACTAGTTGCTTTTTCATACGGATGATCAATCGTGGGCAACCAATGCCGGGCACGATTGGGCCAGTTTTCGTTGAAAAAACTGCGATCGCCGTATCTGGTGGGCCCAATGCGCAGGCCATCGGCGGGAATTCCATGGTAAGCAATGATGAGTAGGGTTTCGGTATTGGCAGTGGAGGGTTTCGAGAGCTTGATCCACAATTCATTATTGGCATGGGTAAAACTTGTCTTGGCAGCCATTTCATAAACCGAATCAACGATCATGCCTTTGCCCAACAGTGCTTCCATTTGATTGACTAGGTCAAAGCGCAACTTGTCTAGTCCATCTTTTTTGAAAAAAATGCGAATGCTGGTTCGGCCATAAATCTGATCGTTTTCATCCGACAGCTTGAGCTCAAACTTGTAATGCAACACATCGATATTCAGGTTTTTGGGGTAGTTATCGGCTTTGGCGGGGAGCGTTTTGAGCAACAAAAAGAGGCAACTAAGCAGTATGCGGCACTTGGTATTCATTGGTATAGGTTAAAGGCTTGAAGATCCAGAGTAATCAAATATAAGGCCGTTTGCCTGAAGTTTCGCAGGAGTATTGTATTTTCATGTGAAAATCACCGCCTAAAGTCACATCATGCGTCGAGTTCTTCTCCTTTCGGTAATTGTTTCCACCTGTATCGTTTGTGGATTTGCCCAACAGCCCGCTTCTCCGCTGGAGGCCTCTTTTGGGCAATACCAGTCCATGAAAACAAGTACGAGCTATCCACTAGACTGGATTCCACTCGGCCCCATGGTCAATTCCGCTCGCGCCGATGTGGTACAGGTAGACCCCAGCCATCCCGGCACCATGTACGTGGGCTTTGGTTCGGGGAGTTTGTGGAAAACGGTCAACCACGGGATCAGCTGGAACCCGATTTTTGAGGAGCAGTCTTCCTTTGGCATCGGCGATGTAGAACTCGCGCCCTCCAATCCTTCCATCATCTACCTCGGCACTGGAGAAAACCTCAAAAAGCCGCGCAACTTCACCCTGCCCGGTACAGGCATGTACCGCTCTGCCGATGCGGGCAAAACCTGGCAACACATTGGTTTGGAAGACTCCTGGGCCATCGCCGAAATTGCCATTCACCCCAAAGATCCCAACATCGTTTTGGTGGCCGTACTGGGGCATTTGTGGTCAAAAAATCCCAATCGAGGCTTGTTTCGCACCCTCAATGGCGGCAAAAGCTGGCAAAAAGTGCTGTACAAAGACGAAATGACGGGCGCCAACGATATCGTGATTTCGCCGACCAATCCTCTGGTGATGTACACAACCCTGTGGGAAGTGTACCCCGGCATTACGGGCAAAAACAGCGGCGTGTACCGAAGTGCCGACGGTGGCAAAACCTGGACTGCCTGTACCAAAGGCTTGCCCTCGGGGGCCAAAGTGGGGCGCATCGGGCTGGCCGTTTCGCAGTCCAACCCAGCCAAGGCCTACGCCCTGGTTGACAACCTGAACAACGCCCGCGATGAAACTGCTGAATTGTACAAAACCACAGACGGCGGCATTACCTGGAGCAAAACCCACGCTGGTCCTTTTAAAATTTTTCCCGGCATTGGCTGGTACTTTACCGATGTGTACGTCAATCCCAAAAATGATGAGGAGGTATTCTGTCTGGGCGTACGACTGGCCCACAGCACCGATGGCGGCAAAACATTCACTTTTATCGGCGGCAATGTCACCCGCATGAACCCCAGTCTGGCGCAAGGCCTGCACCTGGATCAAAGCGAACTGTGGATCAATCCCCAAAACCCGCAACACATCGCAGTAGGCAATGACGGAGGCTTTTACCTGAGCTACGATAAGGGACTGTCCTGGATGCATTACAACAATATTCCGACCGGAGAATTTTACGACATCACCATTGACCAAAAAAGCGGGATCATCTACGGCGGCACCCAGGATGATGCCACGGTGTACGGCCCAGCAAAAGAAATCAATCCTCGATTTCCCGATCCATGGAAATACCTCTGGATCGACCCCTGGGATGGCGGCGATGGTTGTGTGAGCCAGGTAGACCCGACTGATGAGAACATCGTATACTACAGCATGCAACACGGCGCCGCAGTGCGCCTGGATCGCCGGGCAGATACGACGCGTTCCATTCAGCCAGAGTTGCCCAAAGGCAGCAAAGACACCTTGACGTTCAACTACATCACGCCTTATTTCATTTCGCCGCAACAGGGCCAAACGCTTTACCACGGCGGGAATTTCATTTTCAAAAGCAAAGACCGCGGCGATACCTGGAAAGTAATCAGTCCGAATCTGGCTATTTCCTCCATCCCGGCGAAAAAATCATTTTCTGTAGGGGCTTTGGTGGAATCCAAACTGACCAAAGGCTTGCTGTACGCGGGTACCGACAGGGGGGCTTTTTGGACGAGCAAAACTGATGGCGCTTCCTGGGAGGAACATTCTCTGGGCTTGGCCAACAACTACATCCGCAGCATTTGCCCTTCACGTTTTGCCCCTTCGCGGGTTTACCTCGCCATGACGGGCATCAACTACGATGACCTGCACGGCTATTTGTACGTTTCAGAAAACGATGGCGCAAGCTGGGAAAGCATCGCCGCAGGTCTGCCCGATGAGCCAATCAACGTGGTTTTGGAAGACCCTACTTTGCCCAATGTCTTGTACGTAGGCACTTTGCGAGGGGTATATGTGTCGTTTGACCGCGGCAAGAGTTGGTCTATTTTGGGAAAAAATTTACCAGCAGCAGCGGTAGCGGATCTGGAAATTCATGAGGCATCGATGGATCTGATGGTAGCCACGCACGGCAGGGGTTTGTACAAGCTGAATTTACGCCCCATTCAGGCCTGGGCAGCTGGGAATTTGACTCCAGATCAGGATCATTTTTTTGAAATCCCAACTGCCAAGCGCCCCTGGCACAACTCTTTAGGTGGAGAACCGGATTACCGAACGGTAGAAAAAGCGCCGATTTCTTTTTGGTTGGGTACGGCAAAAACAGTGACCCTTTCGCTACGTGATGTGGCCAACAAAACGCAGTGGCAAAAGACCATTGCCGGGCAAAAAGGCCTCAACCAATTCCGTTGGGATCTGGTGTTCAAAAAACAGGAAAGCGATTATCCGTACTTTGTACATTACGAGGAGTTCTTGAAGGCTGGGGCGTATCAAATGGTGCTGTCGGATGGAAAAAATGAGTTAAAGCGGCCTTTGGTGGTGGAAGAAGGAACGTCGCCTTATCGGGTGGAAAAATAGAGCTACTGATTAAGAGGAGGATGGATGATTTGGAAATTTTACTCGAAGCTTACTACTAAGTGAATTAGGACGTGGGGTAGTACGTTTGTTGGCTGTCATTGTAGAGAAACATTTCATGAAATTTAACAACTTAGAATTATGACATTTGAACTTTTGCCGATAATTGACATATTGATTGACCTTTATGAGAAACCAAGAACTTTTGAGAGATTTCAAGAGTATTTAAAAACTCTACAAGGTGACACAAAGGGGGGCTTATCAATTCCAATTAGTGGTTTCAATCCAATGGCAAAAGAACATTTACTTGATAGACTTAAAGAATTAAAAAATTTAGGCGCAGAACAAATTGTTGAAGAAATTATAAGCGATTTTAATGGTGAGAAATTTTCAAAAAACTCAAACAATATCTTTAAAATAGCAATAAATTTATCAGACGACTTAAAAGGCGGTTGGACAAACCGGTTCACAAGCGACTATGACAGTAAATTTAAAATTAATGGACTTTTTAGTAGAAATTTCTGTACGCCAATTTTTTGGTCAAGTGAAAACTTTACAAAAGACATAATTAGAGAAAGAACATTAGAATATATTTTTAGGGCTGTTTATTGGCTTACCAAGCCAAAACCAAAGACACTAAAAGAACATTTAGAGCAAGAAATTTTTGTAGCAAGTCAGACAAAAAGTAAAATCAAATTTCAAGAAACAAACTTTAAAAAGTTAGAGGAATTTTACAAAAACAACGAGAACACAGACAATTATCATATAATTTTTAATTTTTTCTATGGCGACAAAGCCTCGGCATCTTTGGAGTTTCCGACTTATGGCATTGTAGAAAATGTTACAGGTTTTGACTATTCAAAAGGGAGGGGCTAAAACAATGAATTGAGCGTTTAATAGATAAAAAACAACGAACAGTCAATATCGTATTGGCAATGGTGTGGCATTTGTGCAAATGTTGGACTGACGTTTTTCAAGTGCCCCACCATCGACAACATGTAACCATTAATGCATTTTTTAATCCCTAACAACACAACATACCATGTTTGAGTATAAATTTGTCAAACTGAGCACCAACATTTGGAACAATCTGCCCAAAGAAGACTATGCCTCCATCATTGCCGAGCACGCAGAGGAAGGCTGGCGTCTGGTGCAAATTTTCACCAGCATGAGTTCGTCCATGCAAATGAGCTATGAGCTGATCTTTGAGCGGCCAAAGACGGATTATGTTTAGAATGTAGATTTTTAAGTTTGCTAATATTTGAAGTATGAAAAGACCAATGATTTGCCTAATCATGGCAATAAGCGTATGCTCCGCTTTATGTGGACAAAGCCCGAAAATTCTTTCTTTGCGGGAGCAAGCAGTAGTAAAAGACCGTTGGTTGAAAGACCGCTGCCAGACCTTGCTCCCAGAATTGATGCGCAAGGAAGGCATTGATATGTGGTTGATTCTCGCAAGGGAATACAACGAAGATCCCGTTTTGCGCACCATGTTGCCTGCCACCTGGTTGTCGGCCCGCCGCACTACCATGTTGCTCGTTTTTGACCCAGGAAAAGGGCAACCCTTGGAATTTTTGGCCTGTGCCCGCTACGATGTAGGCGAGGTTTTCAAAAAAGCCTGGGATCCAGAAAAAGAACCGGATCAGTGGAAGCGACTGGCACAACTCGTTGCAGAGCGCGACCCGCAACGCATCGCGGTGAATACCAGTGTCAATTTCGGACACGCAGATGGATTGTCCGCTTACCACAACCAAAAACTCCGCGAATCGCTGGCCAACAAGTACGAAAAACGCCTGATTTCAGGAGAGAAACTGGCCGTAAACTGGTTGGAAATACGCACCCCTGCCGAACTTACGGTATACGAGCAAATTTGCCGCATTGCCCACGACATCATCGCCGAAGGGCTCTCAGAAGTGGTCATCCAACCCGGCATCACTACTACCGACGACGTAGTCTGGTTTTACCGCGAAAAAGTGCGCGCCCTGGGCTTGGAGACCTGGTTTCATCCCAGTTGTGATGCACAACGCGCCGACCCTAAAGGCAATGAACAAAACCGCAGTTTTGCCCAAAGACCCGATGCGGCGGTCATCCAACCCGGAGATTTGGTCCACATCGATTTTGGCATCACTTACCTGGGTTTGAATACGGATACCCAACAGAATGCCTATGTACTCAAGCCGGGTGAAAGTGAGCCTCCGCGTTATTTGCTCGACGCCTACCAAAAAGGATTGCGCTTGATGGACATCCTCACTGGAGAGTTTCGCAGTGGGCGAAGTGGCAACGATATCCTGGCCAGTACAATCAGCAAAGCAAAAGGGGAGGGGCTGAATCCGCAAATCTATTCGCACCCAATTGGCTACCATGGCCACGCAGCGGGTCCCGCCATCGGGATGTGGGACATGCAAAATGGCGTACCTGGCACCGGAGATTATCCCGTTTTGCCGAATACGACTTACGCCATCGAGCTCAACAACAAAGTTTTTTTACCTGAATGGAACAAAGAAGTTCGCATCATGCTGGAGCAAAATGCAGTATTTGATGGCGAAAAAGTTCACTACGCAGACAATCGGCAGAAAATTCTGTACTTGATTCCTCGCCCCAAACCGAATTCGGGGCAATAAACTTTTTTCGAAGAAGGAAAGTAAGATCTTGCTTTTTTTACAGGATTTAATTTGTGGGTGAATAAGGAGGTTCGGGTTGTGATAGGAACTTATCTGTAAGTCATACAGTTGGATCAAGGTGTTTAGAGATTACTGGCGATTGATTCGCCAGATCAGTCTACTGGAATATCGATTTGCCGGTACAACACACCGCTTATGCTCACACGTACACTCAATGCCTACCTTAGTTCATTCGCTGGCCTTAGCCGTGATGTATGGATGCTTGGCCTGGTTTCTTTTATCAACCGGGCTGGAGCGATGGTTTTTCCCTTTCTGGCAGTTTACCTCACGCTGGAACTGGGTTTTTCCAAACCTCATGCTGCCTTGGTCTTGACTTCTTTTGGAGTTGGTGCGGTAATTGGCTCCATTATGGGAGGCCGACTCAGCGACCGCATTGGCTACTACAAGGTCATGTTTTGGTCTTTGTTTGCCACGGGGTTGCTTTTCTTTTTTTTGGAGCACATCCATAGTCTAGTCGGGCTTTGTGTTACGGTATTTGTGGTTGGAGTGGTGGCAGAAAGTTTTCGCCCGGCCAATATGGCTTCCATTTCGGCCTACAGCAAGCCCGAAAATTATACCCGATCCTTGTCACTGGTGCGTTTGGCCATCAACCTGGGTTTTGGCATGGGGCCGGCATTGGGGGGCATCCTGGCACATGGTTTTGGTTACCGTTGGTTGTTTTGGGTGGATGGGATTACTTGTATCGGCGCAGCGTTGTTGTTTCGGCATTTTTTGCCAGAAAAAAAGATCGCTCCAAAACCCATTGAAACGATCCATGTTCCAATCGAAAAAGTGCTTTCGCCATATCGAGACAAGCAGTTTCTCATTTTTTATGTGCTGATTACACTCAACGCCATTGCATTCTTACAATTTTTCAGCATGGTGCCCGTCTTTTTGCGCGAAGAATGGCATTGGAAAGAAAACATGATTGGTCTTTTGATCTCCGGCAACGGCCTCATCATCACATTGGTGGAAATGCCATTGGTTTTTAGATTGGAAGGGCGCTACCACAAAATCAGCCTGGTGATGTTGGGCGCTGCACTGATCGGAGTAGGATTTGTACTGCTGAACTGGACGCCACACCAATTTTTGGCTGCTTTACTCTGCCTGATTGCGGTCACTTTTGGTGAAATCTTTCAGTTGCCGTTTGCCAACAGCATTGTGGTAGAACGCTCTTCACCCAGCAACCGCGGGCAATATATGGGGCTGTATTCCAGCGCGTGGTCTTTTGGGCACATCATTGCACCCAATATCGGGATGAATGTGGCCAATAGCTGGGGATTTTCAGCTTTGTGGTGGGTCTTGAGTGGTTGTTGCTTGGTGGGTTTTTTGGGGTTTGGGTGGTTAAAGAGAAGAGACTTTGGGAAAATTAGCAATTGATTTTTACAACAATTTAAATGTGAAGTTCTATTTTTGCCATCAAAAATTACAAAATTCTTAAAGATGAAAAAATATTCTCAATACCTCATGTTACTTTTTGGATTATTCTATGTGTTACTTCCTTATTCTTGGTGCAGTACAAAGGCTAAAGCATTAATAAACAGCACAACCTGTAGTGTGCCTGATGTTTTCCAACTCATCCCAGGAGCATCTTCTTGTCAAGTAAAATTGAGTTTCCATCAGCTGAATTCTAATTATCAATTTAGGTATCGAATCAAAGGCCGCAACGTTTGGGAAACCCAAACCTCAAGAGGAGTCACTTTACATTTAGCAGGTTTGCAACCTTGTACAGATTACGAATTCCAACTCAGACAAGATTGTTTCAACAACCAATTTTCGGGTTGGAGCGCTTTGCAAAGCATCAAAACTCAGGGTTGCAATGAACAATACTGCCTGGCATATGCCACAAAAAATGATGGTTACATTGAACAATTTAGTCTTGGTGATCTTGAATATTTCTCAGGCAATGATGGAGGGTTAGGACTGCACTTTAAACAGGTCTTTATTGCCCAGGCTGGTAGTGAATTGCCTTTTTCCATTAAGCCGGTTAAAACCATTGAGTTTTATGATCCAGACCCTTATACTCGAGTTTATTACACTATTTTTATAGATTTCAATCGGGACAAAGACTTTGATGACCCTGGAGAATATGTCTTTAAAGATGAAGGTGCTACTGATAAATTGTATTCCTGGAAAATAGCCATTCCAAAAACAGCCACATTTGGGCTAACGCGTATGCGAGTCATCATGTCGAGAAAAACATTAGGCAAAGCTTGTGATCGGAGCATCAATATTTTAGAGGTTGAAGATTATTTGTTAGGTATTTTTAATCCTTGTCCGTCCCTTCAATACAATGATTTTCGCGCGGATACTATCGAAAGTGGTCGTGTTCATTTGAGATTTGCAGGTGAAAACGCTGGATACAGTTGGCGCTATCGAGCAAAGACAGGTGGTCCCTGGATTTTACTTGATTCGACTAATGCGCCTCAAATTAGTATTTCCGGGTTGATCCAAAATACAGAATATGAAGTTCAAATACGCAATAGTTGCGGTGGTGGAAACTGGAGCCTGTTTTCCAAAAGTTTTTTATTCAAAACATCAACCTGCACTGTACCTGGTGCTACAAAATGGAATACCTATTTTCGAGAAAAATCTCGTGTCGGATTGGAAATTCTAGGGCTAAAAGCTTTGAATTATCGCTGGCGGTATTCTTTTAACAGTAGATCTTGGTCTCCTATCTTTGAAACTAAGACCCCCAGAATAGAGCTGGATAGTCTAACAGCTGAAACGGTATACCAAATTGAAGTAAGTATAGAATGCTCTGCTGGCAATTGGAGCGATTGGTCTAGAAACAGTTTTTTTACCTGGGGAGAATGCAAACAAATCCCTTCGGATCAAATGTCCATTGGAATCGATCTGAACTTTCGCAGCGATTTTATCATTTTGACTTCCAAAATGGAAGCAGCAAACCAATTTTTTTGGAGGTTTCGAAAATTGGGAACAACCCAATGGTTTCAATTAAGTACCAATCGACGCTATTATGAATGGTATCCGTCATCCGCTGAATACGGAGTAACTTATGAGTGGCAAGTAAGTTATGTTTGTGAGAACGGACAAAAAAGCGAGTGGTCAGAAGTCAAACAAATTGCTTTTTCTCCTAAAATTTGTGCGCCTGCTCAAACCAAGTTTGTAACAATTAAAAGAGTTACAGCTAACAAAGCAATCCTTTATGCCGATATCCCATACGGAGTTCAATTCAGTTGGCAATGGCGAGAAAAAGGTACAACGGTTTATTGGAGTAACTTTTCAGGTAGTTCTTATGCGAATAAAGAAATTACCCTGAGCAAGCTGAAGCCTAATACCACTTACGAGTACCAATTTAGGTATTGGTGTACAAATAGTACGCTGGATTGGTCGGACATAAATAGCTTTAAAACATTAAATGCTTTCCCAAACCAATTAAATGATTCCACGAGGGTATCAAGCAAATATCCTCTACCCGTTATACCTGTAGTGGTTTCACCCAATCCAAATGAAGGTGTATTTAAGGTAGAAAGTGTTTTTAAAAAACCGCAGCATGTCAACCTTACTTTGCGCGACCTAATGGGTAGGGTTGTCTATCGCGAGGAACTTAAAGACCAAATTTTTATTAACGAAACCATTCAGCTGGCAACGTTGGTGAGCGGGACCTACCTTTTAGAAATCAAAACGGCAGAATATTCAACAATCGAAAAAATCATCATCAAACAACCATAACCTTTACCTCACAGCAATGAATTATTCCACAACACTAATTGCCGCACTGCTAATCTGTATTGTAGCCAATTCAAATCTGTATGCACAAAAAGCGGATACCACCACCTTCATTAAACTTTACAGCAATTTCTATTTATTGGAAAAGTATCGATCGCCATTGACTGATTACCAGGCAGGATATGGCGCTTTTGAGTTTGGAGGCTTTTCTCCTGCTATCCAATGGGCAGGAAAAAAAGAGCGTAAATACCATGAATTGGAGCTGAGTGTATTACGCTTTAAACGCAGCGAAGATGAAATTCGAATTTTAAAAGAAAAAGAATTCAGTCTTCGTTATGAATTTGGCAAAAGGCGATTGTCCAAAAATCAAGGTAAAAGTTATTGGCAAAGAGGCTGGTCGCTGCGTTGTTTTGTTTACGAAACTGATTCTGAACCACTTTTGATGAGTGGATTCGCTCGTTTTGTAGGGTATTATGGTTTTAGTTTTAGCTATGTTCCAGGCTACACCATTCGGGTAAGTTCAAGATTTAATGTAGAAGCCAACCTTGTTTTAGGTTTAAGCATTTCAGCCGTCCATGGAAAATCGGATAGTCCATTATTAACAGAACGCCAAAAGGATCAATTGCTTTTTTCATTGGACTTGTTGGATGAATTGCCTTTGCGACTTGGCGTTGTTTATCGATTGTAAGCGAAAGAATAAAAAAATAAAGGTGTTGCCCACTCCTCAACAGGCAACACCCTTATTTTCTCTCAAATAAAACAAGCGTTACAGTGGGTCTATTAGTTACAGCCCATGTCTAATTTTGATTGTGTATCATTGTTCGGGAAGCAGAGTCCAGATTTGGTTTTGGTTGGCGCAAAGCGTTCCAGATTTGGATCGAACAGGCCATTTTCCAAAAACTCTACCAGGTCATCCACTTCTTGTTTGTTCAAGTTCAAAGGCTTGAACAAGTTGGAGATTTGACCGGCAGGAACATCCGGGTTTTCGGTAATCCCTGCGTTGAAGTACTCAACTACTTCGCGCAGAGATGTCTTGCTGGCACCGTGGAAATAAAATCCAACATCTTTTAGGTTGTACAACTGTGGCACTTTGAATTTGTGCATGTCTTCTTCTTTGTACGTAAAGCCACCACGGCCAAGGTTGCGTCGGTCGGCGGGCCCGGTACGGAATACTGAGTATTTGCTCTGGTACATGTTGTTGACACCCAGTGCAAAGAAACGGTGTGGAAAGGCATTCAAAGATGGACTGTTGTGGCAGTTCACACAACCTGCTTTGCCAAAGAACACCAAAGCCCCTTGTTTCTGCTGATCGGTCATCGCATCTTTTTCGCCTTTTAACCAGCGCTGAAATGGCGCTTTGTTGGTAAGAATGGTGCGGAAGTATGCTGCAATGGCGAAAGCTCCGGTTTTGCGGTTGTAGCGATCTTGAACTGGAATCTCAGGGAATGCTTTGTCAAACATCTCGGTGTAGCCCAATGCATCGGTTACAGTTTTGTTGATCACCTGGCGGTGTACCGCCAAAGCACGGGCATTATTGGCTTCCAAACCCATCAACTGATCGTGGTTGATGGCAACCAGAGTGTCTTGATTCCATACGCTTTGAGTGCCTTCATTCACGTTGAAAGAACCGAAAGAACCAGCCCAAAGTGCGTTAGAGATAAAAGTAGTATTGATAACTGGCAGTGGTCTTGCCCCTTGCGCATCTACTTCGTCGCCAAAGTAAAGCGGATTTTTAGAGCGGCCTTCGCCAGCTTTGCCAAAACCAATCGCTCCATCGGCAATGCCCTGAAAACGGCCAGCGGTAAAGCCTTTGCTGGGGATGTGACAACTGCTGCAAGAGTAAGCAGATTTGGAAGCTGGGTATTTGTTTTCAAGACCTAAGCCAGTTTCGAAAAACAATAAACGACCCAATTCTACTTTTTCAGCGTTTACGGGGTTTTTGGGATCTTGATTGGGGAGTTTTGCATACTCAGTGCTTTCTGGCATGATATAACCGGTAAGCGAACCCGTAACCGATTTTTGGTTCAACACTTCCTCCAATGGAGTGTCCAGATTAATGTCGGTTGCATTGTCATTCTCGCATGAGATGATGTATGCCAAAGCGAGTAAAAAAAGAGCAGCTGTAAAAAGCTTTTTCATTACAACATTTTTTGATCATGAGATAATTAGAGTACCAGTATCGTGTTGATTTCCAACATCGAAGTTTACATGTTATTGATGCTGAAATTACAGCATCAATAACATGTCAAGTAAAAAGCAACTGAATAAAACGGAAATTCAAACCAGCGTAAATCGGTTTGTAGGTAAGTAGATAGATAGCCTCTGAAAGCCTGGATGTGAAAAGAACCTTCACATCTATCTTAAAAAAATGTTCACAAAAATTGCCTCTAAAATTTAATAAAATGTCGCTCACGCGATATTTCTACAAATGTAAAATGAAGTTGAAGCAAAAACAATGACATATATCATTTTTTTACTAAAAAACTCTGTTTTAAATTAGTCTAAATTAACAAAAGATATTTAGCCTAGCGTTTTTTGCCAAAAGTTGGATAAGGAAGGTCTCCTTTGTTGGCGAACCAAATAATTTGATTCATGACTTCGTCTTCGCCTTTGTCTACGCCTTCCTGCATTTGTTCCATAGATTTTTGGGCATAAAAGAGTGCTTTGCCTTCGAGCATGGACAATGATTTGTTCATTTCATTCAGCGGAATCCGATTGGGCAGGTTTTTGTATGGCGTTGCTTGTTTGGTATCTGTAAAACAATCAAACATAGGCCGAGCAGTGGCATCGATAGAGGTCATCGGTGGGAGGCCTAGAATTTGTTCGATGGTACGCAACATCGAAATCTGGTTATAGTTGGTATGAATGGTGGTACCCAAACGCGAATAGGGACTCACAATTAATGCTCCGGTTCGGTAAGCCGAGATGTGATCCCAACCTCCCTGTGAATCATCTTCAGTGATGAAAACCACGGTTGAATCCCAAAAACGGCTTTTACTGAGGGCTTCGAGCATGCGACCAAGGGCGAGGTCATTGTCGGCTACTTGAGCCCGAGAGGTAGGAAATCCCGGGCTGGTTCCAGCCGTATGGTCATTGGGCAGCGCCATTACCATCAATTGTGGCAGTTGATCGCCGGGCATTTTTTCGTAATCACTCAGTTCTTTGATGAAGGCATCCGCACGCATTTGGTCATTGATGCGCGGATCGTCGTAGCCAGGGAAATTTTGGGACAAGATGGGGCGTACCCTGGAAATGGTGCTGGTGTTTTCAAATTCGAAGTGCTCCTTGTTGATGTATTTGTTGTAGATGGCCGTCCAATCCAGCTTGTTGTCAAACTCCATGTCGCAGGCTTCGCCATAAATGCGCACACTTTTGCCATGATCCAGGGCATGGTTCCAAATGAATCCTTCGCGGGTGTACACCATTGCATCGTACTGGCGGTGTGGATAACTGCGGAACCAACCGCGTACACTTTTTTCCACATAGTCGGATACGATGCCTGCGTCAGTCCATTGGTGGCCTTCTGCCGAGGATTTTCCAGCTACGTGGTAGTTGTCGAGCAGGGAGTATTCCAGGGCGAGCTTGTGCTGATTGGGGGTAATGGAATCGCCAAAAATGCACAGTTCGGGCATGCCGCGTCCTTGTTTCATGTCGCCGTATACCTGATCGTAAGTACGGTTTTCTTTGATGATGTACAGGACATGCTTGAATACAGAGGGTTCGCCAATCCGGGCTGGTACGGGGCGGGGAGCCACGTTTTTACGGGCAGGTTTGCGGGACGCAACGGCGCGAAAATCGAGGTTGTAAGCTTTGACTTGTTTGGTATAGGCTTTGAGTTGTTTGCTTGTTGGCACTGAGATGATGGACAGAGACGCCAATTGTTCGTGTGCAGTATAGGCGCCCTTAAAATCCGCACCTGTTTTTGGGAAACGCTTTTTTTGTTCAGGTGTATTGTTGAGTACTCTGGCGCCACGCGCTTCGAGGTTGCATACATATAAGGTGTTGTTGCTGCAAACCAACCCAGATGGATACGCCTCGGTGGGAATGTAGCCAATTACGCTTGGGGTTTCGCCTAACTTAACCACCGCTACCGCATGATCCAATCCGTTGGATACATATAAGGTTTGACCAAGACTATCCAGCGTCAGTCCATTCGGGCTGCTCCCAATAAGTGCTCCACCTGCCTGGAATAAGCCTACCGGAATTCTCTTTGTTTCAACATCTTTGATCAGATCAATCACTGAAACGTCATCATCGTTGCCATTGGCTACATAAAGGGTTTGTTGATTGGGACTGAGTACCATGGCGTTGGGGTGCAAGCCCACTTCGATTTCTTTGAGTTGTTGTCCAGTAGCCGGATCAATTACACTAATTGTGCCTTTGAGGGTTGCTCCAGTGCGCGGATCAATATAGGCTTCTCCGTAGGGGACACCTGCGGTTTCGAGCTTTGAATCGGTAGGAATCGGCCCCGCCCAGTTGCTGACGTATAGTTTGTTTTGGGCAAATTTCACTCCAAAAGGGGCTACTCCAGTATTTGCAGTCCACACGGTTTGGCGGGTAGAAAAATCGATTTTGACCAATTGGTTGTTGCCATTCAGTACGACGTACAAAAAGCAATTGTTGGCTTCAAATGCAACTTCTACTTCATTGGGCAGGGCACCAGGAGCTGGTGCTTTGGGTTTGAAGGGCAAATACTCTACATTTTGCACTTTATTGTCCAACCATTCAGCAATCAACAGTCCTGATTTGTCATTTTCCCTTCCTGAAGCCGTCCAGGCCAGGTAGGTCTTGTTTTGAAAAGCAAAACTTTTGATGCCAGAAAAAGTACCCATCATCCCTGAAAACTGGCTTTGGCCATTGAATGTCCAGCGCTCGATGATGTTGTTTGTACTTCTATCCAAAATGGCAATGCCATAGCGGTCCAGGATCGCCAAATGCTTTAAATTGGGCATTGTGGCTACATCTAGGGTATGGTTTTCCCAACGTGGGTCGCCATAGGTGATCACCTGACCTGCAGATTTCATCAAGCGATTGTAGGGCATGATTCCTGGAGTGCTTTCGTCCAGCATGCGCTCGTCTGATTCGTGCTGGTATGGGTCTTTTTTGAGGGTTTGAGCAGTAGCGTTCAAAGAGAATAAAATCAGAAATAGGAATGGAAATGCTTTCATGATGGACGAGTACTTGGTTCGATTGTACAATAATAAGGCATTCTTTGGAGCTGCCCGACTAATTTATGGTGAAAAGTAACTCATTAATAATAAGTTAAATATTAATTTATTTAAATCGTTTATAATCAATTAGTTAAGATTTTGTATGAATTAGTCGGGCAGCTCAAATTGTTTTTACCGCAAGTATAAGAAGAGAGCCTGTTATCCTATTTAGTAACAGGCTCTCCGTATTATTTTAGTATCCTTGATTTTGAACTAAGAAACCTTTTTCGCTGGATGCTCCATCAACTGCTTTTTGTGGAATAGGAAACAGGCGCTTGCTGACGTTGACATCTGTTTTACCAGTCCATGCACCCTCGTATTTACCAAATCGGATTTGATAATTTCTTCTAAAACCCTCCCAATAAAGCTCAAAGCCACTTTCACGAAAAAGTATATCAAGATTTATAGAGGTTAACGGTTTTGGCGTCTGACTAGGACGTGCGTTTCTGGAAGTTCGTAGGGTATTGATATCTGCCAATGCACCTGCCGCATCTCCCTTGCGCAACTTCGCTTCTGCTCTCATTAAATAAATCTCCCCTAACCGGATCAACACAATATCCACACTGCTACCAGAACAGCAGTTAGGCGCAGTGCGACTGAACTGATATTTCGAAAATCTGTACCCCGTGTTGTGCAAGCTTCCTGCATCAGAAAAATCCACTTTCAACGTATGATCTACGTAAGCAAGGTTCGCGCCGCTTGTTCTTGAATTGATCACAGGATATATTTTGATCGAGCCGTCACTGCATGTCAGGATTTTACCACTAGCATCTTTTCTGGGGCCCCAAATTTTGTTTCGAAGAATGCCTCTGTTGTTTTCAAAATCTTGCGCTTTAACACAAAAGAAATGGTTTGCGTCATTCGCAGGAGTCACACCTGTTAGATCTTTAAGATTCGAAGGCACTTTTATGTTTTCCTGAAAAAAACGAGCATCTGCATCTGCCGGATCCGTGCTGCCATAGGCATCTACCCAGGTTTGATAAAAATCAGTTGTTACTGCTGCTGCGTCAGTACCTCTCGTACTGGGAAATTCCGGTCTTGGCACGAGGTCTCCGGAAATAGACCAATAAGCCCAACGTTGGTGCTCTGTTTCCAGAACGCCTCTTTGGTCTAGTGAAAAAATGATTTCAGGATTCTTGTTGTTGTTATCGTTAAATAGTTCAAAATACTCCGGGGATAAAGAGTATTTTCCTGCTATGATTTCATTGGTGTACTGGATCACTTTATCCATGTCAGCTGCCTTGAAATCTGTTTTACCATATGGATCCCGATATACGGCAGCATTTAAATAAAGTCGAGCCAACAAAGCCTTCACAGCATCTTTTGTAAACCTGCCCGGGCCCTTATTGCTGTTTATTACATTGACCACAGACAGTAATTCACTTTCTAAATAACTCACAGCCTCCTGGCCACGCAGAATTTCAGAGAGTGCAATAGACTGGTCTTTCTTAAAAACCAATCCCCAGTTATCAAGTGCCAGCATATTTAAGTAGGCTTTCATTGCAACCATCTCGTATAGCGCATCCTGTGCTACGGCATTGCCTTTATCTGCCTCTATTTTCAAGCGATCTTGGGCAATGACAGCTCTGGACAATGTCAGGGTGATGTCCGTCCAGGAATCACCTACCAGGCTATTGCCTGGCGTCATTAAGTGTTGGTGAACAGCAATGAATTTACCGCCATCAAACCAGTCCCGGCCTCCTCTGTATGGCAGGATGGCTTCATCGGATGCAATTTCCTGAAGGCCAAAATTTCTGGTGTGCAACCATACGTTTCGAAGAAAACCATACACAGGTGCAATAGATCCCGTGACCGTTTCGGCCTGTCCGGTACCGGTAAGCGACTCATCCAGAATTTCTTCTTCCAGGTCGGTACAACTGTGCACCATGCACAAAAGGGCAATGGCAAATAGCGTTTGAAAGATTCTTTTATGTAACATAGTATTGTTATTTTAGTAGTGTTAGGAAAAGTACTTTTTTAAAAGGTCACGTTAACCCCAAACAAGAAAGTTCTTGCGCTGGGGTATGTGAAGCGGTCAATGCCAAATGTTTGAATACCACTAGAACTTGATCCTGTGTTTACTTCAGGATCAAACCCTGAATAATCAGTCAAAAGCAATAAATTCTGACCGGTTATTGAAATACGGATATTCTGGAAAGTATTTCCTAAGCCCATTTTAGAAGGCTTTAGGTTATATCCCAGCGTAGCGTTATTTAATCGCATAAATGAACCATCTTCCAGATAGCGCGTAGAAACAGTATTGGAGTTACTTAACGACTCTTTTGGAAACTCAATGGCGAAGTCAGTACTGTTATTGGATCTGGCAAGCTGTGCCTTGCTGAACAGCGTCATCGTCGTGTGATTGTAGATTTTATTGCCAGAAACTCCATTGAAATTTAAACCAAGATCGAAGCCCTTGTAATTCAAATTCAAAAAGTAGGCATAAGTGAAATCAGGAATCGCACTCCCCACCACATACCGGTCGTTGTCCAATACTGCTCCATCTCCGTTGATGTCTTTGAATTGGTTTAGACCTTGTTCGCCAATGCCATTGAACTCAAGCATATAAAATGCACCGATTGGTTCATTATTCACGTAACCGTTAATAGTTGCACCAGTTTGCCCAGAGCCTTGAGCTGCTCCGGTCGTTAAGACAGAGTACGGTGAATCTTTAACCTGGTTTTGAATGAAAGTGATATTCCCCCCAATTTTATAGCTGAAATTCCGATTCTCTTTGCTATTGTATTGCAATGCCAACTCTACTCCATTGTTTTGGATAATCATGTCTTTGATATTCGTCCAAAATAAAGACGTTGGCTGAACCGGGTCAGCAGGCACAACTTCAAGCAATATATTGGAAGATTGTTTGTTGAAGTAATCGATAGAGCCAGTCAATTGGTTGTTAAGAATTGCAAAATCAACCCCTAAATCTATCTGCGTAGAAACCTCCCATTGAAGATTTGGATTTGCCAAACGTGTAAAAACAATTCCAAAAGGATAACCATTGATGGAAGTGGCATTTGGGTCTATCGGGTAAGTATTCGAACTTTGTCCGCCTGTGATTAATCTGTTTTCAGCAAAACTACCCTTTGTGATTTTTGATGGAATTTCCTGGTTACCCGTTTGTCCCCAACTGGTTCGCAGTTTTAGGTTGTTGAAAAACGAGTTAGCCATGAAATCTTCATTGCTGATATTCCAACCAAAGCCTACAGATGGGAAGAGGCCGTATTTGTTGTTTTCGCCAAATTTTGAAGATCCATCAGCACGTAAAGTAGCAGTCAATAGATACTTATTCTTGAAACCGTAGTTCAATCTTCCAAAGAACGACTGCAATTCGTTTTTCACAGCTGTTGAGCCTACAGAAGTTGGATATACTGTCGAGCTGGTCTGATCCTGATATTTTGGCTCAATGTCATTGTTGGCAAAACCTCTATTTGAAAAAGTTCTATTGGCATCATTGAACTGTTGGTAAGAATGGCCTGCTAACAAGATTACCTTATGGATGTCATTATTCCAATTGTAGGTTAGGGTATTTTCTACCAATTGATTCGTGCTGGTTAGAATAGAACTTTGTAGTGAACCATCAGAAATATTGGATTCATTAATTACTTGTGGAAAGGGCTTATACTGAATATCTCGGTTTGTCGCTGAATAGTCCACACCAAGATTTAGTTTGTATACCAACCCTTTAAATAATTTAAATGAGGGAGAAATGGTGGCAAGAATACGATTGTTAACCGCCAAATCGCTGTACAACTCATATCTTTGGAGTGGGTTTAAAGCATTAATTTTAAGCAAAGTAGGCTTTCCATCGGTAAGTGCTGGTATCGTAGGGTTAAGACTAATCATGTCACTAATGGTAGAACCAATCTCCGGTCTCAGGTTTTCTGTGTGAGAAGCAGTAAGGTTATAATCCAGGTTCAATCTGCCGTTGAATGCTTTTTGGTTCATATTCAATTTTCCGGCATACCTCTTGAGGTTGCTGTTTTTTAGAATACCTTCCTGCCCCTGATAACCAGCTGATGCGTAGTAAGAAAATTTGTCGCTGGCAGCGCCCCCGATAGAGAAATTGAGCTCTTGAGAAACCCCGGTTTGTGTCAATTCATCCTGCCAGTTGGTATTCCCACCAAGATTCTCCAAATTCCCTCCAATCGCTACTACTTGTTTGCGGAATTCATCAGCACTGAACACATCTATTTTGTTGAGTACTGAAGACAAGGCGGTAGATGCAGAAAAATTCATTTCCGTTTTTCCTGATTTACCTTTTTTTGTAGTGATTACTACAACGCCATTCGATGCTCTTGAACCATAAACAGCTGTGGCGCTGGCGTCTTTTAAAACGTCTATGCTTTCTATGTCGCTGGGGTTGATAAAATTCAATGGGTTTGTGCTGAAACCTTGTGAAGAATTATCCAACAAGAATCCATCTACCACGTAGAGCGGGTCTGTCCCCGAACGCAAACTGCCTGCTCCCCGGATGATAATATTTTGAGCTGCTCCAGGTTCACCACTGGTAGATGTAACGTTAACACCAGCCATTTTACCTTGCAATAACTGGCCTGGGTTTGTTAAAACCCCCTGGTTGAAGTCTTCCCTTTTCAAAGATGCAATAGCACCGGTTACATCCGATTTTTTTTGAGACCCGTAACCGATAACAACAACTTCATTCAGTTGTTTCGCGTTGGATTTCAACACCACTTTCAAATTGTTTAGATTTTCTAAAGTGATATCTTTATCCTCCATGCCCAAATATCTAAATTCGATAACATCGCCGATTTTTGCGCCAATTGTAAAGCGACCGTCAACGTCTGTAACCTGACCTGTAACCGTACCTTTGACCGCTACGGTTACTCCAGGAAGCGATACCTCCATTTCATCGACCACAATACCAGAAACCTGGACTTGAGACCATGCAACAGACGTAATACTTAGGATAAATAAAGCGAGTGTAAGAAGTTTTGACCCATTCATAATGCCTAGCGTATGATTGATTAACAATGCCGCAAAGCTACAGGAAGACTATCGAAAGCGTGTTTCGGGTAAAATAAGTAATTATTAAGTTTTAGCTGCCGTTTGTAAAGAAAGTAATTAGCAATTCACCCTGATCGGAAAATATAATCAGCAATCAATATGAATACCCTCTGAAAGTCAATTTTTTAGCTGACGACCTGGACAAGGTGATTGATTACACCACCCGCATCATCAGCGCAGGACAACACCAGTTGGTAGCCGACTACTTCTCCATCTTCAATATGGTGCTTTCGTAAAATGTGCCGAGGCCAAATTGCGCAAAAGCAATGACGCAGCGGGAGTACTGGTGGACGTAAACGCCATCCGCGCTGCCCGCACCTTTGGCAAACCTGCTCCTGCTCTGACGAGCATGAACCTGGACTTGTTGTTCCGCGAGCGTGGTTTTGAATTGTACTGGGAGCTGCTGCGCCGTACAGACATGATCCGCTTCAATAAATACGAAGGCGTGTGGACAGAAAAGAACAACGCAGACAAGTTCAAACGTTTGTTCCCAATCCCACAGACCGCTATCGATGGCGCTTCGAACATCCCTGGATATTTGAAGCAGAACCAGAGCTACTAATTTTTAATATTTGATAAAGATACAGACGGGCTGTCTTCAGGAATGGGGGCGGCCCGTTTTGGTTTACGTTGAGCTGATTAATGCCCAATAGTTCCTGTGTGTTGAGTATGTTTAATTCAATTTTTTTACGAATATGGACTTATTTTTTGGCATTTTTTATGTATTTTTAAACTCATTGCCGTTATCCTTTAGTATTTAAATATTTTTTTCACTTAAAACCCAAGATTATCACAACAAATAATTTCTTTACGGTACTATTTGGGACAAATCTTATCGTGAAGGCAACCATTCATCAGTAGTGGAACAATTATAGCAGAAAGAAATTTTTAGTACTTATCATATTCACTACAAACAGACACAAGGTAGAGAAGAACACCCGACTTTTTCTTGCAATGCAAAAGTTTTAAACCCTATCACATTGATTACTGTTTTGCATCGGTTAACCTCATTGACAAATTAGAAAATTAATTCGATTATCTTTTTCTGTTAGTGGTATCATTAATACGCTATTGATTGTTTCTGCTGTTTTATTTGGACTTTTAATACTTTTTATACATAATAAATTTGAAAAGCAGTTGTCAGAAGAAATTGAAGAAAATAATGAAAGTGAAGAATAGAAAGATAATAATGAAGTTATAATTGTTGAAAATTAAGCGCAAACTGAAAAACAGAAATAGGAATTAGATAGAACTTTAATCAGAAAGAACGAATCGCTAATACAGGTTTGGTAAAATTTCGAAAAAAATCCTCGCTTCGCTCGGTTCTTTTTCAGAACTTCGCAAAGCCGGAGCGCTTTAGCAGCAAGCATAACCGCTTGACCACAAATCCAAACACACGCTTATCCAATAACAGCTAAAATTATGGCATTAGAAAACAAAACAGCAGCAGCACCAAGCTCGAATTGGAAAGAACAGCTTCTGCCAGACGAGGATAAGCTTCACGCTGATCACCTGTTGGCTTTTGAAGAAATCAGTAAAATAAAGGATGCCAAGTACGGAAAGGGTCGACAACTGCACCGCAAGGCTCAATTGGGTTTGCAAGGGCGTTTTGAAGTGCTGTCTGGCTTGCCTGACTATGCAAAATTTGGCGTTTTTGCTGCTCCTGCCACCTACGATGCCTGGATTCGATTGTCCAATGGAAGCATGGATCGCGCATCAGATACTAAACCAGATATTCGCGGGTTTTCAATTAAAATACTAGGACTTAAGGGCCCTGGCGCACTAGGATCTGGCGATACGGATTGCCAGGATTTTTTGTTGATCCAGAGACCTGCTTTTGGCTTCGCTACTAGCAAGGATTTTGTTGGATTTGTGCAACATGCTGCGCTTGGACCCGGCTCTTTGTTTAAGTATCTGTTTTTCACATTTGGATTGATCGGTGGCTTCCGAAAACTAAACAAATTATTCAAGGGGCTTAAAACTCCATTTACCGGTTTTGCTACCGAAAAGTTCTACACCGCTGCACCATTGGCTTGTGGCCCCTACGCAGTTCGAATGCGCATGTTGCCCGCAAGTACCGATTCAAACGCAAACGCCCAAGAAAGCTGGTCAAGCGACTTCCTTTCACACTTGTCTAAAGGAGATTTGCAGTTTGAAGTTCAGTTGCAGTTTTATGTGGATGAAGCCAGGACTCCAATTGAAGACGCCACAAATGAATGGCCAGAAGAGGTAGCTCCTTTTGTCACCGTAGCGGTATTAACCGTACCTACTCAGGATACCGAAAGTTCGGAGGGTTCAAAACTCGCTACCAACATTGAGGCCGCAGCGTTTGATCCTTGGAATGCCTTAATCGAACACCGTCCCTTGGGTGAGGTGATGCGCGCGCGAAAGGTGGTGTATTTCCAAAGTCAGCTTGGGCGTAAAGCTTAGAGCATGTCTAAATATTTTTGGAACTTTGCCAAGCCGCAGTTCTTTGTGCCTCCTGCGCTGGGACAGCGTGCGTCCAAAAAACTAGTTTCGTCTGACTACGATTCAAAATACAAATGCTATTTTTACTCAAATAAACCCTGCTCAATGGAACTCAAGACTGCCATGCCCAGTGTGCCGTTGCGACCTTATGTAAGGCGTTACATTAGACATCATTTTGATGCGCGACAACCTTCGGGTATCCTGCCACAAATGCCTATTTATGGCGGTCCTTCCCAGACACTTTTCTTTTTTTTGGACAATGATTTTCGCACGTTTGAGAAAGTTTCGGGTAAAGAATTATTTTGCCAACCAACTTCCCTTATCAACGGACAGAACACCTTTAGCCGAGTGGAACATCATATTCATGGTGTCTTTACGGTGTTTTTCATTGATTTTCAACCCACTGGATTTTTTCAATTGTTCAATATTCCGATGGCGCATTTCACAGATACGGGTGTAGAGAGCGACCTTGTATTGGGAAAAGCGTTGAATGAATGTCGGGAACGACTCGGCGAGGCCGACAACTTTGCAAAACAAGTGGAGGTGATTGAAAGCTGGTTGTTCCAACATGTACAAAATGCGAGAACCCTCTCCAATGGCATCAACGAAATTGCGCGCAATGTGCTATTTGATGCCTTTCAGCTGCCTGTGTACGAGTTGGCGAAGCAAGCGTGCCTAAGTCCTCGCCAATTTGAGCGCCGATTTTTTGAAGCGGTGGGCGTTTCACCCAAGATATTTGCTTCGATGGCGCGTTTTCGCAATGCTGTTTTTTTGCAAATGGCGCAACCACAACGAACTTGGACGGAAATTGCTCACAGCAGCGGTTATGCCGACCAGATGCACTTCATCCGCCATTTCAAACGCTTTACCGGAATCACTCCCAGCCAATGGGCGCAGCAAAATAACCTCAATCCTTTTGTGGAAGAGTAGAACATTTTTCCATGCTACCTGATTGATTGCGCATTGCCAACCACCTGTTCTCAAAAGAATGTCGCATTTGTTCTATGCCCGAATACACTTCTCCGCGTTGTTTTGGGGTAATATTTTCACCTTAAAACACGAATATCATGCGTTTTTACTTAGTAATTTTTTTGTTAATAATATCCACGTATAGTTGGAGCCAAACAGCGGAAGACGAAAAGGCCATCCGCCAAGTCATGATGCAAATGCAGGATGCCTGGAATCGCAACGACGTACCCGCCATGATGCAACTTTGCAATGAAGACGTACAATTTGTCAATCCGGTAGGAATGTGGTGGAATTCACGTGCTAAATTTCAGAAAGCACTGACCGTTTTTCATCAAACAATGTTCAAAGGAGCGACTTTTAAGTACGATGAGTTGAACTTTCAATTTCTACGCCCGGATGTAGCAGTGGTGGGCGGGGTGAGTAACTGGAATGCTTATACAACTCCTGAAGGCGTGAAAGTGGAAAGCTCAAAAGGTGTAGATCGGTACGTCTTTACCAAAGAAAAAGGAGTTTGGCTCATTCGTAGCGGGCATGTCACCACCGTAGATCAAAAGGCGGCAGCATTTGATCCTGCGAAGTAAGAGGAAGCAAAGATTTTTTCAAAAAAGCAGGAATATCAGCGTGGCGCGGTGTTCCTGCTTTTCGTTTAAAAGTAAAAAGTAACTGCCATACCAACAACCAAGCCTTCGCTCGGCATGCAATGCCAAGAATGAAGGAAGTATACCTAAAGCTATGGTAAATGATTTGATTGGACGTGAATTTGATTGGTTTGCAATTGACAATGAAAATAAAATAGGGCTATTTCAACTACCGGTTTAGGAATAACCTCAAATGTATAAGGCGCAATTTAAGCATGCCAATGCTGCACTAGTTGTAGAATTATTACTCATCTTTACCGGGTTATTCTTAATATTCAAGGTCTATTCACTTACAAAAAAACAACAAAATACCAAAATAAACATCCATGTTACAACTAACCGTCCTTTATCCACAGCCTACCGATGTAGCACAATTTGAAGCCGATTACACCGAGCATTTGGCCTTGTTGCACGAAAAAGCGGGCATTCCAACTACCGTAAAACCCTATACGGTGACCAAGTTCATGCCAACGCCGGACGGAGCTCCTGCTTATTATCAAATGTTTACGCTGCCTTTTGAGTCGCCTGAAGCTTTGCAAGCTACGATGGCATCGGCAGCCATGCAGGAGGTTGGGGCTGATGCGCATCGAATTTCGACTGGCGGTGCACCTGCTTTTTTGGTGGGAACTACCGAGTAATCCTTTCCTCGTAAGCACTAAATCATTATTTGTAATTTGGTGCTTACTTTTGCTATCTCAACAAAAAACGAAAGTGGCCAACCCTATTGAGGCTTGGCAACCAATAAAATCCATCTATCATGAAATACTACACCTTCATCCTCCTGCTCCTCGCTACTGCATGTACCAACCCTGCACCAAGCAACCAGGGCAAACTCAGTATGCTTGAAATAGACCACAAATGGGTAGTTGTCGACGGCCAAAAAACGGTGCTCTACGACGTATTCCTCTACGACAATGGTCCCGATGCTCCTGCGGATGGCCTGTACCGAATTGTAAAGGATGGCAAAATTGGTTACGCCGACGCGACTACCAATGCCATCGTGATCGAACCCCAATACGATTGTGCCTACCCATTTGAAAATGGCAAAGCCAAAGTAAGTACCAATTGCAAAACTGTTAAAGACGGAGAATACGACGTTTGGGAGAGTGAGGCCTGGCAGTTTATTGACAAAAAAGGGGGGCAGTAATCTAAAACGGCCTTCGAAAACAACAAGTATATCCTATCCAATCAATCGAAAAGATGAAAAACTTAGCCGTCTTATCCCTACTCATTTCCATTTTGTGGACTCCGCTATCCATCCACGCCCAAATCGCCTCCAAAGACATCGATGCCATAGTCACCGATGCCCTGACCAAATTCAAAGTGGCTGGTGCCGCCGTCGCCGTAGTACAAGATGGCAAAGTGATTCACCAAAAAGGCTATGGTGTAATTGATATCAATACCAAGAAACCCGTCAACGAGTACACCAATTTCGCCATCGCCTCGAATAGCAAAGCCTTTACCACCATGGCTCTTTCCATCCTGGAAGAGGAAGGGAAACTGAAATGGACGGATAAGGTCAAAGACCACATCCCCGAATTCAAGATGTACAACGACTATGTGACCGAAAATTTCAACATCCAGGACTTGCTCACCCACCGCAGCGGAATGGGGCTGGGCGTGGGCGACTTGATGTTTTTTCCCGATGGTTCAGACTTTAAGATCAGAGATGTGCTGTCCGCTTTTCAGTATTTCAAACCCGTTTCGCCCTTCCGTACCAAGTTTGATTACGACAATTTGCTTTACCTCGTGGCCGGCGAAGTCATTGCCCGGGCCAGCGGAATGAGTTATGAGCTTTTTATCCAAAAACGCATCATCACGCCCCTGCAAATGAACCACACCTTTGCTGCCGAGGATTTGATGAAAGACAAAAGCAACCTGGCCATCCCGCATTCTTCCGAATCGGGTACCATCAAGGCGATTGCACCCTTTGGTAAGCAAATCAACTCTGCTGCTGGTGGTATTTTGTCAAATGTAGCTGATCTGTCCAAGTGGATGATGATGCACCTCAACAATGGTACTGTTGGCGAGGGGGTGAAATTAAATCTGGTTTCTGCTAAAAACCATAACGAGATGTGGACCTTGCATACCATCTTACCCACCAGTCCCAATCCTCGTTACAATTCCCATTTCAATGGTTACGGCCTGGGTTGGGGCTTGAGTGATGTGAAAGGAAATTTACGGGTGACGCATACTGGCGGTTTACCCGGCATGCTTTCCATCGTCACCATGTATCCCGATTTGAACCTGGGCATTGTTGTCTTGACCAATACCGAAAATGGAGGAGCAGGACTTTTTTCAGCCCTGAGCAATACCATTGCCGACAGCTATCTGGGGCTGGATAATTTTGGTTGGACGGATAAGCTCAACGAAAGAATGACCCAACAAAGAAGCGCGGGCGATGAGGTCACCAAAAAAGTTTGGGAGAAGGTGGAGTCCGCAAAAAACGTGAAAGTTAAAAATGCAGACTACCTCGGAATCTACGAAGACAAATGGTTTGGCAAAGTGGAAGTGTTTGAAAAGGGGCAACAACTGTGGTTCAAGTCTTACCGCTCCCCCAAATTAAACGGCCCAATGGCTTTTTACAATGCCAACAGCTTCGCCATCAAATGGGAATACCAGGACATGAATTGCGATGCGCTTGCCATATTCGCCCTGGATGAAAACGGCAAAGCCCAATCCATTAAAATGAAAGGCATCTCGCCTAATATCGATTTTAGTTTCGATTTTCAGGATTTGGACTTGCAGAGGGTGGAAAAATAAAACGGCTTAAACTGAAAACTGATTGGAGTAGACAAACCATTAAAATTAGGTAGAATCAAACTGGATTAACAACGGTTAATCCATTAATCCAATTAAAATCAGAAACATTACGAGTGTAAAGTTCAGCACCAAATACTAAGGCAGTAGCGGCAATTATGGCATCGCCTGGCGACATTTTACGGATTTGACGTAATAAAATAGCTTGGTTGATAATTGGCAAAGAAATTTCTTTGACATCTAAAATGTCAAAAGCACTTTGAAAATAGGCTTTATCAATTGTCGTTAGGGAAGGAAATCCTAGCACCTCAAGCATCGTAAAAGAAGATATTTGATGAGAGGGGTCGCTTACCAGTGAGCGTAAGTGCGCATAAGCAGCTTGAGCAGAATAGATAAGGATGTTACTGTCCAATAATATCATTGGTTATCGTTGTATAGGAAAGGCAAATCACGCTCTTGCCGTTGTTCTTTTTGCCATTCAACAGCATCGCCAAAATAAGATGCATCACCACCTTGAGCAATAATCGCCTGGTGATAGGCTAATTCTTTAACTGTTAAGCGTTTGTTTTCCTTAGGTATTGGGGCGGTAGTTAGAACAGAAATGCCCAAACGCTCAATAATCGGCAAAAGAGCTGTCCAATCTTTCGGATTTTCAATATTAAGGATGACTTGCATGATGGGTTGTTTTAAATACAAAAATACAACTTTTTCTTAAAAGAAACACAAAGGATGCATGCTATGTTTTAAAATGCCTCCCTTGTATTTCACCTTTTTAGACTAATCTAAGGAACGGAAATAAAATAAAGTAAACACCTGACTGGCTCTTTTTTGATTTTGCTGCGTTACTCCTCAGTTGCGTAGGCTTGCTATGCGCCTTCCTCGTGCCTTGCCAAATCAAAAA
>Ga0247838_1000266_pt1:0-10000 | contig 83679 bp, 80 predicted proteins | sample LaCruzMarch2015__5_FD_189097 | JGI IMG/M metagenome (GOLD analysis project Ga0247838, IMG submission 189097) | Freshwater microbial communities from meromictic Lake La Cruz, Castile-La Mancha, Spain - LaCruzMarch2015_15m | ecosystem: Environmental > Aquatic > Freshwater > Lake | place...
CTATCCCGATTCAAAAACTAAAGGAGATTCAGAATTAAACCTACTTTGATTTTCATAAAACCTTATTGTAACTAATATACAAAAATTTGTTCGATTATTCATAAATTTAATAATCGAACAATTAATTTTTAAATTTTGAATCAATTTAAAAATATAGCCCTAACATATCAGGGAAAAACCGATTTATTTCAATAATAAATCCTGCAGTAAATGTCATCCATAATGTTAAAAGAACAGGAGCTGTTGATAGATATTTTTGAAAATCTTTCATATCAATAAAATCAATATTAGTTTAAATAATTAATAAATTTAACGTGGTGATACAGTTATTTCTTCACTAACTGCTACTAACTCGTTACTGATTAATTCTTGCCATGCTAAAACTGGCCAAATATAACCTGTTGTCATTATTTTTAGTGCTAAAGGAACATTAATAATTATTTCACTTTCACTAGGATTAGCACTTGTACTTACTGCACGTAAGTATTTACGACCAACCCACCCAATCCAACCTGAAATATATATAAACCCAAATCCAGGTAATATGAATTCTGCTGCATGACTCCATCGTCCGTCTGCGATTAAATGAGGTAATCCATCCGTGCCACATAATAATTCCGACCGAGAATACTTGTCGAATCGAGCTTGTGTACGCTCAATTTGTTGTTTTAAGGCTAAAGCGGGAGGAGAATCCACTTCATACTGACCCGCCCGTTGTTCTAATTTTTTTACACTCGCATTTAATCGTTTTGTAAAAGCAGGAGATTCGCTACATTTTGTTAAACCACCAATATCAGCTAATGCATGAGTTGGAGTTAAAGTGATTAAAACAGCGAACAATAAAGTTAATAAATTGACACGTTTCATTAAAGATAAAAGGAATTAAAAATATATAATTTAGTAAAAAATTTCAGAAAAATTAAAGTTACTAATATGTATTGTAATTTAGTTTTAAAGAAAAAACGATTTTTATTTAAATAATTAACATTAATTGTTAAAAAGAAAAAACCAACACCCGCTTAAGGATATCAAGTTTGAGAAGACATATATATATATATATATAGTGTAAACTAGAGCGTAAAAGATTACTATAAAAACTTACGCTCTAGTTTAGATTAATTACTCAAGGTCACGACGATTAGGGTTTCGTGAAGGATCACTTGAAAGGAAGCCAAAAATAAATAAAGAAACAAAAAAGATAACTGTTGTGTAAACTAAAATTTTTAAAGTTAACATTTAATTTTTCCTAAAAACTGTTTTTAATAATATTCATTATACTAAAATATAATAATTATGACTTATTTAATTGAATAAAAAATCTTAATTATTAATTTCTAAAGAACCTGTTATGATTTTAAGAATAAAGGATAAAGTTTAAAAACAGAAATTTCAACTTGTTTATTTAACAAATTAACAACACTATTTGTATCTACATTTCTAATTGATATGTAACCTTCAATTATGATATAATCATCAGGTTGATAATATTTTGCAACATCATAACTAAGCTTACCCCAAATTGCAACTTGAAGTATTGCTTTACTATTATTTTTTCGAACTTGAGGTAATTGAACTGTTAATTCAGTAAGAGATGTTCCATCTGAAAAAAAACTTTGTCCTGAATTTTTGATAACCTTTACAGTAAAAATGGCATAATTCATACAACATATGAATTTTAAATTATTAGATTTTTTTGCTTTTGAATATCTTCAAAATTAATGTCTCTTAATCGTTTCAATAGACGAATGAAATATTCTAGGAAATAATCATCCAATTGATTAATTTCGTTTGGTTTAACTTTAAAAGTTTGATATAAATCAAATGACGATTTCGAAAAATCATTTTCAACGTTTAAAATTTCTACAAAAGCTAAACGATCGCTAATGTTTTGACCCCATTCAAAGAAACCTAAAAATTTAGTAATTACTTTTAAAATGAAAAGTGGAATTTGATTAACTTTCGCTGATTGACCAGCAAGTTGTTCACATAAATTTATAATTTCTGAAGAAACCCATCCCTTTGGACCCCCTAAAAAGAAAGTTCGATTTTCAGTCTTAGGAAGTTGCAAGGCTTTTAAACAAAATTTTGCAATATCTTGTGTATCCATATAAGATACGCAAGTATTTTCATTTGTTACCCAAATAGGTAAATTTTCTAAAATTGGAATAGCATATTGCTCAATTAACCCTTGGTAAAAACCTGTTAAACGGAATATAGTATAGGGAACTTGTGCCTCTTTTAGTTTAATTTCGATTCCTTGTTTCATTTTCATTAAAGGAATATTTGAAAACTGATCTAGGTTTTGCGTAGAACAAAATATAAAGCGTTTAATTTTAGCCGCTTTAGCCGCTTCAATTAATGCTAATTTACCATCCCAATCCACAGTTTTTACTATATCTAAATCAGAAGGACGACTTGTTGAAGCATCAATAAGAGCAGTAATACCTTGAAAACACGGAGGGATAGTTTCAGGTATACTTAAATCACCATAAATTAATTCTGCGCCCCATTCTTTTAAGAAATTGGCTTTACGAAAATTGCGAACTAAACATCTGACGGGGTAACCTTTAGTTAAAGCCTGTAATACAATTTGACGTCCTAAAGTGCCCGTCCCTCCAACAATTAATAAACTCATATTAATAGATTAAAAATTTTATAGTTTTTAATTGAATACTGTACTTTGTAGTATATCATCAGCTTCAATATTAACTAACTCTTTTTTAGTTAATACTTGACCTCGGCTATCAAAAATACGGTTTGCTTGACGCATGCGGGCTCTATCTAATGCATTTTTAATACTACGAGCATTAGCAAATAAAGGTTTTTGCTTTCTTCTAGCAATGTAATCAGTCAATGCAACCTCAGCTTGAGGTGTTAGTTGGTACTGTTGTTCTTCTAACATCATTTTCGCAATCGTTAATAATTCTTCAACTGAATAATCGGGAAAGTCGATATGGTTCGCAATTCGTGACGATAAGCCTGGGTTTGATTCATAGAATTTATCCATCGGTTCTTTATATCCAGCTAATATAACGACTAGATCATCACGCTGATTTTCCATTACCTGTAATAAAATTTCAATAGCTTCAGAACCATAATCCCTTTCATTATCTGGCTTATATAGATAATACGCCTCATCGATAAATAACACACCGCCCATAGCTTTTTTAAGAACTTCTTTTGTTTTAGGAGCAGTATGACCAATATATTGACCAACTAAATCATCGCGTGTAACTGTTAGTAAATGACCTTTTTTTATATAGCCTAATTGGAATAATATATCAGCCATTTTCAATCCTACAGTTGTTTTACCAGTACCAGGGCTTCCGGTAAAAGACATATGTAACCCTGGACTGTTTGCTGTAATTCCTAAATTCTTTCTTAATTTATCGATTAATAATAGTGCTGCGATTTCACGGATACGAGCCTTTACAGGTGCTAGACCCACCAGTTCTTCATCTAATAAATTTAAGAGTTTTGCTATCTCTGTTTTAGCATACTCTTCTTGCAAATTAATTGAATTCATAATGATTATTAAATAATTTAAATGAAATAAAATGGAGAATAAATTGATTAAAATTAACTAATTTATTCTCATGAAAAATTTAATTCAATGTAAAAGTTGGAATACTTGATAAACAGATAAAAGCAAACCCCGCGCTTCCACAAGCACCTACAAAGAATCCGCCTTTGAACTGATCCCATGACTTTTTAGTTTGTAACCCTTTACCACTGTTCTTATCTTGGCCAAAAGAAGCCGCTCCATAAATGGTTAACCCTAAAGTTAAAATAAGAATTAATCCAACAGTTGATAAAAAGCCTGCTAATAATCCAATATCTGAATTACGTAAAGGACCTAATTTAGCGAATGGACCAATTAAAAAATATCCATGCGCTAAACCAATTTCTAAACCACGTAATAATGGTGTTAAACCAAATCGATACGCCGGTAAATTTTTTAAAAGAGCTCGAGTCAATGATGAAGAAGTAATCGGTGTTGCTAAATGCCCAACAAATGGATCATCATTGTACGGTTTAATAAAATTAGCCATAAATTTAATTTAAAATTTAATGAAATTAATAGTAAGGGTTTTAATTAATCTAAGGTATTTAAAAAATTAATGAAAATTTTTACCAACCAAAATTTTTATATAGATTACTATATAATATATACTAATATACAGAAAAAATTTTATAAACTTCATTTTTATATAATTAAAAAATTCTATGTCAATTCTTATTAATTATTTTTTACTAGTTGGATTTTGCTTTGCACTTGCATCAGGATTATTTTTAGGATTAAAATCAATTAAATTAATTTAAAATTCTCAAATGGCAGAACAAATTCGTCAAGAGAGAATTATTGGGTCAAGACGTTTTAGTAATTATTTTTGGGCATCCTTATTATTAATTGGTGGGCTAATGTTCTTATTGGCAGGTATTTCAAGCTATTTAAAAATAAATTTACTACCTTTTACAAATACCACAGAATTAGTGTTTATACCCCAAGGCATTGTAATGATGTTTTACGGAACTTTGAGTTTTGGTTTAAGCATCTACCTAATTGCAACTTTATTTTGGGATATAGGAAGTGGTTATAATGAATACAATAAAATTGAAAACCTTGTAAAAGTAGTGAGGAAAGGATTTCCGGGAAAAAATAGAGAAATTCTTTTAACATATCCATTAAATAGTATTCGATCAATTGGGATAAAAATTTCTGAAGGCTTAAACCCTCAGAGAAGTATTTATTTATGCCTTAAGGATGAACGAAAAATTCCATTAACACCTGTTCAACAACCAGATTCAATTTCCAACTTAGAGGATCAAGCAGCAAATTTAGCCAAATTCTTAGATTTAAAGTTAGAAAATTTATAATCCTTTTTATTGCTTTTTATACTCGCATAATTCTATAATTGGAATACGCGGGCATAGTTTAGTGGTAAAACCTTAGCCTTCCAAGCTAATGATGGGGGTTCGATTCCCCCTGCCCGCTTTAGGTTAAGTTTTTGAATGAGCAACAATCATTTTTTATAGGAGAATATAGATTATGTCTGGTGGATCTACAGGAGAACGTCCGTTTTCAGATATTATTACAAGTGTACGTTACTGGATTATTCATACTATTACAATTCCTTCTCTTTTTGTATCCGGATGGTTATTTATTAGTACTGGACTAGCATACGATGTATTTGGAACACCACGCCCTAATGAATATTTTACGCAAGATCGTCAACAGGTGCCATTAGTGAATGACCGTTTCAGTGCAAAACAAGAATTAGAAGATTTAACTAAAGGTTTATAAGAGGTAAAAAAAAATGTCAAACAATATTAATCAGCCTGTAGCATATCCAATTTTTACTTTTCGTTGGTTAGCAGTTCACGGATTAGCAATACCAACCGTGTTCTTTTTAGGTGGTATTACAGCTATGCAATTTATTCAACGATAAATTAACAATTACATAATATATATAAGGTAAATTTTATGACAGGTCCAAATCCAAACAAGCAGGCCGTAGAATTAAATAGAACTTCTCTTTATTGGGGACTTTTATTAATTTTTGTTTTAGCGGTATTGTTTTCAAGTTATTTCTTCAATTAATTTTTCCAAATAGGAGTTTTTTATATGGCAAATACTGGTCGAGTTCCTTTATGGCTTATAGGTTTAGTAGGTGGTTTCGCAGCAATCACAGTTGTTTCTTTATTTTTTTACGGAGCTTATTCAGGTTTAGGCTCATCATTATAATAAATTATTTGTAAATAAAAAAAACTTATATAAAGTAAATAAATTTCTTTATTTACTTTATATATTAAGACAAGATGAACTATTTTTTTGAAAACTTTTTAAACTCCTCATAAAGGTCATCACCTTTATCATCTCTATTAGCATGAGTAATTTTAACGCCAAATTTTGCTAATAGTTGAATTACGCGTTTTTTTAATCGCTCTTGTCGATATTCCCATAGAATTTTCGAATTTCGGCGTTTTACTTTTTGAATAGAATCTTTATTATCTTTATTTTTTAAATATTGTTCATATTCTTGATTTGTAAAATCATCTAAAGTACCACGACCTAACCAACCGTACCAAAACCGAGGTAATCTGCTATAAGCGGATCGAATAGTCCCAAAACGATATTTCTTTAACTTGGAAGAAGCTTGTCTACTAATCATATAAGCTCTTTTATTTTGCCAAATTGTATGACCACCACTATAGATACTTTCTTTCGGTCTTAAACCAATATGTAATTCTGTATTTTCGGTAAGAAACGGAAAATAGAAGTATTGACCACATAAAGCGTGCAACATACCTAGAGTAATAAATATATATTGGGCAGCTACCAACGTAATTAAAAGATTTGTTACTAGTTCAGCTTCACGAAAATAACTATTAGGAATCAATATTTCGTTTAAGTAATATATCAAACGGTATTGGACATAAATAAATGGTCTTTCAACAAAATCTAAACCTAATAAAAAAGTCCAATGCCATCTTAACAAATAGGGGCAATAACGTTTATTTATTCGAACTATAAACGTATACCATAACATACCTGATAAATTAGTTATTTGCGTATCTATAAATCGATAAGTTTGGGGAATAGCTTTTAAGGTTATAAAATAATATATTTTGTCGCTTAAAAACTTAATATCAGTTGGTAGATGAGCCCAAATCATTGATAGTGGATCATAACGGTAATTATCGTTGCTTGTTATGTTTGTAAAAGCTCGAATTGCAGGACCATAAAATGTTTTACTATCAAAACGTGTACCAGCTTTTGAAAATTCACTCATTTGTTGATAATAAATTTCACCAAAATCGTATGCAAGATTATGAGTTAAAGGACACATCCACAAAGTGCGCATATAAAAATAGGCTAAATCTCTTAAATGCATATACCATAAATAACCGGCACCTAGACCAATACAAGTGATAAAAAACCCAGTTTTGATATTATATTTTTTGGAAAGGAAAATAAATCTTATAACTAAAATAAAAAGTGCGATATTTTCGATATCAACAAAACCTAGACCGTGTTGATAGTGTTCCCAAATAGATTGTATTATTAATTTAAGAGTCTCAAGGGAAACTGGTGTCGTAATTGTAGAAGCTCCAGCTAAATACGAATACTCTTCATTATTAAAAGGACCATCAATATTTAAAAAATCAAGTATTGTCTCTTGATCAATGTTAATTAATAAAAATAAAACACTATTTAACCAAAATTGCAAACTGTTTATGAACATATTTTACCATTATAAAATATTATATTAGTAAAATTAATGCTTTAATATTAATTTTAAGTTTCTAATATTACATCATATGATGCAAAAATAATCTTATAAAATCATTGATAAGGATGTCAAGACCTTTTTGAAAAAATTTAAAATACAAAAATATATATTGGTAGAAAAAAATTTCTACCAAAAAAAGTTCTGATACAGATAATTGTTTTACCAATAGCCTAATGAAACAGCTTTATCAATAGGTAAACATGCTCCAATACCAAACCAAACCGCAAACATAAAGCCAAAAATAAAGACTAAACTTGCAATTGGACGACGGAATGGGTTTTGGAATTTATTTACATTTTCAATAAACGGTACTGTAATTAATCCCGCAGGGACAGCAGCCATTGCTAAAACTCCTAGTAATTTATTTGGTAATACACGTAATAAATTAAAAGTTGGGAAGAAATACCACTCAGGTAAAATCTCTAATGGCGTGTTAAACGGATCAGCAGGTTCACCCATTTGGGTAGGAGCCATTACTGCTAGTCCAATACAACAAGCAAATGTTCCTAAGATACAAACTGGGAAAAGATATAATAAATCATTTGGCCAAGCTGGCTCACCATAATAATTGTGGCCCATTCCTTTAGCAAGTTTTGCTCTTAATTTTGGATCTGTTAAATCTGGTTTCTTAATTACTGACATAATACTTCCTTATCAAAAAAATTAAATTTAAATTACATGACATAGATTAAAGAGGCCCTGAAATACCTTGCTTTCTAATCATTAAAAAATGTGTTAACATTAAAACTGCAGCGGCTAATGGTAATACAAAAGTATGGGCACTATAGAATCGAGTAAGAGTACTTTGTCCAACACTTTCACCACCACGTAAAATTAAAACTAATGGTGGCCCAACAATTGGAACAGCCGCAGGAACACCAGTTACAATTTTACATGCCCAAAATCCTACTTGATCCCACGGTAAAGAATAACCTGTTACACCAAAAGAAACGGTCACGACAGATAAAATTACTCCTGTTACCCATGTTAATTCTCGGGGCTTTTTAAACCCACCTGTTAAATATACACGGAACACATGTAGAACTAACATCATAACCATCATACTTGCTGACCAACGATGTATTGAACGGATTAACCAGCCAAAGTTCACACTTGTCATAATATATTCAACTGACGCAAACGCGTCTACTACGCTAGGTCGATAATAGAATGTCATAGCAAAGCCGGTAGCAACTTGAACTAAGAAACATGTAAAAACGATACCACCAAAACAATAAAAAATATTTACGTGTGGTGGTACATATTTACTTGAAATATCATCCGCAATCGCTTGAACTTCTAATCGTTCTTCAAACCAATCATATACTTTACTCATAAGAAATAGTCATAAAAGATTTTGACACAGTTAAGCACATATAAAAACTATCACGTTTCGGTTTAATCATTTTAGATAATAAAGGCGAGAGTGGGATTCGAACCCACGGAATCCGCAAAGATTCATCTGATTTCAAATCAGACGCAATCGACCAACTCTGCCATCTCGCCAAAAGATTAGTAACAATACTAATCTTAATATAAATTAACTTTCATAAGTTGTAATTCCACTAAACTTAATTGAAGCAGGATTTGGATTTTTTCCAATAGAAAAGCCGCGACTATTTACTGATGTTCTACCTGGGTTTACCTTTTCAGGTACGACACCATCTTTTGGATGTAAATACTGTACTTCACCACTTGGAAAAATTCTATAGATTTTATAATCATTTATCTTGAAAGTTCTAAGTTGCGTACTAAGTGCTAGACACTGCTCTTTACGAGCTAAGTATAATAAATTTTCACCATTACGCATTATCGCTGATCCACCTGTTGGCATTTCAAAGATTTGTTCCTTAAGACTTGTCCAAGTAATCGCATATTTCTCTTCAACTTCAGCTGCACGTAACCAGCCACCAGTACTTCCACCGAAAGTAGGAAATGGTGTTTTTAAATTTAATGTCATACGTAAAACCTTATTAAATATTTAATGTTCTATTTATATTTTAATAGAAAATTTTTTTTTTTACGTTAATTTATTAATTAAATTTTCTAGCGGAGAATGGATTTGAACCATTGACCTTCGGGTTATGAGCCCAACGAGCTACCAGACTGCTCTACTCCGCGATAAGCGTCAACATTATAATACACTATTCTATTTAAATAGAAAAGAGCCAATAATGAGAAAAATTAAAGTGTAAAAATTTTTTCTAATATTGACTTTTATTTGATATTAAGAAAAATCTAATTTAAAAAGTTCAGAAAAATAGCAAATGAAAAATAACCTATCATCAAAATAATTGTAAGAGTATTTAAAAATTGTTCTGCTGAACTTGGAGATCCTAATAAATTACTTTTTGTTGAAAAGCTTGCTAACCCTTGATTTTGTGGTGTCCGTAAAAAAATAAGACCAATCAAGCTTATACTTAATATTATCCAAACTATTTTTAACATAAATTTGTACAAACCTTTTTACTAATTGTACCCAAAACATTGAAACTTAACAATAATTACTCAAACTATATTCACAAACCGAGATAAAAAAAATTAAATTCTAACTACATAGTACCCCCAAGGGAATTCGAATCCCTGTCTGCTCCGTGAAAGGGAGCTGTCCTAGGCCTCTAGACGATGGGGGCATAAAAACTTATTTTAATCTTAAAGAGCGGGCAACGCGATTCGAACGCGCGACATCAACCTTGGCAAGGTTG
>Ga0247838_1000266_pt1:15000-40000 | contig 83679 bp, 80 predicted proteins | sample LaCruzMarch2015__5_FD_189097 | JGI IMG/M metagenome (GOLD analysis project Ga0247838, IMG submission 189097) | Freshwater microbial communities from meromictic Lake La Cruz, Castile-La Mancha, Spain - LaCruzMarch2015_15m | ecosystem: Environmental > Aquatic > Freshwater > Lake...
TACCTACATATTATGTAACTATATTATACTTTACTTTAAAAAAGAAAAGCATAATTTTTTCTAATTTTATTTTAAGGCTGAATTGTGCAGCATCGTAACTTTTATCAATTACCTTTAAACCTCTAGAACGGGACTGACGAGACTCGAACTCGCAACTTCCGCCGTGACAGGGCGGTGCTCTAACCAATTGAACTACAATCCCTAAAATTACTTACGAATCAAACTATAATCAATAACTGAAATTTATGTCAAGACTTTTATCGTTTTCTAAGATAGGAGAAACAGGGATTCGAACCCTGGGTACAAAAAATTGTACGATAGATTAGCAATCTATTGCTTTCGACCACTCAGCCATTTCTCCTAAATTAATAAAACTAGAATAGTAGATGGCTCTGGTGGGATTTGAACCTACGACCTTGGGCTTATGAGTCCCCTGCTCTAACCACTGAGCTACAGAGCCTTATACTATACAACTACATAATAGCATTTTATTTGATAGAATACTAGAAATTTTTTTATTTACGTAATTCATGCTAAAAGTTTTATATAATGCTAAGTAAAGAAGATTTAATAATCATTATTTTTATGAATAACTTTTGGACTAATATAGTTAGATACCCACGATTTTTTATTAGTAGTATGATAGGATTAATATTAATTATATTAACACCCTTTAGAAATTTATTTAAAACACCTAAATTACGTTTGTTTTTAATTTACTTTAGTTTAGTTTTTATTTCGTGTTTATATTTCATTATTCGTAATATGGTTGGCTTATAAACTGTAAAATTTATAAATGGAAAAATAACTATTTATTTAACGAATAAGCTTTAGCATATTACTTTTTAAGAAGCACAAACTCAGTTGGACAAATTATTCGATTATTTTAAACAATTATTTATGAAATAAACCAATCAAAAAAATAAATAAACAATTTGATATTTCTACTATCCTAATTCTTTAAAAGCTGGTGAAGGGATTTGAACCCCCAACCTACGGATTACAAATCCGTTGCTCTACCGTTGAGCTACACCAGCTATATTTTTTATAGATGTATACAAACCAAAAACAGTTTAACTCTATAAAGAGTTTTTGATAGTTAAACTAATATTATTCGACAATAGCATATTATCGTTAAGTAAATAAAAACGCAAGGGTTAAGATCTAAAATTTTTTAAAGTATCTTTCCAAAAATAGAATTAAGCAAAAGAGAGACAAAAGTTTTGTTGTTTTTACTATTTTATATATGTTACAATTTATTGTAAATTCAGATTTATATAAAAATTAATTACAATAAAAATGGGACAACAAATTTTACGAGCATTACTAATAGGATTAATTCTTATTAGTATTATTGATTTAAGTTTCAAAACATTTGGAATACAAACCCCTGAAAATCCTGAGGCTATAAGAAATCAAGCCCAATTAAACCAAAATGTCGTGAGTTCACGTATGACTTATGGACGTTTTTTAGAGTATTTAGAGATGGGATGGGTAAAACAAGTTGATTTATACGATAACAGTCGAAACGCCATAGTTCAAGCTTCTAGTCCTGAATTAGGCAATCGTCCTCAAACGATTCGCGTGGAAATTCCTGTAGGAGCTTCTCAATTAATACAAAAATTAAAAGAATATAATATTGATTTTGATGCACATCCAGCGGAGCAAAAAAATCTTTTTATTACTATAGTAAGCAATCTATTTTTACCCTTAATTTTTATTGCCGGATTGGTCTACTTCTTCCAAAATTCCGAAAATTTTGGTGGCGGTTCAGGTCAATCACCGTTAAGTTTAGGTAAATCAACAGCACGATTTGAACGTCGCCCGGATACGGGAGTTAATTTTAGCGATATTGCTGGAATTGATGAAGCAAAAGCAGAGTTTGAAGAAATTGTTTCATTTTTAAAAGAACCTGAAAAATATACAGTTGTTGGTGCAAAAATTCCAAAAGGAGTTTTATTGGTTGGACCTCCAGGGACTGGAAAAACTCTATTAGCTAAAGCAATTGCAAATGAAGCAGATGTTCCATTCTTTAGTGTAGCCGGTTCAGAGTTCGTTGAAATGTTTATTGGTATTGGAGCAGCACGAGTAAGAGATTTATTCCAAAAAGCTGCTGAGAATGCTCCTTGTATTGTTTTTATTGATGAAATTGATGCCGTAGGTAGAGAACGGGGAGCTGGTGTTGGTGGCGGAAACGATGAACGTGAACAAACACTAAATCAGTTATTAACTGAAATGGATGGGTTTAAAGAAAATAAAGGCGTTATAGTTGTTGGTGCTACAAATCGTGTAGATATTTTAGATGCAGCATTATTACGACCTGGACGGTTTGACAGACAAGTTACTGTTAATTTACCAGATCGATTAGGCCGTATAAGTATTCTAAAAGTTCATGCCAAAAATAAACCTTTAGGAGAGGATGTTTCGTTGGTTCAATTAGCAAATAGAACTCCAGGATTCTCAGGTGCAGATTTAGCTAATTTATTAAATGAAGCTGCAATTTTGGCAACAAGATATAAAAAATCAACAATCTCGAAGAATGAAGTTAACCAAGCCATTGATCGAATCATAGGTGGTATTGCGGGTGCTCCAATGGAAGACAGTAAAAATAAAAAATTAATTGCTTATCATGAAGTTGGACATGCTATTACAGGTACAGTCTTACAATCACACGATGAGGTAGAAAAAATTACAATTACTCCAAGGGGAACAGCAAAAGGCTTAACTTGGTTTACACCAGAAGAAGATCAAAGTTTAATTTCTCGTTCAGCTTTATTAGCAAGAATAATAGCAACACTAGGTGGTCGTGCAGCAGAACAAATTATTTTTGGTGATCCAGAAGTTACAACTGGCGCAAGCAGTGATTTACAGCAAGTTACAAATTTGGCACGACAAATGGTAACTCGTTTTGGTATGTCTAATATTGGCCCAATTGCTTTAGAAGACGAAAGTAACGGTCAAGTTTTTTTAGGTGGAACCATGAATCAAGATTCAGAATATGCTGAAAGTATTGCTGATAGAATTGATGATGAAGTATGTAAAATCATTAATTATTGTGAAGAAAAAGCTCTTCAAATAATTTTAGATAATCGAGTAATTATTGACTTAATTGTTGAAAGATTATTAGATGTAGAAACTATGGAAGGCGACGAGTTCCGCTCTTTATTAAGCACTTATACCGTTTTACCAAATAAAAAATCAACCTATATCTCAAAATTAGCTTAATAAAGCTAATTCTTTTTAAGACTAAAGAATATTAATATTTTAGTTTTTATAGATTACTAAGTTACAAATTTTAAATATTGCTATATAAACGGTATAAATATACAATTAGTCTAAAATATAGAAGGTTTAGAGACTAAATTTATTCTTAACTTTATTATTAATATTTATTAAAATTTAAAATACATTTGAAAATTTAGGTAATTTTATGGCAAAAAAGAGTATGATTGAAAGAGAGAAAAAACGAATTAAGTTAAATCAGAAATATGAATCAAAACGTCAAGCACTATTAAAAGAATATAGTAGTACTAGTGACTTTAATTTAAAGTTAGAGATTCATTCAAAAATTCAACGTTTGCCTAGAAATAGTTCCAAAATTCGTATTCGAAATCGTTGTTGGAAAACAGGTCGTCCGAGAGGCTTCTATAGAGATTTTGGCCTATCACGACATGTTTTACGTGAGATGGCTCACCAATGTTTGTTACCCGGTGTTACTAAATCAAGTTGGTAGATTTTAAACGTTAACAAATTATATTTAAATTAGAGATTTAAAGTATAATCTAAATATAATTTGTTAGGGTAGTGTTGCAAACTAATCTACTTTAGTTCCTTAGAATCAATTCACTTTAGAGATTTATATAAAAAAAATAACATTATGATTACTGATTTTCAAGTTTATATTGCATTAATATCTGCTTTAGTAGCAAGTGTGCTAGCTATTCGTTTAGGTTCAACACTTTACCAATAATTTAAACTTTTATCAAAAATTTATATATTTAATTGATAGTTATGGTAACAAAAGATTTGAAAAAATTTGCTTCACCTGTTTTTCCATTTACTGCGATTGTAGGTCAAGAAGAAATGAAATTGGCTTTACAACTGAATGTAATTGACCCAAAGATTGGCGGAGTTATGATTATGGGGGACCGTGGTACAGGGAAGTCTACAACAATTCGGGCCATTGCTGATTTACTTCCCGAAATTGAAGTCGTAAAAGATGATCCTTTTAACTCTCATAAATCAGACTTAGATTTAATGGGAAATGAGGTAAAAACTGCAATTCAAAATGGTGAAAAATTGGAAACAGAATTTATTAAAATTCCAATGGTAGATTTACCCTTAGGAGCAACAGAAGATCGTGTTTGCGGTACAATTGATATTGAAAAAGCATTGACTGAAGGCGTGAAAGCCTTTGAACCAGGCTTATTAGCGAAAGCCAATAGAGGCATACTTTACGTTGATGAAGTTAATTTATTAGATGATCATTTAGTAGATATTTTATTAGATTCAGCAGCTTCTGGTTGGAATACAGTTGAAAGGGAAGGGATTTCAATTCGTCATCCCGCTCGATTTGTATTAGTCGGATCGGGTAACCCAGAAGAAGGTGAATTACGGCCGCAACTATTAGATAGATTTGGTATGCACGCAGAGATTCGTACAGTTAAAGATCCAATTTTACGTGTAAAAGTAGTTGAAGAACGAACATCATTTGATCAAACACCAATGCTATGGCTGGAAAATTATGAAGCTCAACAACAAGAATTACGTGATCGAATTGTAGATGCTCAAAAATTATTGCCAAATGTTCAGATTGATTATGATTTACGTGTGAAAATCTCAGAAGTTTGTAGTCAATTAGATGTCGATGGGCTTAGAGGTGATATTGTAACGAATCGTGCTGCGAAAGCGCATGCAGCATACCATAATCAAGAAAAAGTAACCATAAAAGATATTGAACGTATTATTACTTTATGTTTACGACATCGTTTACGAAAAGATCCACTCGAATCCATTGATTCTGGTGATAAAGTATCGAAAGTTTTTAAAGAAATATTTGAAATTGATAATTAAATAAATTAAAAATAGAATTTACTCGATTTCAATAAATTAAATGTGTGTTAAGTAATCGTTTTTACTAATAAAAACGATTACTTAACACACATTTTCATAATCCTATAGATATAAAAAATAATGATCTTATAATTGTGAAAATTTTAAATTATTTTTTCTGTTGAATAACATATTGCTTGTAACAAATCTGTTACTAATTATTAATTATTAAATAATCTAAAAATATTTGATATACACTAAAAAATAATGAGGGGCATTTCGAAGGTAAGGCGTCAATGTCTGTTCAAAAAGTATTGAAGTAACTTTAATAATAACGTAATTAGTCAAAAAAAAACTCTTCATTTTTAGGAAAAATTTTAATTATTGGATTCTAGATTTGATAGAAAAATTAACAATAGAAATTGTTAATTTTTTACTAAAACAAATCTTCTCATCCTTACTTAAATTAAAAATTTGGAGAGTTAACCTTCTGGAATATTATTCCATTAACTCTTAAAAATTAAGTTCAGCAGCTTGAACTTTCTCGTATTGTTTCTTTTTAAGAACTAAAAGAACTTGAGTTAATAATAAACAGAAACAGAAAGCTAAATACCCTATAATTCGTGCTGAGCTCTGTAAGACGATTTCTGATTCTTCTTGACCAAAACCACCAACGTTTGGATCAATATTTAATGATTGCTCCGCTTTAACTATATCGCCTTGTTTTACAAGTAATTGTAACCCGGCTGGAATAATTTGAGAGGTTGTTACGCCATTAGAGTTAACAATTGTTATTTTAGACTCACTTTTTTCGGTAGCTGTAATTTCAGTAATTTGACCATCTTGAGTTGCACCGAAGCTATTTATATTACTTCTTTCGCCAGTCGGATACACTTGCCCGCGACCACGATTACCACCACCATAGAATGGGTACGTTAAATATTTAACATCTGGGTCTTTATCTGGATCAGGTGCAACGACAGGGAATATAAGCTCTTGATGGTTTTTACCAGCAATTGGGCCTACAACTAAGATGTTATCAAACTCTGTACTATATGGTGAGATAAATACACCTTTATTTTTTGCTTTAACTTCTGGAGAAATTTGAGTTTTAGAAGCTAATTTAAAACCTTTAGGTAAAATAAGGATTCCACCAACATTTAAATCCGCTGGTTTACCATCAGCACCAATTTGTTGACGATTTACATCGTACGGCACTTTTATTTCAACTTCAAATACAGAATTAGGAAGTACACCTTGCGGTGCTTCAATCTCAATAGCTTTTTGGTTCAAATGACAATTAGCACAGGCTAATTTACCATTCGCTGCACGTGGATTTGAATATCCTTGTTGAGCAAATACAGGATATGCAAACGAGTTTTCTACAGAAAAACCAAATAAACCTATAGCAATAGTGAAAGTAAATAAAAGACTTTTAAAAAACTTGTTAGTTGTCATGAATTAAATACTTTTTAAGTATATATATATATAAATTAATTTTTTATTAAAAACAGGATACCTACACCTGAAAAGTAAAGTAATAATATTGCAAAAGAAAGCAATAATTGAGTAAGAGGATCAGTTGAAGGTGTTAAAACTGCTCCAATAATTGTCGAGAGAAGTATTATATATCTCCACGCACTTAACATTTGTTGGGCTGAGACAAAATTTAATAGTCCTAATAAAATTTGTATAATAGGAATTTGAAAAGCCAAACCTGTACTATAAAAAAGAACAAGTATAAACTCAAAATATTGATCAAATGACCACAGAGGCTCAATAACCTCATCGCTGTAGTTTAAAAAGAAATTTAAGGCTGCAGGAATTAAAGCATAATAAGAGAAAAGTAAACCTAAACCAAACAAACATAATGAACTCAACAGTAAAGGTAAAATAACTTTTGTTTCTTTTTTCGTTAAGCCTGGCAATAGAAATAATATAATTTGCCCAATTGCAAAGGGGCTTCCAAAAAGTAAACCTGTATAAAAAGAAATTTTTACAGTTGAAACAAAATATTCACCTGGTGATAATTGAAAGAACTTTACATTGTCAACAGGGAGTTCTAATACTTTAACTAGAAGTTTAACTTCAATAAAAGCTATACACGTTAAAAATAAAATTATCCAAAATATATGGAATAACCTCTGTCTAAGTTCTTCAATATGTTCCGAAAACGGTAATTCTAAAATTACTGCTTCAGTATTTGTAAAGTTAAAATCAGAGTTTGTTACCATAAAGCCAGTTTATAGAGTTTTTGTTTCTTATAATATTTGTTAAGTAAAAATATTGTATCTTATTTTCGGCTCAAAATATCTATCTTTATAAAACGTATAATATCGGTAAAAAATTTAATTATTTTTTACCGATATTGTATTTTATGATAAGTAATTTATACCTTCAAGACGTGCTGTAGCTTTTTTTAATTCAACTGAAGCATCAAGCCTTGCTTTGCTTGTTTCAGCTTTTTCGAGTGCTGATGTAGCCTTTTCTAAACCTGATGTAGCTTCACTAAGATCAACGCCAACAAGTTCTTCTACGTCATTTACTAGAACCGTCACGCGATTACGATCAATTTCTGCTAAACCACCGCACAAAATAATAGGTGTCCATTTATCAGCTAATTTAATTCTAAGTAGGCCTGTATCTAGAGCAGTGATTAGAGTCGCATGACCCTCTAATACGCCAACTTGACCCGTTAGTCCAGGCAAAATAACTTCATCTGCTGTTGTAGAACAAATAACTCTATCGGGTGTTAGAACGCGAATGTTCATAACCATATATTAATTACTCCTTATTTTAGAGTTTCTGCTTTTGAAATTGCTTCATCAATATTCCCTACAAGGTAGAATGATTGTTCTGGTAAATCGTCTAAATCACCATTTAAAATCATCGTAAAGCCTTTAATTGTATCTTCTAAGCTTACATATTTCCCTGGAGAACCTGTAAAAATCTCAGCAACAAAGAATGGTTGCGATAAGAAACGTTCTACTTTACGTGCTCGAGCAACAGTCATACGATCTTCTTCAGATAATTCATCAATACCTAAGATAGCAATAATATCTTGTAGTTCTTTATAACGTTGTAAAGTTTCTTTTACAGTTTCTGCAATCTCGTAATGTTCTTCGCTAACAATGCCAGGTTGTAACATTGTTGAAGTAGAATCTAATGGATCCACTGCAGGATAAATACCTTTTGCAGCTAAGTTACGTGATAATACTGTTGTTGCATCTAAGTGAGCGAACGTCGTCGCCGGAGCGGGATCCGTTAAATCATCGGCAGGTACATAAACTGCTTGAATTGAAGTAATTGAACCCTGAGTTGTTGAAGTAATACGTTCTTGTAATGCACCCATTTCGGTAGCTAAAGTAGGTTGATAACCTACAGCAGATGGCATACGTCCTAATAAAGCTGATACTTCAGAACCAGCTTGTGTGAAACGGAAAATATTATCGATAAATAATAAAACGTCTTGTTTGTTTACATCTCGGAAATACTCAGCCATTGTTAGAGCTGTTAAACCTACACGCATACGAGCTCCTGGAGGCTCATTCATTTGACCATACACTAAAGCTACTTTGGATTCAGCGAAATTACTTGAATTAATTACACCTGATTCTTTCATCTCTTCATATAAATCGTTACCTTCACGCGTTCTTTCACCTACGCCACCAAAAACTGATACGCCACCATGTGCTTTAGCAATATTATTAATTAATTCCATAATTAATACTGTTTTACCTACACCGGCACCACCAAATAGACCAATTTTACCACCTCGGCGATAAGGTGCTAATAGATCTACAACTTTAATACCTGTTTCAAAGATTGACGGTTTTGTTTCTAATTCTGTAAAGGCAGGAGCGTCGCGATGGATTGGTAAAGTTTCGTTTAAAGAAACATCACCTCGTTCATCTACTGGTTCGCCAATTACATTAAAAATTCGTCCTAATGTTGGAGTACCAACGGGAACCAAAATTGGGGTACCTAGATCAACTGCTTCAACACCACGTTTTAAACCATCCGTTGAACGCATTGATACCCCACGTACTTTGTTGTCACCTAATAATTGTTGAACTTCAACAATATTTCCTATTCCATCTGCAGTTTCAATTCGAATTGCACTGTAAATTGGAGGTAAGTTTCCAGATGGAAATTCAATGTCTAACACTGGGCCAATAATTTGACAAACGTAACCTTTATTTGTAGTTTCTACCATTTTGATTTAAAATATTTTAAATATTTAAAAATAAATATACTTTCAGAACTCAACAGATTATTCAAAATAATAACAAATTTAAAATTTATTAACTACTCACTATTGTACACCAAAATAATTGGAATTCTTGAATAAAATCTTTTCTTTAGTTAACATTTTAGTACTCTTTAAAAAGAATCTAAAGATTTAGCCCTACCAGTTATTCGTAACCAATTTCGTGCTCTTGGGTAATTATCAGGAGCTAATTTAAGAGCTTGATACCAATATTCTGCAGCTTTATCAAACAGCCCTTTTGCTAAATCAATATATTCATATTCTTCAGAAATTTCCATTGCAGAATCATAATCTTGAGAAGCCATTTCTAACGCTAACAATCCTTGTCTATGATAAATTGCTGCAATATTATTTAGAGCTTGTGGTAAATTTGAATTTAAGGATACCGCTTGATGATAATACTCAAGTGCACGTGGGTAGTTTTCATTCTTACCGTAAATTAAACCAATATTATATAGGGTATAACTCCTATCATATTGATCTTCGTCTAAATATAAGGATTCATAGTAATTCTCTAACGCTTCCGCATAATCACCTTCTGCTTGGGCTGCCATTCCAGCTTTATAATATGCAAAAGCTTGTTTTTCTTGTTTACTCGCCGGTAGAAGTTTTAGAATAAGATCTGAAATAACTGTAAATACACGATCAATAAAATTCCTTACACCCATAAGCTAGAAGTTCTCCTTATCTCTTAATAAACTTTAATTTGTAAAAAAGTTTAAAGTTCATTAGAAGCTACATATGGTAATAGAGATAAAATTCGTGCACGTTTAATAGCTTTTGCTATTTGACGTTGTTGCTGAACTGTTACTCCTGTCGCTCGACGTGGAAGAATTTTCCCTTGCTCTGTAATAAATAATTTTAATAAGTCTATATCTTTATAATCAATTTTTTGAGTAATTCCAATAGGTGCTAATTTTTGTTTTTGTGCTAGCATACTTTTATTTTATTTCTTTATGAATAGTTGGTTTGTTACAATGTGGACAATATTTTTTAAGTTCCATCCTTTGTGGGTTATTTCTACGATTTTTTTGAGTTAAATAACGCGAAACACCCGTAGAACGTTTATTTGTATTTATTCTACATTCGGTACATTCTAAAGTAATCAATATTCTAGAACCTTTATTTTTTGCCATATTAATTCCTATAATATAATGAATTTTTAATAGTATTTTTACTTTACTATATTGCCTAATTATTCTTCTCTTATCAAGGGTTTAATGTATTATTATTAAAAATATTAGGAATATAAAAATATTGGGTGTAAAAACTTCCCATTTTTTCTTAAATATATTATATTTTACAGAACAGAAATACAATATTAAATATAATATAACTACTGACTTATATATCTCTAAATTCAATTTATGGCTAATAACAAATCAGCAAAAAAGCGCATATTAATAAGTAAGCGCAACAATCTTCAAAATCGTTTTTATAAAAGTTCAGTCAAAACGTTAACTAAAAGATTTTTAAAAGATATAGAAATTTATAAGGGTTCGCAAAGTGACAATGATAAAAATAAAATCCAAATTGTACTAAACTCAATTTATAGTTTAATTGATAAAGGTTCAAAAAAAAATGTTTATCACAAAAATACTGCAGCACGGAAAAAAGCAAAATTAGCTGCTCTCTTAAAGACTGTATAATTTAAAAAAATTAAAGACAGCTAAAAACAATTATTCAAGCGTTAAAATAACCTAAATTTAACTAGGTTATTTTATTTAAAAATTTTTTATTAATTTGTAAAATTAATAAAATCAACCTTTCCATATTAATAGGTTCAACTATTACAAGCCAGTTAGGAGTTATCCTAACAACCATAGATTATAAAAAACTTAAGCATCAAAATCCTTAACTCTTTTCAGTAAAAACCAATTACCACCAATATAAAGTTTATTATTTTAATGAATATAATTATTTTAAAAATAATTAGTAATTCTCTTTTCAAGCGGAATAATAAGAAACTAATAAAATTAAAATGTTAATTTATTTATATAATTATTACGGATAATAAAATTTACTAATTATTAAATTTTAAATAAATTATTAATAAAACTTTTAAACGAATTTATGATGAATTACACAACTGCTCTACCTGATTTTATCGAAATGCAACGAGTAAGTTTCTGTTGGTTTATTGTTCAAGGACTAAATGAAGAACTAAATACTTTTTCACGAATTTATGATTTTAGTCAAAATACAGAATATGTATTATTTGGGCAAGAATATACTTTAGTAAAACCTATTTATAATATAGTTCGAGCGAAAAAATATACAGCAAATTATTCTGCCCAACTCGTTATTCCTTTAGAAGTTCGAAATAAAAAAACTAATATTATAAAATATCATAGCAAATTTCCTATAATTAACTTGCCGTTAATGACTAGTTCTGCAACTTTTGTTATTAATGGATGCGAGCGTGTTATTGTTAGTCAAATTATTCGAAGTCCAGGTGTCTATTTTGAAAAAAACAAACATCAAAAAAAGAATAAAAAGATTAAAAGAATAGTATCCAGCGAAGTTGGAAAATTAAAAAGTTTTACCCCACCAAGCGAAATTTTACCTACTGAGAGCAGACTATATGTTTTAAAATCGACCATTAAAAAAGAGTTAATTAGTGATAAAAAAAAGAAAGTAAGGTTCATTAGAAAAGAAGAAGATTGGAACTGGCAGGGAGAAACAATCAGTACTTATTCTTTTAAACAACTAAAAAATTACGAAATTAACTTCAGCTCTTCATTTATTGAATACCTTAAAGTTTATAAAAGTTTGTTTAAAATCGAAAATTTATCCCTAAAAACAAAAAGAATTAAAATTTTTTTTAAATGGTTATCTTGTAATGAAAACTTTATTTTGAAAGGCAATGCGCATAGAATTTTTTTAATAGTTAATTATTTTAATCTATTAACCAAAACAATTGTAAAATATAAGATTCTAAAAAGAAGAAATAATGATCAGAGTATATTAAACGAACTTAAACAAATTAAAAATTTATACAATAGAATATTTCAGAAATCAGAAACGTTAGTAACCTTAAATATTAATTTGGAAATACTTACTTTTTTGCTTCGAGATTTAAATAATTCTAGTCAAATTAATAATTTTAATTTTTTAAAGTCAAATATTCTACCAAAAATTCAAGGAATTGTTAACACGAATAAACTACAATCCAATTTTTATTTTACCAATAGCTTTAAAGAATTGGTTAAATTTAAATATAACTCTACTAAAAAGGAAAAAGATAAAAGAAAAAATCAGTTACAAACAAAAATTTTCAAGAATAAAACAAAATACTTAAAAACAAAGTCTAAAATTATTCAATATAAAGATGATCATTTAATAAAAGATACTTATAAAGAGAAATACGAAGAAAAAGAATTATATACCGCCACGTTAATACCTGAATACGGGTCATGGATCAGATTTGGTTTTCAAAAAAATACAAAAATTAATATTTCTAAGTATCCGATCAAAAATCAAGAGGATGAAATTATTATTCAACTTGATAAAGTAACGCAAAAACCAATTATTCATCTGTTGAAAGAGATGGGAGTTACTGATTTAGAAATTTGCCAAAACTTACAAAATTCTGAATTTTTCTATTTTAATAAACCATTAGTAAGTCACTCAATTTATCAACCAAATAAGTTATTGCGTTTTAATTTAAATAAAAATTATTATAAAAATATTTCAGAGTTTTCTAGAATTTTTGATCCTTCTTATTATCGTTTAGGAAAAATTGGTCGTTCAAAATTAAATAGCAGATTAAATATAAAGCTCTCAAAACGAATTACTACGATCACATATGAAGATATCTTTGCAATAATTGATAAACTAATAACGCTATCTACGTCTAAACAAATTAGTGATGACATTGATCATTTAAAAAACCGAAGGGTTCGGTCAGTGGGCGAATTACTACAAAACTTATTCCGAATTGGGTTTCAAAGATTATTGAGAAAACTGCGAAGCCAAACGAATAAAACTTATTCAAGTCAATTATCTAGTTTTAATATAGTTGGAGCAACTATTAGAGAATTTTTTGGTGCTAGTCAATTATCTCAATATATGGATCAGACAAATCCATTGTCAGCATTGACACATAGACGACGGATTAGCGGATTAGGACCTGGAGGATTTGATAGAGATCGCATTAGTTTTGCTGTGCGAGATATTCATCCAAGTCATTATGGACGGATTTGCCCAATTGAGACCCCTGAGGGTCAAAATGTTGGATTAATTGCTTCTTTAACCACATGTGCCAGAGTCAATGAATCTGGATTTTTAGAAACTCCTTTTTGGAGAGTTATTAATGGAAAAGTTATTAAAACAGGACATCCTATTTATTTAACAGCTGACATTGAAGATTTTTATAAAATCGCTCCTGCCGACATTTCCACAAACGAGAATAATTACTTAACAAAAAATTTGATTCCTGTACGTTACAAACAAGATTTTTTAACTGTTACTCCATCTGAAGTTGATTTTATAGGTGTTTCTCCAATTCAAGTTGTTTCTGTAGCGGCATCTTTAATCCCATTTTTTGAACATGATGACGCTAACCGTGCCTTGATGGGTTCAAATATGCAACGACAATCAGTTCCGTTATTGCTACCTCAAAAACCTATTGTCGGAACAGGTCTAGAAAATCAAATTGCACTAAATTCTGGTATGGTCATAAACGCTCAACGAGATGGTATTGTTGAATCAGTAACGGCAAATAAAATAATCATACGCGAAAATTCAGGGCGACATTATAAATATGATTTACAAAAATACCAGCGGTCAAATCAAGAAACTTGTATTAACCATAGACCAATAGTATGGGAAGGTGAAAAAATTAAATCAGGTCAAATGTTAACTGATGGTCCAGGAATAATGAGTAGTGAACTTTCTTTAGGACAAAACGTACTAGTGGCATATATGCCATGGCAAGGCTATAATTTTGAAGATGCAATTTTAATTAATGAACGATTAGTCTATGAAGATATCTTTACGTCAATTCATATAGAAAGATATGAAATTGAAATTGATCGAACAGCAGAAATGTCCGAACAAACAACGAACAATATTCCAAATTTAAGTATTTCTGATGTTCAAAACTTGAACGAAGATGGAATCGTTACAATAGGAACATTTGTAAAACCAGGTGATATTTTAGTAGGAAAAATCATCCCTAAAGATGATTCTGAACAATTACCAGAATCAAAATTACTTAGAGCAATTTTTGGAGCAAAAGCGAAAGGAGTTCGTGATACATCATTCCGAATGCCTGAAGGGGAATATGGAAGAGTTATTGAAACTTTAACCTTTAATAGACGCACAAAACTAGCATATAAATTCGAAAAAATTCAAATTTTTATTGCACAAATAAGAAAAATTCAGGTCGGCGATAAAATTGCGGGACGCCACGGAAACAAAGGAATAATTTCTCGTATTTTACCTCGTCAAGACATGCCTTTTTTACCAGATGGTACGCCTATTGATATTATTTTAAATCCTTTAGGAGTTCCATCTCGAATGAATGTTGGACAGTTATATGAATGTTTATTAGGATTAGCAGGCCATAAATTAAACCGTCGTTTTAAAATTTTACCATTCGATGAAATGTATGGATCAGAAGTTTCACGTATTTTAATTAATAAAAAATTACGACAGGCTTCCATTGAAAATAATGAAGCATGGCTTTTCAATCCTTATTCCCCAGGGAAAATGGTTCTTCTTGACGGTCGAACAGGTAAAGAATTTGATAATCCAATTACTGTTGGCAATGCATACATGTTGAAATTAATACATTTAGTTGATGATAAAATGCATTCAAGAGCAACTGGTCCTTATTCATTAGTTACTCAACAACCCTTAGGGGGGAAAGCCCAACATGGCGGTCAAAGATTTGGTGAAATGGAAGTCTGGGCACTTGAAGGCTTTGGCGCATCTTTTACTTTAAAGGAACTTTTAACAATCAAATCTGACGATATGCAAGGAAGAAATGAAACTTTAAATTCTATAATTAAAGGTCAACCAATACCAACTTCTGGTGTACCCGAATCATTTAAAGTTTTAGTTCAAGAATTACGTTCAATTGGACTAGATCTAAGTACATATAGAATTGACGAATTTAGTTCAGACGAATCTTATGAAATCGAATTGAATTTAATTGAAAAATATAATCCACTGCTAAAAACATTCTCTCATACATCGAATATAAATAACATTTCATTTTAAAAATTCAATATGATACGCTCTGAAAAAGAATTTGATTATATAAAAATAAAATTAGCTTCTCCTACAAGGATATTACAATGGTCCCAGAGGAAATTACCTAACGGGCAATTTGTAGGAGAAGTTCAAAAATCGGAAACTATTAATTATAGAACATTTAAACCTGAAATGGATGGTCTATTTTGCGAAAGAATTTTTGGCCCAAGTAAAAGTTTAGAATGTGCTTGTGGAAAATATAAAAGAGTTAGATACGAAGGGTTAATCTGCGAACGTTGTGGAGTAGAATTAACTGAATCAAGAGTTCGACGACATAGGATGGGTCATATAAATTTAATTTATCCCGTTACACATGTTTGGTATACAAATAGCCGACCAAACTATATAGCGTTACTACTTGAAGTTGAGCAATGTGAAAAAAGATTAGATACCGGGTGGACAGAATTTGCCAACCCGAAAGATAATAACGATATACCTGAATATCTCTCTTCAGATATTGAGTACCGCAATTACCTTAGAAGTCCAAAAGCACTTTTGAATTGCAAAGAATTTCTGAAAAAAAAATCAAAGGCGAAGAAATCTAATATTGTTAATTTTTACGATGAAAGAATCAAACGAATAAAATTAGCATCGCTTGCTTATTTTATTGCTGAAGATGAAATTGCTTTTTATGGGCTTCATTGGGATTTACAACAATATCGACGTTGTCGAGAATTAGGATTTACAGGTTATCCATTAAAGCCGCATTCAAAATCCCAAAATAGACGTCGTAATACTCCAAAGTATTTATTAAGATCAACACCAAATTATTTAATTGGTGCTGTTTTGATAAAGCGTGAATTAGAAAAATTAAATCTTGAACAAGAAATAATTAAAACACGTAATTTTATTAATCTTTGTAGCAAAGTACTTCATAAAGAACAGCCATTCTATAATTTTTCACACTGGGCTAAAAAGTGGGAATATCAACGGATTTATAAATTACGAGATCAAGCAATTAAACGAATTCGTATTTTGGAAAACCTGTTAACTACAGGTGCAAATCCCGCATGGATGATTATAACTATATTGCCTGTTATTCCACCTGCATTAAGACCAATGATTCAATTAGAAGGTGGACGTTTCGCAACTTCTGATTTAAATGAATTATATAGAAGAATCATTACGCGCAATAACCGTTTACTTAGACTATTAGAAATTGATGCTCCTCAATTAATTATTCGAAATGAGAAACGAATGTTGCAAGAGGCAGTAGATACATTAATTGATAATGGAAAACGAGGCAAAATTGCTTTAAGTGCAAGTAATCGCCCATTAAAATCATTGTCAGATATTATAAAAGGAAAACATGGACGTTTCCGGCAGAATCTTCTTGGAAAACGAGTAGATTATTCTGGACGCTCTGTAATTGTTGTAGGACCGAGTTTAAAATTAAATCAATGTGGTTTACCTTATGAAATGGCCATTGAATTATTTCAACCATTTATAATTCGTGAATTAATTAATCAGGGGTTAGCAAGCAATATGAAGGTTGCAAAAAACTTACTCCAACAAAATGAACCAATTATAGACCCTGTACTTGAGAAAGTTTTATCAAATCACCCCATTTTTTTAAACCGAGCACCAACATTACATAGATTAGGAATACAAGCTTTTGAGCCTATTATTGTTCAAGGGCGTGCTATTAAACTTCATCCTTTAGTTTGTTCAGCATTTAATGCTGATTTTGATGGTGATCAAATGGCTGTCCACGTCCCTCTTTCGTTAGAAGCTCAGGCAGAATGTTATATGCTAATGTTGGCGCCTTATAATTTTTTATCACCTGCAAATGGTGAGCCAATTATTATGCCAAGTCAAGATATGGTATTGGGTTGTTATTACTTAACTGTAAATAATATTACCGGCCTATTAGGCTCAGATCATTATTTTGCAGATTTAAACGATGTTATACTAGCTTACAATCAAGATCAAATAGAAATTCATACAGCGATTTGGGTGCGCTATAAACATAAAATTTCCAAATCTTCAAATTTTATAAAAAAAATTACCTTAAAAGATGGAAGTTATATTGAGTATTATGCAAATGTTCAAATTCGTAAAGATAAAAATAATAAAACTATTGTTCAATACTTACAAACTACAACAGGACGTGTCCTTTTAAATTATACAATTCAAACAACGTTAAGTCTTAATTAAAATATTTGAATTTTAGAAAGAATTATGAAAGATTATATTTATCAAAATACACTTATTAATAAAAAACAATTAAAAGAATTGTTAGCATGGAGCTTTACAAAATACGATTCTATGCAAGCTTCTTTATTAGCAGACGAACTAAAATATCTTGGATTTAAGTATGCAACACAAGCTGGTATATCAATTAGCATTGAGGATTTAAAGGTTCCGGCTGCAAAAAATGGAATGTTGGAAAAGGCAAACAAAGATATTTTAAATGCAGAAAAAATTTGTCTAAAAGGAAAAATAACAGATGTAGAACGTTTTCAAAAGATTATTGACACTTGGAGTATAGCAAGTGAATCTTTAAAAGATAACGTAGTCGCATATTTTAAAACGTACGATCCTTTAAATTCAGTCTATATAATGGCATTCTCAGGTGCTAGAGGAAATTTATCACAGGTCCGTCAACTTGTAGGAATGCGCGGACTTATGGCTGATCCTAGTGGTGAGATTATGCGGGTACCGATTAAAAAGAATTTTCGTGAAGGATTAACCATCACAGATTATTTAATGTCTGGTTATGGTGCTCGTAAAGGGATTGTTGATACAGCATTAAAAACAGCAAATTCAGGCTATTTAACCCGTCGTTTAATTGATATTGCACAAGATATTATTATACGGGAAAAAGATTGTTTAACCTCTGCTTCATTTATAGTTAATACTACAAATAAACTAGATACTGAACAAATTATTGGTAGAATTTTAGCAAAACCAATTTACGATCCAAAAACTCAAAAACTATTAGCTACGAGTAATACACATGTCACATTAAAATTATTGAGTATATTAGCAGAAAAGGAAATTTTTACATTTCATATCCGTTCGCCATTAACTTGTAGTTTATACCATTCAATTTGTCAAATGTGTTATGGGTGGGATTTATCCAATCAAAATTTAGTTGATTTAGGAGAAGCAGTGGGTATTCTTGCTGGCCAATCGATTGGTGAACCCGGAACACAGTTAACAATGCGAACTTTCCATACAGGAGGAATTTTTACTTCAGAAGCTAGACAACAAATTATTGCTCCAACAAATGGGATTGTTAAATTTTCTAAAATTCTAAAAACTATTATATTGCGTACAAATCGAGGCGATGATGTTTTGGTTACGAAAAATTCAGGATCATTAATACTGATTCCGGAACAAAAAAGTGAGAAAATAATTCAAATGGAACTGTTACGAAATACAATGTTATTTGTAAAAAGTAACCAATATGTCAAGAAGTCATCTCTAATAGGGGAATTAATAAGTACCGAAAAACAAACCTTAACAGAAAGGAAACCAATTTTAAGTGATACAGCTGGTGAAATTTTTATCCCTAAGTTAAAAACTAGAACAAATCTAATTACACAAAATCGCCTATTGTGGATTTTATCTGGACAAGTTTATCAAGCTCCTAGCAATTCTTTTTTAAATTTTTATACAGACCATAAAATTAATAAAAACAGTTATATTTTCCGCACAAAATTAATAAATCAATATTCTGGATATATTAAAGTTTTTGATAATAAAAAAAATGTAGCGGAACAAAAAATTCAAATTACAAATGAGGCTTATTTTTTAAATAATAGTTATGCCCAAAAAATTTCTAAACCTAAAAATAATAAAAATTATTTGATTACTTCTAATAATTCAAAGTATTTAATTACCTTAAAAGATTCGAATTTTAAAAATTGGAAACGATCCAATAATTATAAACCTTTTGCCATTTCCTTTAATAATAATTTTAAGACTTTAACTGGCGGAATAATGTATTATGATCAACGAATTAAACAAAAGCAAGGTACAATAGATAATTTAATTACTTACAATATAGCTTATGAAATAAGTAAAAAGGATTATGAAAAAATAAATAAAGATCATAATGAAACTTATTTAAAAAGTTTGGAAACTAAGATTGATAAGAATGCATTTATTTTTTATCAAAAATTTTTAAACTATCAAGAAATGGAAAATGTTTTTTTAAAATTGAAATTAAAAAAGAAACTTGTCCATAATTCATTAATTTGGCTTTGTGAAGAAACTTACAAATTAAACTGTGATAAAAACATTTTATTAGTAGAAAATGGTAACTTTATATCAAAAAATTTTGAAATTATACCAGATATTATTTCTAAAACTGCAGGAATCATAAGCGTTTCCCAAAAAAATAATATTATTGAGGAAATTGCAATTAAAGCAGGATTTGTTTATCAGGGAAAACAGTTTGAGCAATTGGATAAGAAAGTTTACTATCCAGGTGAGATTATTCTTGAAAATATTGAAATAATCCAACCTTCACTGTGTGAACATATAACGACAAAAACTAGTAATCAACTATTAATTAGGCCTTTCAGTATTTACAAAATACCTAAAGAAAAAAATTTAAAAAGAATCTTTAGTAATAATAATTATTCAGAGCCAATTTTTACAGTAACTCACAAAACTAATTACCTATACAAAACAAACCAAAAAATTAAAGCATCTAACAGCATAAATTTAATATCTCAAAGTATAAATTTGAACCTAAAAAATTCGTTACAAAATCATATTACAATCGATATAAGTAACTCTTTTAAAACAAAACGTTTGAATCTAAAAATTTTAGAGAGATTAGCCTTAAACCAATATATTCCTGCTCACTTAAAATACACAAAACTACAGTCTTCTTTACTTCTTGAACCAACTCAGTTTATTGATTCTTATACTACTATAGGATATCTTGAATCACTTACTACGAATTCTTTAGAGATAGTAAAATTTAAATCAAAACGATCACTTAAAAAGCAAATTTTTTTAATTTCTAATGATGATTGTATAACAGTTAAAAAAGAACAAGGAAAAAATAAAACAGTTAATGAATTAATAATTGATAACATTAATGTAAATCAAACCGGAAAAGTTCTAATTGATAATGATAAATTATTGACTATACAAAAAGGCCACCCTTATTTTTTCCCAAATTGTAAAACTGATGATTCTAGACAAAAAGGCAATTTGCAATATAAATTAATAACATTAAATAAAAATACTTATCATTCCAGAAATAATAGTTTTTTAAATTATTATGATATTACAAAACGGTCGATTGTAGAACAACTAGACCCAGATGAAAAATCACCTGGATTTAAAATTAAATTTTCAAAAATGTTTATTAAAAAAAATGGAAAATTTTATAGTTCTCCCATACCCTTATTTTTAGATAATTTCTCAGCGACAAAAGAAAAAGAAAGAATAAATCAAATAGATACTATTAAAATTAAGAATACACAATTAAAAATTAAACAATGTTTGCCATTGCTGTTAAAAAGTTCCGAGTTAATTCCTAATACAATTAAAAAACATGTCCGTTTTAAGACTAATTTAACAGGCTTAAAGTTTTTAAAATATCCTTTTAGTAGATCAATAGGAATTCATTCAATAACAGAAGATTATTTTGAACAAGAAGTAAACAGTGTTTATTGTAAAAATGGTGAATTTATTGAAAAGGGCGAAGTAATAGGTTTATTAAATTTTGAAAAAGAAATTACTGGAGATATTGTTCAAGGTTTACCCAGAATAGAAGAATTATTAGAAGCACGGAAAAAGAAACCTACAAATAAAAATTTAGCAACAAATCAAAAGAAAAGTTTATTGATTCAAAAAACTAGTATTGATTCCAGTTTTGAATTTCGAAAACTAGGTACTACAATAAAGGAAAATGATAAAATGAACCCTCATAATTTATTAAAAATTTACTTCAACTATTATGGAATAAAAAAACAGTTTTCTTCAGAAGAAGATAAATTATATACTTCATATTGTTTAGTAAACAATTATGAGGCAAGTTACAGAACGTTTAAAAAAATTCAATTATTAATATTAAATGCCGTCCAATCCGTTTATGAATCACAAGGGGTTTCAATTGCAAATAAACATTTAGAGGTAATTATTAAACAAATGACTACGAAAGTGTTAATAACACATGAAGGTCATACACCCTTATTACCACGTGAGGTAGTTGATTTATACCATATTCGATATATTAATGAAATTATTGTAGCTCATAATAAACGTCCAGCATATTATGTTCCACTATTATTAGGAATTACCAAAGCTGCATTAAACAATCCAAGCTTTATTTCAGCAGCAAGTTTTCAAGAAACTACTCGTGTTTTAACTAAAGCTGCAATTGAAGGACGAGTAGACTGGTTACGCGGTTTAAAAGAAAATATAATCATTGGCCATTTAATTCCATCTGGAACTGGATATCAAAGTTACAAAAATTGTTTTAACAGAATTACACAAAATACAACCAAAATTAGCTTAGAAAAAATTAAAATTAAAAGATAATCTTATTTCTTTTCAATCTGTTAATCTTATTCTATACTAGAATAAATCAAAGTTATTTAATTAAGGAGTTATAAAATCTTATGGCTGATATTAACTTAGCCCAATTATTAGAAGCTGGCGTTCATTTTGGACACAAAGCTTATAGATGGAATCCCAAAATGTTTCCTTATATTTATACAGAACGAAATAATATTCATATTTTAGATCTAGTTCAAACAGCTCAACTATTGAAACGGGCAAATTCTTATGTTGCAAAAGCAGCATCCGAGGAAAAAACATTTCTATTTATTGGTACGAAACGCCAAGCAAGTGCGGTAATTGCTCAACAAGCAAATAGTTGTAGTTCATACTACGTAAACCACAGATGGTTAGGTGGAATGTTAACAAATTGGATAACATTAAAAAGTCGAATTGAACGTTTAAAAGAATTGGAACAACAAGAAGTTGATGGAATTTTTAATTTACTGCCAAAAAAAGAAGCATCTTTGCGTTTGAAAGAATTGGAAAAATTACGCAAACACTTAAATGGTGTTAAAAATATGACTAAGCTGCCAGATGTGGCAATTATTATTGATCAAAAACGTGAAATGACTGCTATTCAAGAATGTCGCAAACTTGGCATTCCTGTTATATCTATTTTAGATACTAATTGCGATCCAGATTTAGTCGATATCCCAATCCCAGGAAATGACGATGCTGTAAGATCAATTAAATTAATTTTAAGCTCATTAACAGATACAATTAATCAGAATAGGATGTATAGTCAGGTCTAAAATTCTATTTTAGAAATTTCTTAATTTATATACAAAATAATTTTTTTGCGACAATTTAATTTTTAAGAAAGAGAGTTTCCAATCATTAAAAACTCTCTCTCTTAAAAATTAAAGTACTATGCTAATGAAACTTTTCCGCCTGCAGCCTCAAGTTGTTTTTTCGAATCTTCTGCAGCATCTTTCCCCACTGATTCTTGGACCATTTTAGGCACTGATTCCACAAGCTCCTTTGCTTCTTTTAAACCTAATCCAGTTAGTGTTCTAACAACCTTTAAAACTGCTATTTTTTTATCAGCTGGAACGTCATCCAACATTACATTAAACTGTGTTTTTTCTTCTACTTCTTCAACAGCGGCTGGAGCAGCGGCCATCATCATACCACCACCTGCACTTGCTGATGCATCAACACCAAAAGTTTCTTCGATAGCTGTTACTAATTCTGATGCTTCTAATAAAGTTAATGTTTTTAACTCTTCAACAATTTGATTAATTTTGTCTGACATAAAATTTTTTATTTAAGGTATTGTTATCTATATTTTTAAATTAAATTAAAGTTGTTCACTTAAGTTTTGTAATACTAATCAAATGCATTTAAATCTAATTGAATAGAAGGCCCCATGCTACTGCAAATAAATAAACTTTTAAAGTATTTACCTTTTACACCAGTGGGACGATTTTGTTCAATCGATTGATGTAATGACGTTAAATTGTCAATTAATTGATTTTTTGAAAAATTAGCTTTTCCAAAATTTACATGAACAACTCCTGTTTTATCTGCTTTATATTCAAATTTTCCTTTTTTGAATTCAGATAATGTTTCTGTTAAACTTGTACTAACAGTTCCCGCTTTTGGCGAGGGCATTAATCCTTTTGGACCTAAAACGCGGCCAAGTTTTGCTAATTTTGGCATCATATCAGGTGTGGCAACTAGTAAATCAAAATTAATATTACCTTGACTAATATCATCAATTAAGTCTTGACTACCAATAATATCAGCTCCACCTTCTTTTGCTTCAATAAAATTTGCCTCGCTCGTTAAAACAGCGATACGCACTGTTTTGCCTACTCCATGTGGTAATGTCACTGTTGTACGCAATTGTTGATCTGCATATTTTGGATCAATATTCAAATTAGCATGTAGTTCAACAGATTCAATAAATTTAGCCGTAGCAGTTTCTTGAAGCAAATTAATTGCTTCTTCTAAACTTGAGTGAACGACATTTTTAATTTTCTTAAGGTTTTCATTTTGACGTCGGGATAATTTTCGCATATAATTTCTTTCTTAAAAACTTATAAACTTAAATATTAATCTATAATTGTGATGCCCATATTTCGGGCAGTTCCTTCAACAATTCTTATTGCACTGCTTATTTTAGTAGTATTCAAATCTGGTAATTTAATATTAGCGATCTCTTCTAACTGTGCCTTTGTTACTGATCCAACATTTACACGATTTGGAGTTGACGAACCTTTTTTAACTTTTGCAGCATTAGCTAATAAAACAGAGGCAGGAGGTGTTTTAAGAACAAAGCTATAACTTCGGTCTTCATAAACTGAAATTTCTACGGGAATAATAAGTCCAACTTTTTCCGCAGTCCGAGCATTATATTCCTTACAAAAGGCTGCAATGTTTACACCATGTTGACCTAAAGCTGGCCCTACGGGAGGCGCAGGTGTAGCTTTTCCAGCAGGTAATGCTAACTTAATCAATGCAGTTATTTTTTTTGGCATATAGTTTTATTTTTGTTTCTTGATAAAATAGAGATGTATAATTTTAACTTCAATTAATTAAAAAAGATTTAACATTTCTCTTAAAAATTTATATTCTTAACCTACTCTTAAATCTTTAGGAAACCAATTAGTTACGGAAATTTTAAACGATTAAAATTCTATTCTGTAATACATACCTCTTTTTTAAGAGAACCGCGCCCTGAAGGACTTGAACCCTCGACATCTAATTTTGGAGACTAGCGTTCTACCAACTGAACTAAGGACGCACACATACATTGTAATAAATATATATTAAAAACACAAGGTTTCTTAGATAAATTCAAAATCGAAATTTTAATGGATATGAAAAATTTTAACAATAAAGTACAATTTTCAATTTCAGATAACCCTTTACCACATAATT
>Ga0247838_1000266_pt1:57500-65000 | contig 83679 bp, 80 predicted proteins | sample LaCruzMarch2015__5_FD_189097 | JGI IMG/M metagenome (GOLD analysis project Ga0247838, IMG submission 189097) | Freshwater microbial communities from meromictic Lake La Cruz, Castile-La Mancha, Spain - LaCruzMarch2015_15m | ecosystem: Environmental > Aquatic > Freshwater > Lake...
TAGGGCTCGTCGAATGCAAGTTCCAAAGACTGAACTTCAGCATAAAATAATGTTAGAAGCTATTGAAAATCATATGCCGCAAGTAATTGTTATTGATGAAATTGGAACAGAACTTGAGGCTTTAGCAGCGAGAACTATTGCGGAAAAAGGTGTTCAATTGGTAGGCACAACTCATGGAAATTGCTTAGAAAACTTAATTAAAAACCCATCTCTGTCAGATCTAATAGGTGGAATTCAGTATGTAACAATAAGTGATGAAGAAGCTAAAAGACGAGGTACGCAAAAAAGTATTTTAGAACGAAAATCATATCCTGCATTTCAGCTTGCAATTGAAGTTAATAACATTTATTCTTGGACAATTCATGAGAATGTTGAAAATTCAGTAGATCTAATATTACGTGGAAATTTTAATATTTCTCAAATTCGCAATATGAAAAAAAACGATAAATTATTAATCAATTACAAAAGATTGCAAAAAGATTTTTTAGTAAAAAACTCTCGCTTTTTAAACCAAGAAATGATTTCTATTCACCGAAATTGGTTCGAAAGGGACAAGTCAAAAATTCTTGGATCCCTAGCTTTAAAAAATACAACTTTGATTATTTATCCATATTCTTTATCCAAAAATTTAATTCGAGAAATTTTAACGAAGCTTAATAATAAAATTATTATCACAACTCAAATTAAACAAGCAAATCTTATAATAGGTTTAAAAAAACATCTTAGACAGAATTTCCGACTAAAAAATTTAGCAAATAAACGGAATATACCGATTTATACAATAAATCAAAGAAGCATTTATCAAATTATGAGACTATTACAATTTTTTATTGCTTAACCATAATCTCTACTTTAGTGGTTAAATAAGTTGCTATATATGTTTGCAAAGTTTAAACTGTGTTACTAACAATTTAACTTTTATCCAAGTTATTCAAATCTCTAGTGATCGTATTTATTAAATACATATATGCTGTTTATCTCAAAAACTTTTAGATTTCTTATTTTTAATACAAAATTGTATAAAAGTCTCTTATCTATTAGGATTGCTCCCAATTAAAAAAAATCTTAATAAAGCTAAGATATTTCAGAAAGCATGTAGCTCAGTGGATAGAGCATCAGATTCCGATTCTGGAAGTCGGGGGTTCGATTCCCTTCATGCTTATGGTAGTTCTTGATTAAAATTTTAAAAACGCTGTTTTGTGTGAGAATTAGTCTAGGGGCTGATTTGGTTTCGACATTTAATAGCTGTTAGTATATCGCAGGTCAAAGTTTGTACTCTTTGTAAAAAAGACTAAATCATCAATAAATGCTAATAGTATAATGCCTTTTATTTTTAAAACAGTAAAACCAAAAAATTACTCAACTAATTTAAATTTTGCTGTTTAACTACTAAGCTTAAGTTATTAAATATTTTTTCGCTATCGCTGGACTTTTAACTAGTATATAGTTTAGAATACATTTAAATTTTAAAATTTGTTCAAGCTTTTTGAACTAAACCTGTAAGTACGTATATTAATGGAAATTAGATGGACATGGGTTCAATTCCCATCAGTTCCAATAAGCATTCGTGGCCGAGTGGTCGAAGGCACCGGACTCATAATCCGTTTTCCTATGGAACGTCACTGGTTCGAACCCAGTCGAATGCAGATGAAGAATTTTTAATATTGTTTTTTTAAAGATAAAATTGTAATATAGAATTAATTAATTAATAGAGTCCTATATTACAATTTTATGCTTAATTTAAATAATCAAAAAGCAATAGATAATTTGCATCAGAATTTCATTAAGCCCAATATTCCAAGAATTCAAATTGGAGATACTGTAAAACTTGGTGTTAAAATTATTGAAGGAAATAAAGAACGAGTTCAATTTTATGAAGGAACAGTAATTGCTAAGAAGAATAGTTCAATAAACACTACTATAACAGTAAGAAAAGTTCTTCAAGGAATTGGCATTGAAAGGATTTTTTTAATCCATTCTCCAAAACTGGCTTCAATTGAAATAATCCGTCATGCAAAAGTTCGTCGATCAAAATTATATTATTTACGAAATCTAAGTGGAAAGGCAAGTCGTTTAAAACAAAGATTTGAATAAAGTTAAAAAATTCTTTTTATTTTAGTATAATATAGAATAGTTAAGCAAAACTAGAGATTTTTTAAATTTTGCTTTCCAGTTATTTACCATTAAGGAATCCAATGACTACTTATAAAGTAACATTAATTAGTGAAGAGCATAACATCAATACAACAGTAGATTGTACAGATAACAAATTTGTTTTAGACGCTGCAGAAGAATCAGGACTTGATTTACCTTATTCATGTCGTGCTGGTGCTTGTTCTACGTGTGCTGGTAAAGTAACATCTGGTACAATTGATCAATCTGAACAATCATTTTTAGATGATGATCAAGTGAGTAAAGGTTATGTCTTAACTTGTATTGCTTATCCAACATCAGACTGTACTATTTTAGTTCACCAAGAAGAATATTTATACTAATTTTTTAACTAAAGAGTACAAGCAGATAATAATGTTTGTACTCTCTTCAATTTTTTAAATTATTGTTTATTTATAAAATATCCTTTTTAATTACAAAATTTTTTTCTTTCCGTTTAGCTATTGTTCAGTTTTCTTATAATTTAAAGTATCTAAAAAAAATGGACAGATTAGTTTTGAATTATAATATTTCTAGAAAATAAGTAAAAGGTGAAAGATTTGCATCTTTTACTTATTTTCTAGAAATATTATATGTTATGCAAACTTACCTGAAGTTGATGCAATTACAAATGCTGCATACGTTAATATATAGCCTACTGAAAAGTGAACTAGTCCTACTAAACGAGCTTGAACAATTGACAGTGCTACAGGTTTATCTCTCCAACGAATTAAATTTGCTAATGGAGTACGCTCGTGCGCCCAAACTAATGTTTCGATTAACTCTTGCCAGTAACCACGCCAAGAAATTAAGAACATAAAGCCTGTTGCCCAAACTAAATGACCAAATAAGAACATCCAAGACCATACTGATAAATTATTCATACCAAATGGATTATAACCATTAATTAATGGTGATGAGTTTAACCATAAATAGTCACGTAACCAACCCATAATATAATTCGAAGATTCATCAAATTGACCGGGATTTCCACCCCAAATTGTCATATGTTTCCAATGCCAATAGAATGTTACCCAACCAATTGTGTTTAACATCCAGAACATTGCTAAATAAAAAGCATCCCAAGCTGAAATATCACAAGTACCACCACGTCCTGGGCCATCACATGGGAAACTATAACCAAAATCTTTTTTGTCTGGCATTAATTTTGACCCACGCGCATCTAAAGCTCCTTTTACAAGAATTAATGCTGTTACGTGTAAGCCTAAAGCAATTGCATGATGAACTAAGAAATCACCGGGACCGATTTTTAAGAATAGATCGTTTTTAGGATTATTAATTGCTTCTAACCAACCAGGTAACCAAACTTGGTTTCCCGCAACTGTCGCTGGGCTAGTTGGTGATGCTAATAATACATTAAACTCATAAACTGCCTTTCCAGACGCAGCTTGAATATATTCAGCAAATAATGGCTCAAATAGAATTTGTTTTTCTGGTTGTCCGAAAGCAACAACTGTATCATTATGAATATATAAACCTAATGTATGGAAGCCTAAAAATAATGAAGCCCAACTTAAGTGTGAAATGATAGCTTCTTTGTGCTCTAACATACGAGCTAAAACATTATTTTTATTTAGTTCTGGATCATAATCACGAACAAAGAAAATCGCACCATGAGCAAATGCACCTACCATTAAGAAACCTGCAATATATTGATGATGAGTATATAATGCTGCTTCGGTTGTAAAATCTTTTGATAAATACGCATATGGAGTTAACGCATACATATGTTGAGCAGTTAACGATGTAGCAACGCCTAAACAAGCTAATGCTAAACCTAATTGCATATGTAATGAATTTGTAATAGTTTCAAATAAACCAACGTGACCGGCACCTAAACGTCCTCCTGGTGGACGATGAGCATCTAAAATTTCCTTCATGTTGTGTCCAATTCCGAAATTTGTTCGGTACATATGACCAGCAACAATGAAAACTACAGCAATTGCTAAATGGTGATGAGCCATATCACTTAACCATAAAGATTGTGTTTGTGGATGGAAACCACCTAAGAATGTTAGAATTGCTGTACCCGCTCCATCGCTTGTGTTAAATGCGTGTGTTGCACTATCAGGATTTTCAGCGTACACTGTCCAATTTCCAGTGAAGAAAGGTTTTAACCCTGCAGGATGCGGTGGAGTTGTTAAGAAATTATCCCAACCAACGTGAACACCTCGAGATGCTGGTATTGCTACATGCACAAGATGACCAGTCCATGCTAATGAACTAAATCCTAGTAATCCAGATAAATGATGATTTAAACGCGATTCATTGTTTTTAAACCATGATAAACTAGGTTGGAATTTTGGTTGTAAATGTAACCAACCAGCAATTAACAATACGCTTGAAAGCAATAACAAACCTATAGAACCTTTGTATAACTCTTGGTTTGTTCTGAAACCTATTGTATACCACCATTGATATAAACCTGCAAATGTAATATTTACAGGGTATGTATTTCCTTTACTAAATGCTTTTAATGCCGATTCACCAAAATGCGGATCCCAAATTGAGTGTGCAATCGGACGCACTTTTAATGGATTTAAAATCCATTTTTCAAAATTACCTTGCCATGCTACATGGAATAGATTTCCTGCAGTCCAAAGGAAAATAATTGCCAGATGCCCAAAATGTGATGCAAAGATTTTTTGGTATAGATTTTCTTCAGTCATACCATCATGAGCTTCTAAATCATGGGCAGTAGCAATACCATACCAAATTCTTCTAGTTGCTGGATCTTGCGCAAGGGCTTGGCTAAACTTTGGAAATTTAGTTGCCATAATCGTTAGATACCTTTTTATATAATTTATAGTTGTAAATAAAATTGAACTTCAAAAATTTTTTTTACGAAGTTATCTATGTCTATAAAAACTTCGGTAATTTTAAAAACTCACTAAGTAATTGAAATAGCACGAGCTAGGAAGAATGCCCAAGTTGTTCCAATGCCGCCTAATAAATAATGTGCTAATCCAACTGCTCGACCTTGAGTAATACTTAATGCTCTAGGTTGAATTGTAGGAGCAAAATTTAATTTATTATGCGCCCAAACAATTGATTCAATTAATTCTTGCCAATAGCCACGACCGCTAAATAAGAACATTAAACTAAATGCCCAAATGAAATGCGCTCCTAAGAAAATTAATCCATATGCCGAAGATGCTGACCCATATGATTGAATCACTTGAGAAGCTTGCGACCATAAGAAATCACGCAACCAGCCGTTAATTGTAATTGCACTTTGTGCAAAGTTTCCGCCTGTAATATGTGAAATACTACCGTCTGGCGTAATAGTTCCCCAAACATCAGATTGCATTTTCCAGCTAAAGTGGAAAATTACAACTGAAATTGAATTATACATCCAGAATAAGCCTAAGAACACATGATCCCAACTTGAACTTTGACATGTACCCCCACGACCAGGGCCGTCACAAGGGAAGCGGAAACCTAAATTAGCTTTATCTGGAATTAATTTCGAACTACGTGCATACAATACACCTTTTAGTAGAATTAAGACTGTTACGTGGATTGTAAACGCATGAATATGATGTACCATGAAATCAGCTGTGCCTAATTTAATCGGCATCATTGCGATTTTTCCACCAACTTCAATGACATCACCACCAAACGCATAACTTGTTGTTGCTAAAGCATTTGGCGCTGTTGTTCCAGGTGCTAATAGATGGATATTTTGAATCCATTGTGCAAAAATTGGTTGTAATTGAATAGCTTTATCAGAGAACATATCTTGAGGTCGACCTAATGCACGCATAGTATCATTATGGATGTAGAATCCAAATGCGTGGGTACCTAAGAAAATACAAACCCAATTTAGATGCGATATAATTGAGTCTCTGTGTCGTAAGACACGATCTAATAAATTATTGTAATTATTTGCTGGCGTATAATCCCGAACCATGAAAATAGCACCATGAGCGGCTCCACCAACAACACAAAAACCACCAATCCACATATGATGCGTGAATAAAGATAACTGTGTAGCATAATCTGTTGCAATGTAAGGATATGGAGGCATTGCATACATGTGATGCGCTACGATAATACTTAAAGATCCTATCATTGCTAAATTAATAGCCAGTTGAGCATGCCATGATGTTGTTAAAATCTCATATAATCCTTTATGGCCTTCACCGGTGAATGGACCTTTATGAGCTTCTAAGATTTCTTTCATGTTGTGGCCAATACCCCAGTTTGTGCGGTACATATGGCCAGCAATAATAAATAAAACTGATAATGCTAAATGATGATGTGCGATATCACTTAACCATAAGCCTCCTGTTACCGGATTTAAACCACCTTTAAAGGTTAAAAAATCAGAGTATTCACCCCAGTTTCCACCAAAAAATGGAGCTAAGCCTTTGCTAAAACTTGGGTATAACTGTGCCATTAAATCACGGTTAATTAAAAATTCATGCGGTAAAGGAATTTCTTGTGGTGAAACACCTGCATCTAATAATTTATTAATTGGCAAAGCAATATGAATTTGATGGCCAGACCATGATAAACAACCTAAACCTAGCAAACCTGCTAAATGATGATTCATCATTGATTCTGCGTTTTGAAACCATTCTAGTTTTGGTGCCGCTTTATGATAATGGAACCAACCAGCAAATAGCATAATTGCTGACATAGCTAATCCACCAATTGCTATCCAATATAGTTCTACTTCACTAGTAATCCCCTCTGCTCTCCACATCTGGAACCAACCTGATGTTGTTTGAACACCTTGGAAGTTTCCACCAACATCAGCGTTCAAAATTTCTTGACCCACGATTGGCCAAACTACTTGTGAACTTTGTTTAATACCGATTGGATCTGTCAACCAGGCAGAGTAATTAGAAAAATATGCACCATGGAAATGCATACCGCTAATCCATAAAAAGATGATTGATAATTGACCAAAATGGGCACTGAAAATCTTACGAGAAACTTCTTCTAATGAGCTTGTTTGACTATCAAAATCGTGAGCGTCAGCATGTAAGTTCCAAATCCATGTAGTTGTTTTTGGGCCTTTAGCTAAAGTTCTTGAGAAATGTCCCGGTTGGGCCCATTTTGCGAAACTAGTTTCGACAGCGTCTTTGTCTACAAAAACTTGTACGTTTTTTGAACGACGCTCTGTTGAGCTTATTGCCATTGATTTTCTCCTTTTGGGAGACGGAAATCTATGAAACTCTCATAAAAAATAAAAAATAGTTAAGACGTTCATCTATTTGTTAAATACGAGTTTTCACTTTATATTATACATGATTTTTAATTTTTTCGATTATTAAATTTATGAATAATCGAACAAATTTTTGTATATTAGTTACAATA
>Ga0247838_1000266_pt1:70000-77500 | contig 83679 bp, 80 predicted proteins | sample LaCruzMarch2015__5_FD_189097 | JGI IMG/M metagenome (GOLD analysis project Ga0247838, IMG submission 189097) | Freshwater microbial communities from meromictic Lake La Cruz, Castile-La Mancha, Spain - LaCruzMarch2015_15m | ecosystem: Environmental > Aquatic > Freshwater > Lake...
CGTAATAGCTCACTGATCGAGTAAACCTGCGCCGAAAATGTATGGGACTAAGTAATTTGCCGAAACTGTGCGATATATATTTATATATCGGTAGGGGAGCGTTCTGTTGTAGATCGAAGTATTAGCGTAAGCGGATATGGACGAAGCAGAAGTGAGAATGTCGGCTTGAGTAACGAAAATATAGGTGAGAATCCTATACCCCGAAAACCCAAGGTTTCCTCCGGAAGGCTCGTCCGCGGAGGGTAAGTCAGGACCTAAGGCGAGGCTGAAAAGCGTAGTCGATGGACAACGGGTTAATATTCCCGTACCGTTTTTTATTGATATCGAGGGACGGAGAAGGCTAAGCTAGCCGGATATTGGTTTTACCGGTTTAAACGTTCGAGATGTTGAGAAGCGGAGAAAACGCTTTGAGTTGAGACGTGAGTACGAGACGCTAAGGCGTCGAAGTAGCGTATGTCATACTTCCAAGAAAAGCTTGCACTGTCATAAATAAAAAATGCCTGTACCATAACCGACACAGGTGGGTAAGTAGAGTATACTAAGGGGCGCGAGATAACTCTCTCTAAGGAACTCGGCAAAATAACTCCGTAACTTCGGGAGAAGGAGTGCCTTATTCTTAAGGTTGCAATAACAAGATCCAAGCAACTGTTTATCAAAAACACAGGTCTCCGCTAAGTCGTAAGACGATGTATGGGGGCTGACGCCTGCCCAGTGCCAGAAGGTTAAAGAAGTCGGTTAGCAATTGCGAAGCTGGTAACTGAAGCCCTGGTGAACGGCGGCCGTAACTATAACGGTCCTAAGGTAGCGAAATTCCTTGTCGGGTAAGTTCCGACCCGCACGAAAGGCGTAATGATTTGGATGCTGTCTCGGAGAGGGGCTCGGTGAAATAGACTTGTCTGTGAAGATGCGGACTACCTGCACCAGGACAGAAAGACCCTATGAAGCTTTACTGTAACTTGAAATTGAAATTGGACTTTATTCGCGCAGTATAGGTGGGAGGCGTTGATTATAATCTTGTGGGATTATTGGAGCCATCAGTGAGATACCACTCTTGTAATGTTAGATTTCTAACTTTGAATCATTATCTGGTCAAAGGACAGTTTCAGGCGGGCAGTTTGACTGGGGCGGTCGCCTCCTAAACGGTAACGGAGGCGTACAAAGGTTTCCTCTGAACGGTTAGAAATCGTATCTAGAGTGTAAAGGCATAAGGAAGCTTGACTGTGAGACCTACAAGTCGAGCAGGGACGAAAGTCGGTCTTAGTGATCTGACGGTACTGAGTGGAAAGGCCGTCACTCAACGGATAAAAGTTACTCTAGGGATAACAGGCTGATCTCCCCCAAGAGTTCACATCGACGGGGAGGTTTGGCACCTCGATGTCGGCTCATCGCATCCTGGGGCGGTAGTACGTCCCAAGGGTTGGGCTGTTCGCCCATGAAAGCGGTACGCGAGCTGGGTTCAGAACGTCGTGAGACAGTTCGGTCCATATCCGGTGTAGGCGCTAGAATATTGAGAGGAGCCTTCTTTAGTACGAGAGGACCGAGAAGGACATACCTCTGGTGTACCAGTTATCGTGCCAACGGTAAACGCTGGGTAGCTATGTATGGAGTGGATAACCGCTGAAAGCATCTAAGTGGGAAGCCCACCTCAAGATAAGTATTCTCATCACGTAAGTGAGTAAGGTCACGGTAAGACTAACCGTTTGATAGGCATTAAGTGTAAGTACAGTAATGTATGTGCTGAGATGTCCTAATAGACCGAGGACTTGAATTTTTAAAATCTTTAAGGTACAAAAAATATCTTAAAGATTTTTTTGCTTTGGTGTTTTTAGTGTACTGAGCGGAACCACACTGATCCATCTCGAACTCAGTTGTGAAACGTTATAAATCGACGACAATACTTGGGGGGGGACCTCCTGGGAAGATAGTTCAATGCCAAAGTTTTAAAAAATACAAGGATAGTAAGACAATTGTATGAGTGATAATTCAGATAATTCTATTGGATGTAAAAAAATTATTCTTAAAAAATATTTTAAGTTTTATATATAATACTAGTTATAATACTAGTCATTAATATTATTTTCTGTATTTAATTTTTTAACATTTCTAGAGGATTATCAGTTATGGATACTCGTTTACTAGTAATTGCTGCTCCTGTTTTAGTAGCAGCATCATGGGCTTTATTTAATATTGGTCGTTTAGCAATCCAACAAATTCAACGTTTGTCACGTTAAAAAATAATTACAAGGCTAGAAAAACTAAAGATAGTCTTGTAATTATTTTTTAATAATATTTATAAATTTTTTTAATCTAATTAATTATAACCAGTTTTGGAACCGTTTTAATTATATTGAATTTTTAATAGATTTGTTCATGGGACATTTAACAAATCTAGACAAATTAAATTCTATTTTGTACAATAAACTTAAATTAAAAAACTATCTTAAATAAGAGATAAAAAAAGTCATGGCTGTACCCAAAAAACGGACATCAAAAGCAAAAAAGAATAGTCGTAAGGCTAATTGGAAAAAAAAAGCAGCGAAATCTGCGCAAAAATCTTTATCATTAGCTAAGTCAATATTGCGAGGTAAAACTACAAGTTTTGTATATCGTCTTTACGTTGATGAATAAATTTATAATTTTCTTAGTATAAACTTAAATATATATATTAAGAAAATTCCAAATTTATTTAAAGTTAACGATAAATAAATTTCAATTTCGGGCTCTCTCAGTTTAAACTTAATTTGTCATTTAAAATGTATCTATATAAATATTAATCCAGTAAGATTAGCGGATGTGGCGAAATTGGTAGACGCGCTAGATTTAGGTCCTAGTAACTTTTGTTTTGAGAGTTCGAGTCTCTCCATCCGCATTTTAAAACTTCTTTAATTAACTTCTTAAATATTTATTTTATGGTTCTTCCGTTCACTCTACAACAATTACGTATTTTTAAAGCTATTGCTTCTGAAAAAAGTTTTACTCAAGCTGCTGAAATTTTATTTGTTTCTCAACCCTCCTTAAGTAAACAAATTAAAACTTTAGAGAATAGCTTAGGAATTTTACTGTTAAATCGGACTGGTAATAAAATATCTTTAACCGAAGCAGGTAATGTTTTTCTTCAATATTCGGAACGGATACTTGCTTTATGTGAAGAAAGTTGTCGTGCTTTAAACGATTTAAAAAATGGTGAACGGGGAAATTTAAAAGTTGGTGCAAGTCAAACTATTGGAGCATACCTAATGCCTCGTGTTTTAACTTTGTTTGCTCAAAGCTACCCACAAATTAGTTTAAACATTGATATTGATTCAACTAGAATCATTGCAAAAAAAGTTGCTGATAGAATTATTGATATTGCTATTGTGGGAGGTGATATTCCTACGGGTTTAAGAAAAAATTTAGAAATTGAAGATTTTGTTGAGGATGAACTAATTTTAATAATTCCTAAGTCACACCCGTTTGCAAGAAAGAAAAAGAAGAAAATTAGTCGAGAAGATCTTTATCATCTAAATTTTATAACGTTAAATTCAAATTCTACAATTCATAAATTTATTGATAATATTTTGATCCAAAATAATATTCAAACGAAACAATTTAATGTAATTATGGAATTAAATTCTATTGAAGCAATAAAAACTGCTGTTAGTCTTGGTCTAGGGGCCGCTTTTGTATCGTCCTCAGCGATAGAAAAGGAAATTGAATTAAAGACAGTTGAAATTATAACAATTGAAAACATTAAAATAACTCGAACATTATCAATTATTACAAATACAGATTCTCATAGATCTAAAGCTTTTGACTTTTTTTATAACGAATTATGGTTGCTAAAAAATTTATAAATTTATCTAGTTCTAATTTAAGTTGACTAAAGTAAAATTTATTTTGTAATATTATTTTATAAAAAGAGAAAATCTTCTAAATTATGAAATACGCAATTGTAGAAATTAGTGGAAGACAATTTTGGATTGAAACAGGAAAATATTACGATCTAAACCGTATTCCGACAGAACTTGGAAAAGAGATTACATTAAATAGGGTTTTACTGGTTAATAATGATGGAGAACTTTTAATTGGAAAACCTTATTTAGAAAGTGTAAGAGTTAAAGGAAAGATTTTAGAACATTTACGTAGCCGTAAAACTATCGTATATAAAATGCGTCCTAAGAAAAAAACCCGTAAAAAACAAGGTCATAGACAAGATTTAACTCGAGTTCTTATTGAAGAAATAAATATTAATTAATAACTAAGGAATAGATAGAGATATGGCACATAAAAAAGGTGCGGGTAGTACCAAAAATGGTCGCGATTCGAATGCAAAACGTTTAGGTGTTAAAAGATTTGGTGGTGAAACAGTAAAAGCTGGGAGTATTTTAATTCGTCAAAGAGGGATGAAATTTAAACCTGGTTCGAACGTTGGGTATGGCAAAGATTTTACTTTATTCGCATTGGTTGATGGTACTGTAAAATTCGATTATAAAGATGCTCAACATAAACGAGTAAATATTGTTACTTAGTAGAACTTTATAAATTCTTCAAAATGCTAAAAAATCCATTTATTAAAGATTCAGTCACAAATCAATATCAACCATTAATTAATCAAATTAATGCGCTAGAAAATAGCTTAAAGACATTAACTGATACAGAACTAAGAAATAAAACATTCCAGTTAAAAAAACAATATCAACAAGAGCAAGATCTAGACGCATTAATTGCCCAATCTTTTGCAATTGCACGAGAAGCAAGTTTACGAACTTTAGGTCTTCGTCACTTTGATGTTCAATTACTTGGAGGTTTAGTTTTAAATAGTGGAAAAATTAGTGAAATGAGAACTGGTGAAGGAAAAACATTAGTTGCGACTTTACCTGCTTATTTAAATGCTCTAACAGATAAAGGTGTTCATATTGTTACAGTAAATGATTATTTAGCGAGTCGTGACCAAGTATCGATGGGACAAATCTATCGATTTTTGGGATTAGACACTGGTTTAATTCAAGAAGATATGGCCTTTTTAGAACGCCAACAAAATTATAAAGCTGACATTACCTATGTAACAAATAATGAATTGGCTTTTGATTATCTGCGTGATAATATGGCATCAAATTTGAGCCAAGTTGTTCTACCACCTTTTAATTATTGTATAGTAGATGAAGTTGATTCTATCTTTATTGATGAAGCACAAGTTCCATTAATTATTTCGCAAGCGGTAGAAACTTGTATTGATAAATACATTGTTGCAGCCGAAGTTGCTGAATATTTAGAGGTTAATGTTCATTTTAAAGTAGATGAAAAAAACAGAAATACTATTTTAACTGAACAAGGAACAGCTCAAATTGAAAAGATATTACAAGTCGAAGATTTATATAACCCTAATGATCCTTGGATTCCTTACATTTTAAGTGCTATTAAAGCAACTGCTTTATTCTTCCGAAATGTTCATTATATTGTTCAAAACAATCAGATTATTATTGTTGATGAATTTACGGGTCGAATTATGCCGGATAGAAGATGGAATGAAGGTCTACATCAAGCGGTTGAGGCAAAAGAAGGCGTTCCAATTAGACAAAATACCGAAACAGCTGCATCTATCACTTATCAAAATTTTTTCTTATTGTATCCTAAATTGTCAGGGATGACTGGAACCGCTAAAACATCCGAAGTAGAATTCGAGAAGATTTATAACCTACCAGTAGAAGAAATACCGACTGCCCGCCCGAACCTTCGTAAAGACTTACCTGACTTTGTTTATAAAGATAGTTTAGCAAAATGGACTGCTATTGCACGAGAATGTGAATCGATTGCAAAAACAAAACAGCCAATTTTAATTGGTACAACAACAGTTGAAAATTCGGAAATGTTGGCAGATTTATTAAAAGAATATCAATTATCATATAGATTGTTAAATGCAAAACCAGAAAATGTAAAACGAGAGTCAGAGATTGTCGCACAAGCTGGCGAGATTGGAAGTATTACAATCGCTACAAATATGGCAGGCCGAGGAACAGATATTATTTTAGGCGGGAATATTACATTTAAAGTTCGGAAACAACTTTATAATATTCTAGTTTTTTATAAAACTCAGAGTAGCTCAAAAAAATTAAATAATATTTTTCCTTTAGCGAAGGGTATTCCTTTTACTTCACAAAAATTTTTAAGTGTTTTAAATACATTACTTAATGACTCTAAGTTTTTAAGTTTATCACCAACTGGAATTTTAAAATTCCTAAATGAAATTGATCAGATTCGAATTCCTAAAATCCCTTATCAGTGTTCAATTAAATTTTTATTAAACGAACTAATAAAGTTTGAGAAAAAAAATCAGAATATTAACAATAAAATTGTCAAAAACTTAGGCGGTCTTTACATTGTTGGAACCGAACGAAATAATTCTCGTCGAATAGATAATCAATTGCGTGGCAGATGTGGACGCCAAGGCGATCCAGGAACTTCTAGATTTTTTTTAAGTTTAGAGGATTCTTTATTCCGAAATTTTGGAAGTTCAAAACTTCAAAATTTCATGCAGAATCAACTTTTAGATGATTTACCGCTAGAGTCCAATTTATTAACTAAGAGTTTAGATGCTGCTCAAAAGCGAGTAGAAGAAAGAGATTATGATGGAAGAAAGTATTTATTTGATTATGATGATATATTAAATAAACAACGAAACATCGTTTATTATGAACGAAGAAAACTTTTGCAAAGCCAATCTCTTCGAGAAACAGTTTTAGCTTATGGTGAGCAAGTTATTAAAGATATTATAAATTTATTGAAAGATCCTAAGTTTACAAAAAAGAGTTCTCGAATTGAAGAACTTTTTAAAACAAGATTAGTAAGTTTGAACGAGGATTTAAATAACATAGATCCATTCGAATTAAAAACTTACTTATTTCAAGAATTTTGGTTATCTTATGAATCTAAAGTTCTAGAATTCGAAATATGTCAAATTGGTTTAATCCGATCATTTGAACGGACAATTATTCTTTATTATACAGATATTGCTTGGAAAGAACATTTACAAAAAATTGCATTATTACGTGATGCGGTAGGATGGAGAAGTTATGGCCAACGTAATCCATTATTTGAATTTAAAGAAGAAGCCTATAATTTATTCCAAAATCGAAATATAACAATAAGACATTTATTAATTCGCGATTTTTTACATTCTTTTATATTATAAAAGATTAAATTCGTCTTTTACTGAAAAAAAAATATATATTTATTTATGACAAAACGTACTCTATCAAATAAAACCCGCTCATCTATTTTAAAAGTATCAGGCTTTCGTGCGCGTATGGCAACAGCTCAAGGCAGAAAAATAATCCGAAATCGAAGACAAAAAGGTCGAAAGAAATTAGCAATTCCGCGTTAATCAAATAAATTATTAGAGTGAATCAGTTTCGTTTCCTCTAATAATAAACAATTTTTTTATGTAAAATTAATATAATAGTACTTTATTAAATAGAATTTTGATAGAACGATTTTATGAAATTTACTGATGAATTAACACTT